>JACDJA010002121.1_pt1 | contig 14821 bp, 11 predicted proteins | sample 7449241 | NCBI WGS metagenome assembly JACDJA01 (sample SAMN14253289, study PRJNA609438) | sludge metagenome | isolation source: initial anaerobic sludge | collected 2018-12-20 | reverse complement strand
TCGATCTGTTAAAGGTGCTGTCAAACCATCCCGGGCTTGTGAAAAAACCCGGGTACAGTCGCGATAACCGTTGGAACTGGTTTGGTCTGGTCAATGAACCGTGCTTCATGAAAAACACTGATGCACAAGGTAAGCTGATTGGGCGAGAAGATCGTTTTGGCTTGTATCTGGATGTACGAGATTCTAACTGCCCTGCTGATCCTTTTGAAAATGAGGAAAAATATCCAGGTGTTAAGATTGGTGCGCGCGGAAAAACCGTACCGGTAGGATCTTATTACGGCTACGCGACCGGCATTGTCGGTCTGCGTTTATTCCCCAATCCCGACTTCGATGAAGCTGCAAAGAAACATTGGAATGCCGAGAAATATTATTCTGATCCCGATTACTACAATGATCCAAAACTGGTTAAACCGTACCGGGTCGGAATGGCCTGTGGTTTCTGTCACGTAGGGCCCAACCCGACCAATCCGCCTAAAGATCCGGAAAATCCGCAGTGGGCCAATCTTAATTCCAATCCCGGAGCACAATATTTCTGGTTTGACCGAGTGTTTGCGTATGAGGCCGATAAAACCAGTTTCGCTTACCAGCATCTCCATACCAACCGCCCGGGTGCGTTGGATACCTCACTCATCTCTACTGACTATATTAACAATCCACGCACCATGAATGCTGTTTATAGCCTTCCTGCACGGATGCTGAATGCTTTGCGCTGGGGCGAGGAAAAACTGAACAGCGGCGAGCGGAATAATAAGCAATTCAATCATTTTAAGGAGATTCCAGCTGATAGTCCGCTTAGGGCTTTTTTCAAAGATCCTGACACGGTACTAACGCCGCGTGTGCTCAAAGATGGTGCAGATTCAGTTGGCGCGCTGGGTGCTTTGAACCGCGTATTTGTTAATATCGGCCTGTTCAGCGAGGAATGGCTGCAGCATATTAATCCTTTGGTAGGCGGTAAGCCGTTCACGCCTTTTCCAATTAAAATTGCCGAGCAAAATTCCAGCTATTGGCGAGCAACCGAGCAGCAGACTCTCGATGGCGCCTTGTTCTTCCTGGCTGCAACTCCACCGGATCATTTGAAGGATGTCCCTGGAGATGGGCATTACCTGATTGATGACGAAAAAACCCTGGAGCGTGGTAAACAGGTGTTTGCCGAGAATTGTGCCGCTTGTCATTCGAGCAAACTACCGGAACAAGCATCTGAATTTTTCCCGGATAACGGCTGCGTCGGCCCCAACTATCTGAACTGCTGGAATGAATATTGGCACTGGACTAACTCATCCGAATTCAAAGAGCAAATGACAAAGCTGGTAATGGAAGAAGATTTTCTCAAGGAAAATTTCCTGTCCACAGAGTTGCGCATCCCGGTTACATTACTGGAAACCAATATCTGCGCGTCGATAGCGACCAACGCCATCAAGGGAGATACCTGGGACAATTTTTCCTCAACCACCTATAAACAACTACCTTCGGTAGGAGAAGTATTGATCCACCATCCGGTTACACGCGAACCTGTGGTCTATGCCATGCCAGACGGAGGGCGTGGTTATATCCGGCCACCTTCTCTCACAAGCATCTGGTCTACCGCCCCCTTCTTACTGAATAACACGGTAGGGAAGTTTTATCCATCAGGTTCAGTAGAAGATCGTATGAAATCCTTCCAGATCAGCATAGAGCAGCTGCTCTGGCCCGAGAAACGCTATTGTGATCAAAAAGATTTGTATTACTACGAGCATAGTGAAAAAGAGAAAGACTCCTATGCATATGACTCGGAAACAACAAACAGTTGTGAGGGGAAAACCTACCTCACTCAGTCCGGCAAGGAAATACCAGGAATTATTGATCGAACGACTGAAAGGAGTGAGCTGAAGATACCAAAAGGTTATCTGCCCTGGTATGTCAGTATCTTTCCCATAGGAGATGGATTGGAGCTTGGTCCGTTTCCTGCAGGCATTCCGGTCAATCTGATTTCCAATACCAATATGGAAATGAACTGGGGGCAACGACTTTCCCTTTCATGGGATCTTGTAAGCGCCATCGGGTGGAATATCTTTGATTTATGGAAAGCACAGGAAAATCCTGAAAGTATTACCGATGAAGAGTTGCGCAAAATGTTGAGCGGTATAGTAGATCCTTTATTGGCAGTGAATAAATGCCCAGACTTTGTTGTTAACCGGGGGCATTATTTCGGCACGGACTACCTGCCGGCAGAAGAAGGCAGAACAGCGCTTGATGACAGTGACAAACATGCTTTGATCGAGTTTCTTAAAACCATGTAATTCTGTACGACAGGTATTTCAGGATGCAGCGAAATACCTGTCGTGCTTCTCAGTTTACAGGCCATGATGCTCAATCCGGTTTTGCTTCAGGAGATGATTTGTGATTAAGCCTGCCCACCCGGAAAATAATCAGATTAATAGTGGCGATGACGAAAAGTTTGACTATATCGTCATCGGTTCTGGTGCAGGAGGCGGGCCGCTTGCCTGCAAACTGGCTCTGGAAGGGTTTCGTGTGCTGTTGCTGGAAGCTGGGGGAGATGACGAGCCATGTGATTACAGGGTTCCTGCATTTCATGCGCGCGCTTCTGAAAATGAAGCGCTTCGCTGGGACTACTTTGTGCATCATTATGGTGACAAAGCTCGGCAAGAGCAGGATTGTAAGTTCAGCAAAGAAAAGAATGGCGTACTTTACCCTCGCTCAGGCACGCTTGGCGGGTGTACTGCCCATAATGCCATGGTTCTGATGTATCCCCACAATAGTGACTGGGATGACATTGCGGAACTGATGAATGATCCAAGCTGGCATAGTAAAAATATGCACAAGTACTTCCAGCGCCTGGAACGCTGCGAATATGTGCCAAGATGGAAAATTTGGAGTCGCCATGGGTTTGAAGGCTGGCTGCCCACCAACCAGGCCAGCCCATGGATGCTGTGGAAAGATGAAGTACTAACAAAACTGACACTCTCTGCGGTGGAAGAATCCAGAAGCATGATGCATCCACTCAAACGTTTTTTCCTGGGAATTCTGAAATTCATTATTCGTTTCGATCCCAATGACTGGCGCTTGATTCGCAGAATCCCCGAAGGGCTATGCAAAATTCCAATCACGACACACCGCGGCAAGCGGGCGGGTACCAGAGAGTACATCCTGCAAGTCCGTGAACAATGTCCTGACAAACTGGTAATAAGAACGCACGCACTGGTCCAGCGTATTCTGCTCAATGAACATAATCAGGCCTACGGTGTGGAATATTGTGTGGGTGCCCATCAATATCGGGCTGATCCCCGGCACGAAGAAACAGTTGTCTCCGAAATAAGAATAGCATGCGCAGAGCACGAAATCATTGTAGCTGCTGGTGCTTTCAATACTCCCCAACTGCTCATGCTATCCGGAATTGGTCCACGAGAAGAACTGGAAAAATATGGAATTGAAGTAAAAGTAGCGCTGCCTGGTGTAGGGAAAAATTTGCAGGATCGTTATGAAATCGGGATGGTAACAAGACTTAAAGAAAATATCCCTCTGATCAAAGGAATGAAACTGCGCCCGCCTGAACCTGGAGAAGAGCCTGATCCGCAATACACTCTGTGGCTTCAGGGGAAAGGACCGTACACCACGAACGGTGCAACGGTCGCTCTCATCAAGCGTTCTTCTTTCAAACAATGGGATGATGATCCGGATCTGTTAATTTTCGGATTACTCGGAAATTTTAGCGGATACTACCCTGGCTATGCTCATGACATTACCAGGGATAACAGCCGCTACCCCAATGCACGGTGTCATAAAAATGATGATCGCTCCAATATCTGCCAGGAAAATATCTTTACCTGGGCCATACTCAAGGCGCACGCAAGCAATACAGGTCATGTCACCTTGCGGTCTAGCGATCCACGCGATGTGCCGGATATTAATTTCAACTATTTCCCTGAAGATTCGGACAGCGGTGATAGCGAGAAGGATTTGGATTCAGTAGTAGAGGGTGTGGAAGCTGTTCGCAATATCCTCGAATATTGCGGAGATCTGATTGAGGAAGAGATCCTGCCAGGAGCAAACGTCAGCAGTCGCGATGAAATCAGGCAATTTATCAAAGATCAGGCCTGGGGGCATCATGCTTCCTGCACCTGCAAAATGGGGCCACAGAGCGATAAAATGGCAGTTGTTGACAGCCGATTCCGCGTGTATGGAACCACTAATTTACGCATCGTTGATGCCTCAATCTTCCCCAAAATACCCGGCTTTTTTATCGTATCTGCTATTTACATGATCAGCGAGAAAGCCAGTGAAATCATTATTGAAGATGCAAGAATGAACGCTACGTAACGCTTTTTTATGTGTACAGCAGCAGGACCGAGTAAAGCAGAGAGTATTACCAGCCACGTCTGGTGACGATCAGGGCTATTGTTCACGAGGATAAAACTTTACTTAACTCTATTTTCTGTCCTGTGATTCGGCCGCAAGAAAATGAAATAGATAAGGTAACAGTAGTGATGGTTTCTCTTCCTGAACGGCGTGACCAACATTATTCAGGATAACGAGTTTTGAATTAGGCAGATTTTCATGCAGACGTTTGCCGATGGCCAACGGCACAATCTCATCTTCTTTGCCCCAGACAATCAAGGTAGAGACAGTCAGGCCAGCATAGTTGTTCGCGAATTGTTGCAAGTCAGGGGGCAATATTTGCCGCGCAGTCGTAAGTAAAGCATATTTTGCGCCCGGCTTGCCAAGGTCAGTGGCATAGTAGTTAATAGCAGCCTGTGGAATCAGCGCATCATCGAAATATACTTTCTGCAGAAGATCCTTCACCTGAAAGGTATTGGGAAGGCCATACGTGACCAGTGGGCCAAGCACCGGGGTTGCGAGTATTTTTATAAAGCTGGGTAGTTCCTGTGGATAAGCAATGCTATCGATCAGTACCAGGCTTTTTTGCAGACCGGGACTGGACGCAGATAAATAAACTGATGTAACCAGTGCGACCCCGCCTCCATAGGAATGCCCAATAATATGCAGATGCTTCAGATCATTTTCGAGGATGAAATTTCTGACCAGCCTGGCCTGCTCATAAACGGAATAGGCATCATCGTGTGGCTTGGGTGAATCACCAAAACCTTTCAAATCAATAGTAATGACCCGGTATTTTTGTGCCAGCGGTTCAATAATATGCCGCCAGCTATAGCTGCTTGCACCGAAACCATGAATAAGCAATACCGGATCGCCGGAGCCGATGCTTCGGGATGCCAGCTGAAATTCATGCGTTTTATCCGGATCACGGTACTGCGCCCAACCGGGAATATTCTTATCCATAACAACACAACCGCTGAAGTTAAAAATCATCAGTAATTGTGCAAGTTTTGAAAAAAAATCTCTCATCCCAGCGCACGAATAAGCATGACCAGATCAAATACACCACCAGCAAAAAATGTAAGCGCACCAAAAACAGGCAGTATCGCAATTACGTTACACGCTGTTTTCAAGCGTTTGGCCTCTTCTTCATTTTCAAGCTTCATGTGATCCGGAATGGACAAGATGACATAACTGATCAAGCTGAGAAAGATAATGTTTCCGATGCTCAGCGGCAGCAGGTTAGTCAGGTAGATTTCTACCGGACCTAACGTTTGTTGCAGGCAGTAACCACATTTGTCAATCAGCTCAAAGATTATGTCGCGCCTGGCGTTGATAACTTGAAAGAAACTTAACGTAGTATTGACAGCACCCCATAAAGCTACCAGTAGAACAAAAGGCCCCCCCAATTTTTCCATATTGACTCTCTCCTCTCTCAGCAAAAAATTCTACCTGTAGTGGTCAAGTAATTTCAGACACTGCGATAGTGTAGTGGTCTAATTTAAATAGACACCTCGATAGATGAAAAACCACCTGCGTTGGGAGCTGGTCCCAATGCTCATTTATTTTCACCTTGCTCTGACAACTTCGCCAACATTTTTTACTCACCCTGCCAGAATAGTATTATCTTTGCGAGGTCGTGCTCTTTAGCCGCAAGTGGAACATGGTAGGTGCGATACAAACCAATGGGTATAAAATACTGGACCATCACGCTGCCATGCGACTTATGCTGACAGCAAAAGGGTAAAGAAAGTGCGCACCGTTACTTCTCAGCGTTCTTTTAACCCGACAGAACCAAATTTGTTAAAATTCGCCTTTTTGGAATAAAGTCATGGCGTTACTTGAATTGCGCAATGTTATTCGGCGCTTTGGCGATTTCACGGCAGTGGATAACGTTAGCCTGTCGATTCAAGCAGGTGAATTCTTCACACTGCTGGGCCCTTCCGGTTGCGGAAAAACAACACTGCTGCGCATGATTGCCGGATTCGATGTCCCTGATTCCGGGCAGATTTTGCTCGATGGCCAGGATATTGCTAATACACCGCCCGAAAAGCGCCCTATTCATACCGTCTTTCAGAGCTATGCCCTGTTTCCACACATGACGGTGGCAGATAATGTGGCTTTCCCGCTGAAAATGTCCAAGGTGGCGCCAGCAGAAATCAAAAAACGGATGGAGAAAGCACTGGAAGAGGTACAGCTCTCCCGGTTCACCCACCGCTTTCCGCATGAACTCTCCGGTGGACAAAAACAACGTGTAGCCTTTGCGCGCGGCTTGATCAACCGGCCGCGCCTGCTGCTGATGGATGAGCCGCTTGGCGCGCTGGACGCAAAGCTACGGGAAGATATGCAGCGGGAGTTAATCAATTTGCAAAAAGAAGTCGGCATCACCTTCATTTTTGTTACCCATTCCCAGGATGAGGCGCTGGCGCTGTCACAACGGATTGCAGTGATGAATCTGGGAAACATCGAACAGATTGGCACACCTTCAGCCATTTACGGAACCCCGGCAAACCGCTTCATTGCTGATTTCATCGGCAAGATCAACCTGATGGAAGCCCGGGTAACGCAAATTTCCAACACGGCCATGACGCTGGAAATTAACGGACTGGGAACAACCGTCCTCCCACCCAAAAAAGAGATACAAGCAGGAGATCAGGGCGTGATCGCTATTCGCCCGGAACAGGTAGCAGTACACGCACTGGCGAAACAGGCAGAAATACCCCATGCCCATACTGGCAAAGTGCTCGACTTTCTCTATGTAGGCGACGTCACCACCTATGTCATCGAGTTGGACAGCGGCATTCAAATCGAAGCGCTGCTGGCAAATTCTTCACCCGGACGCGCACGCTTCTTTGAAGTGGATGATCCAGTTATTGTCAGCTGGCCACAGGAAGCTGCACAGTTTCTGGTGGATCGGCCATGAACAAATTCCGCCTGACACGCTGGTTGATCAGCCTGCCACCGACACTGTTTCTGCTGATATTCTTTGCGGTGCCCAGCCTGATCATGATTGTGACTTCGTTCCGCTTCCCTGGAGAATATGGCGGGCTGGCACCGTTGACTGCGCCGGAGACAACTGCCGCAGAAGGGGATTCTGGTTTGTATGGTATGACGCTCGAAGCCTACCACTTCTTTTTTAGCGATATCCTGTACGCAGAAATTTTCCTGAAATCCTTTGTGGTTGCGACAACTTCCACCCTGATCTGTCTGATTATGGCCTATCCGGTTGCCATGCTGATTGCCCAAAGCGCTAAAAAATACCGCAACCTGATGATATTGCTGGTCGTCCTGCCATTTGCCAGCAATTTTTTGATCCGCATCTATGCCTGGATGATTATTCTCGGGCCGGAATCAGCATTCAGCCATTTCATCAATAGTGTACTCCAGGCCTTTGGCTTTGAGCCGGTCATGATGTTGTTTTCTCCGTTCGCAGTATTGGTCGGAACCGTTTACGTGCACCTACCCTTCATGATTTTGCCGCTCTACACCAATCTGGAAAAACATGATCCGGTGCTGCTCGATGCTGCACAGGATCTAGGCGCAAACCGCTGGCAGCGCTTCTGGCTGGTCACCTGGCCACAGTCGCTGCCGGGTGTCTTCTCCGGCTCCGCACTGGTATTCATCCCGGTGCTGGGTATGTTCGCTATACCGGATATTCTGGGCGGCACCGGTGACATTCTGATCGGCAACCTGATCAAGGATCAGTTCCTGGGAACACGCGACTGGCCATTCGGCTCCACATTGTCCATCATGCTCATGCTGGCCGTGCTGTGTGTGACTGGATTATTCACTCTACTGGCTCGCCCTCGTGTACCCAGGTAAATAAATCTCCTGTTCTGATATGAAACACACCAATCTCACCCTGTGGCTTGCTGCCAGTCTGGTTTATATTTTTCTTTATATTCCACTGGTTATTGTCGTTGTTTACTCGTTCAATGATTCCCGCCTGAATGCGGAATGGGTCGGCTTTACGCTGGACTGGTACTACAAGCTATTTAATAACCAGGAAATGCTGCTGGCCGCGCGTAATTCATTGATTATCGCTGTCAGCGCCAGTCTGCTTGCAACCATACTGGGAACCATGGCGGGATTAGCCATTCATCGCTACCGGATCAAGGTATTGCCGTTTCTTGCATTTGCACCAATTGCCATGCCGGAAATCCTGCTGGGAGTTTCGCTGCTGCTGTTCTTTCTACAAGTACTGAATCTGACGTTAGGTCTGGTTTCGATCATCATCGCCCACACAACATTTTGTGTTGGTTTCGTCGCCATTATTGTGCGTGCTCGGCTGCAAGGTATGGATGACAGTATTTTTGAAGCAGCCCGCGATCTGGGCGCAACACCCTGGCAAACCTTCAGGCTGATTACTCTGCCGCTGATCATGCCCGCAGTCATCGCCGGGGCGCTCATGTCGTTTACGCTGTCAATTGATGATTTTGTTATTACTTTCTTCACCAAAGGCATTGGTGAACCGATTCTGCCGATTCAGATCTACACCATGATCAAAATTGCTGTTACGCCCGAAGTTAACGCCATTTCTACATTATTCATGTTGTTGACACTGGTATTGATCATCATCGCTAATCGTCTGGATTCCGGCATCTTGCAGGGGGAAAAGAAATCGTGAAACTCGGCTACACCCTGATGGGTCTCTTTTGCCTGCTGATCATCGCGCTGACCGGCTGCACATCCGAAGATCAGGTTGCGGGTGATTTGTCCGGCAAAAATGGCAATATTCTGAGACTGTTCAACTGGAATAACTACATCAGCCAGCAAACAATCGAGCGTTTTGAGCAGACCTGTCAATGCCGGGTGACACAGGACTATTACTCAGATAACGAGGAATTGCTCGCCAAACTGGCAGCTGGTGCAACCGGCTATGACTTGCTCGTTCCAACCGGTGATGCCATGGACACCCTGATTCACCAAGGGGCACTAAACGCGCTGGACAAATCACAAATTCCCAATCTGAAGAATATTGATCCAAGCTATCTGGGAACTGTGTTCGATCCGGATAACCGCTACTCTGTCCCCTATGCCTACACCACGACATTAATAGGATTTAACCGTGAAAAACTGGCCGAACTAAACCTGCCTGCCGATAGCTGGGCGATCATCTTCGAGCCTGAGTATTTGAAAAAAATCAAGGGACGTATCACCGTACTCGACAGCCAGCGCGAACTGATGGCAGCCGCACTCAAATATCTGGGCTATTCCGCTAGTGATACTGATGAAAATCACTGGCAGCAGGCAAAGGCACTGATTATCCGGGCAAAACCTTACTGGGCCGCTTTCAGCAACACTAGCTATATCCGCGAACTGGCAATTGGTAACCTGTGGGTGGCTCACGGCTATTCAAACGATATGTATCAGGCTGCACTGGATGCAAAAAAAACCGGACGCCGCTTTAGCGTGGATTTTGTCATTCCCCGTGAAGGCGCAGTGCTGTCACTCGACAGCATGGTGCTCCATTACAGTGGCCATCGTCCTGATCTGGCCCACCGCTTCATCAATTTCATGCTGGAAGGTAAAAACTCCGCCGAACTGACCAACCTGACCGGTTCCGGCAACCCCAATCTGGCTGCTCGGCCCTATATCCATCCTGAAATTATCGCCAATCATGCTATTTTCCCAGATACAGCACAACTGTCCCGACTGGAAATGCTGCATGATATCAATCACACACAACGCCGGCTGCTCAGCCGAATCTGGACAGAAATCAAACTGAGGTGAAAGCATGAGCTATTATCAACATCACGTTTTCTTTTGCGTTAACCAACGTGGCAACTGTGAAGGCTGCTGTAATGATTATCACGCCCAGGCAATGCGCGATTACGCCAAGGCGCGCATCAAGGAACTCAAATTAAGTGGCAAAGGGAAAATACGCATCAACAATGCGGGTTGTCTCGATCGTTGCAGCGAAGGCCCGGTTATGGTCGTCTACCCGGAAGAAGTCTGGTATACCTACGTCGATCAGGAAGATATTGATGAAATTATCGAATCCCATTTGAAAAATGGGCAAATCGTCGAACGCCTGAAAATCTGATCACTCCTTATCCGAAAATAACGAAAACCTGCAAAAATCACTCCGCTATCACGGTAACAACGGCAAACCCAGTTCCTTGAGGAACTCGTTGTGTCGCTTGGTGGCTGCGTCGATCTTCTGGTCAAGCGAAACCAGTTCCGAATGCACCGCGCCAAGGTCAACTTCCTCCTCGGCCTCCGCTGTACTCACGTAGCGCGAGATGTTCAGGTTGTAGCCTTCCTTCTCGATGCGTTCCATCGACACACGCATCGAGTAGCGGTCTTCCTCACGGCGGTGCTGGTAGGTATCGAGAATCTTGTCGATGTGCTCGGGCATCAACTTGTTCTGCCGCTTGCCTTTCTCGAAGTGCTGGGCAGCATTGATGAACAGCACGTCATCGGGCTTTTTGCATTTCTTCAGCACCAAAATGCACACCGGGATGCCGGTGGAGAAGAACAGGTTGGCGGGCAGGCCGATCACCGTGTCGATATGGCCATCTTTCAGCAACTTGGTGCGGATGCGTTCTTCTGCGCCACCACGGAACAGCACGCCGTGGGGCAGGATGATGGCCATCACGCCGTCTTGCTTCAGGTAGTGGAATCCGTGCAGCAAAAAGGCAAAATCGGCGGCAGACTTCGGAGCCAAGCCGTAATTCTTGAAGCGCATATCCTCGCCTAGCGCTTCGGTCGGCTCCCAGCGATAGCTGAACGGTGGGTTGGCCACAACCGCGTCAAACCGGGGCTGCTTGGCCGGGTTCATTTCGCGCAGCGCGTCCCATTCGTTGGTGAGCGTATCGCCGTGGTAAATCTCGAACTCGGAATCCTTCACCCCGTGCAGCAGCATGTTCATGCGCGCCAGGTTGTAGGTGGTGATGTTTTTCTCCTGCCCGACGATCTTGCCGATGCCGTGCGGGCCCATCCGGTGGCGCACATTGAGCAGCAAGGAGCCTGAACCGCAGGCGAAGTCGAACACACTTTCCAGATGCTTGCGTTTACCGGTGGCTGGCTCCTGACTGTCCAGCGTGACGATGCCCGAGAGGATGCTGGAAATCTGCTGCGGCGTATAAAACTCACCGGCCTTCTTGCCACTGCCTGCTGCAAACTGGCCGATCAGGTATTCATAGGCATCGCCCAGCGTATCCTTGTCGGTAGAGAATTTCTCCAGCCCATCGGCAATCGCCTTAATCACGGTGCAAAGCGTGGCATTGCGCGCGGTGTAGTCTTTTCCCAGCTTTTCTGAGTTCAGATTGATTTCAGAGAACAAGCCGCCAAAGGTGCTGGCAAAAGATTCGTTCTCGATGTAATCAAAGCCTTTTTGCAACGTGTGCAGCATCTCGCCGTTTTGCGTGCGCGCCATTTCGGCGATGCTGCTCCACAGGTAAGCGGGCTGAATCACGTAGTGCGTCTTGCGGCGCATCTGCTTTTCGAACTCGGCTGCGTCATCCGGGTTCTGTGCGTACCACAGCGCCAGCGGTGCACGACGGTCGCCCGCGTCCAGCCTGGGGTAATCCGAGCCCAGTTCCTTTTGCGCCGCCGCCTCGTAGTTGTCAGACAGATAGCGCAGGAACAGGAAGGACAGCATGTAGTCGCGGAAGTCGTCCGCGTTCATCGCCCCGCGCAAGGTGTCGGCAATGCACCAGAGGGTGGTGCCCAGTTGTTTTTGATCTTGTTCGGTCATGGTGTGTTTTTTCTGTTTTTGAGTTGCTGTTCCAGCGCTTGCAAATCGGCCTGGTCTTGGGCATCGGCGGCGGTGGCTTCACGAGTTTTGCGTTGCTGGTCGTAATTCAGATAGCGCTGGCTGACTTGTTGCTCCATGTGGGCGTGACTGACAGAGCCGGCGTTCTCCAGCAGCGCAAAGCCGTTGGACTCGATAATCTGCGCCACGTTTTGCTGCCAGAACGCCATCTGAATCGGCTGGCGATTTTTGGCACGCAGTTCGGCGGTTTCCAGAAAGATCACCACCAGCCGGTTGAGCGTGTCGATCTCATCTTCGCTCAGGTAATTCTTGGCCACCACGATGTCTTGCTTGCGAACCTGTGCGCTTTTCCATGTCAGCAAACCAAAATGGGGATCGGCAGGGTTGGCGCGGGCGAGGATGATTTCGGCGGCGGTGTGCCCCGTCACCGCATACAGCAACAGGTTTTGCACTGTGGCAAAAAATTGCTGGGTGGCAGCATCGGTTTTGTCATAATCGGCGGCCAGGGCAAACAGATCACGCACTTTTTGGTAGAAGCGTTTTTCGGAGGCGCGGATATCGCGGATGCGCGCCAGCATCTCGTCAAAATAATCCGGGCGGCCATCGGGGTTTTTCAGGCGCTCGTCGTCCATGGCAAAGCCCTTGAGCAGGTACTCTTTGAGCACCGTATTTGCCCAGCGGCGAAACTGCACGCCACGGGGCGAGCGCACGCGATAGCCCACGGCCAAAATGGCGTCGAGATTATAGAGCTTGGTGCGGTAGTTTTTCCCGTCTGCGGCAGTTACCGAGGATTCCTCGGTAACTGAAGTGGCATCCAATTCGCCATCCGCAAAGATATTTTTCAGGTGCAGGCCGATGTTATCGGTGCTGACCGCAAACAACTCGGCCATTTCGCGCTGGGTGAGCCATACGGTTTGCCCATTGGCGCGCAGTTGAATGCGGCTCTGACCGTCGTCGCTGGTGTAAAGAATCAGCTCGCTCATGCGCGCGCCTCATCCAGCACGGGGAAAAGCTGCTGCATCAGGCCTTTTTTGTGGGCTTTGAGGGCGTCGATTTTCTCGGCTTGGGCGGTGATTTGGGTGTCGAGGGCAGAGAGGCAGTCGGCGATTTTTTGTTGTTCGGCTAGCCCAGGATAATAAAGTTGAAATTTTTTAATTTCTGTCACAGTTAACTGTTGTTGAGCATTCCCAAAGGCTATGTTTGTAATGTAAGCACCCAGAAGCGCTGATTTGCAAAAGGCGTATAAGTAATCAGAGCTAACTTTTTTTGTTTTCATCCTTAAAACAACCATACCAGAGTTTATTCGTATATTGTCGTAAGGCACTTCCTCAGAAAAATATGCAAATTGACCAACAGACCCTCTTGTTGTTAGGACAATATCCGCACGTTGCAATTTTCCTTTTCTTAAAGCATCGTCTTTTTTCTTTGTGATAAATTGCATTGCTTCAAACTTGAAGCCATTCTTAGTTACATTTTTTGCATTCAAAAAGAGACAATACCCAGAACTACTAAACTCCTCTGCTTTAGGATAATTTATCCCTCTATCACCATCGATTACTTCTACAACCACATCAAAAGCACCAACACCCCACTCCCCCGCCTCCCGAAACTCAGGAAAGCGCAGTTTGGGCAGGGTTTCGCCTTCAGCGGGGAAAAGCTTCTGCATCATTCCCTTTTTATGGGCCGTGATCGCTTCCAGCTTTTGAGTCTCCAGAGTGATCAGCTCGTCGATGGAAGTGAGACAGTCGGCGATTTTTTGTTGTTCTTCTGGATTAGGAACAAAGATCGACATCGGCGCAAATTTAGAAATCCAATGCCGCTCGTGTGCGCCAACTTCGTATGAGACCATTTGCAAAGCCTCATACATAAACTTAATGTTTGTTTTGTTTTTTGCCTGCAATATTTTCATTGCAGAAGATTTTGCCTTAAATGGGAAATCTACGAATTGCGTAGCGGTTGTGAAGTCATCAAAAATTATGACCGGCAAACCTTCGTTGAAAACCCCATGCGACTCGTTCGTATAACCAAGAATAAACGTTTTCCCAGCCGTTAGTACTGGCGTCTTATATGCATCGTTGTAGTTTGTGCCTGAAACTAGGTAATCAGTAGGCTGCTGATAATCCAACAAACTACCAAGGCTCTTCTCCTCCCACGCCGCCGCACTCCGAAACCCAGGGAAGCGCAGCCTAGGCACCAGTTCTCGATTGCTTTCTGTTTTAGTCATGGCGTCGTCCTTATTATTGCTCATACGCACCCAACCCTGAAATCTCCCGCCCTTGGGCGAGTTTCTTGAGCAGCGGAATCAGGTCTTCCATCAACGCTAGCTCCGCCTTGGTGCGTGCTTTCCAGCCCAATTCTTGCGGGGCGAACAGCTCGCTTAATTGCTCGCCATCAAACACCATGCGGCGCAAGGTGGTGTCCACAAAGGTTTGCAGGGTTGTGACTTCCAGGCTGTGTTTGGCTGCGATGCTGGCCAGCGCCTTGACGTGCTTGTCGGCTTTGAAACGCTCGAAGCCTTCACGGATGGCTTTCTCGTCCAGCGCCTTGCCTGCTTCCAGTGTGCTGATGTATTCGGCGATGTCGTCGCGCTCGTCGATGAACTTGGCGTCGGCCTGGATCAGGCCGATCAGCTGTTCACGGCTCATCTTCTGCTTGCCCGGTGTCTGGCTGGCATAGCGGGCAATCAGCGCCATGATGTAGTCGTAATCAATCACCGCGCTGGCAAACAGCACAAACTCGAAATCGAGCTGCTGCACCGCCGGGTCGGCC
>JACDJA010002120.1_pt1 | contig 14824 bp, 8 predicted proteins | sample 7449241 | NCBI WGS metagenome assembly JACDJA01 (sample SAMN14253289, study PRJNA609438) | sludge metagenome | isolation source: initial anaerobic sludge | collected 2018-12-20 | reverse complement strand
TAGAGCGGCTGAAGTTGTTGCATGACTTCTTTCACCTGGGGGTCGTTCTCAAGCACCTTCATGAGACCGAAGAGCTTGTTGAGAGATGCCTTTTGTTCCATTACAATTTGAACCATCTCTTTATTTTGGTATGTGTCCTCCGAGATGTGGGTGGCAATATAGAGCGCTTCTACCCATGAGCCCGACAGTACCAGCATCGACACCGATGCACGCCCGTTGGCATTAAGATAGTTGTAGGTGTCGTAAAAAGTGTTGGTGATAATCTCCACCAGCTTCTCTTTATTGTCCTGATTTTGATCTACCTTTTCCACAATATCGGGGGGCAAGGCCGCCGAAATGTTAAGCGCATCTACCAGCTTTTTAGAGGCTTCCATGTAATTTATGGTCTCCTGCTTTTGGTTATAGGTACTGGCATAGCTCAGGTCGGCACCATAAACGCCCAGGTTAAGGGCTTGTTTTTTCTCGGTGAGGTATTTGCTCACATTGTTGGCAGGGTTCGAGAGTGTGAGAATATAACCCGCACCAATGCGGTTGAGCATCTCTGTCACTTCAAAGGAGGTGGGCAGCGGGTAAACAAACTCCCGAACGTCCTTTTCAATCTCCTCTTTATTTATTTCCGATGAGGTGGCGGTTGATTCTTCACTCTGCCGGCCCTTCTTTTGCCCCGACTGACAGGCATGAAATATTATAACCAAAGTGAGAAGAGCGGGGATAAGACTTCTGTTGAATATTGTTCTCATAATTAGTCGGTTTTTTTAGTTTGTACAAATATAACTGAATAAAACCAATTAATTAAGCAGGTTCCTCTATTTTTGTGCTTGTTTTGCTGTACACGCCCTTCCGCGGGAGTGTGTGGCTAAATTCGGTTAAATAATTTTTATGCATCAGTCAGTTAAGGGTTTACTTTATGCCGCCGTTACCGCTTCGCTGTGGGGTGTTTTGGCCATTGTATTAAAGGTAGCACTCAATTATTTCGATCCTTACACGGTGGTGTGGTGGCGCTTTACCATGGCTTTCTCCGGATTGTTTGTGTTTTATGCTTTTAAACGTCCCTCCTATCTTCTAATCTTAAAACGACCGCCCTGGATGCTGCTCCTGGCAGGTTTGCTTTTGGGCACCAATTACATTGGGTTTATGCAGGGGGTAAATCACACCGGCCCTTCGGTTACGCAGGTTTTGATACAGGTGGGCCCCCTTACACTGGCGGCGGTGGGATTTATATTCTTCCGCGAGCGCCTCACCCGGCTGCAGGCCTTCGGTTTTATATTGGCCATCATTGGCTTTTCATTTTTCTACTATCAGCAGTTTAAGCAGATGTTTGGGGATGCCGATACACTTAATGCCGGTGTATTATGGACCCTGTTGGCCGCCTGGGCCTGGGCGGGTTATGCAGTCATTAATAAAATTCTGGTGAAAAACATCCCCTCATCACAAATCAACCTGGTGCTATACGGGGTGCCGGCGTTGTTGTTTATTCCTCTGGCCGACTTTCATTCGATTGTGGCCGCCTTTTCATCGCCCTTGTTAATTTTACTGCTGCTTTTTATGGGTGGCAACACCCTGGTGGCCTATGGCTCCCTTTCGCTGGCGCTGAAATATGCCGAAGCCCACAAAATCAGCATCATTATCACCCTTAACCCCATCATTACCTTTGTGTTGTTGGAAATTCTTTTGTGGATGAATGTAGAGTGGCTGGATACTCAGTCGGTTGGATTGGTGTCCTACCTGGGTGCACTGGTGGTGCTTGTGGGCGCTGTTTTGGCCCTGGGGAGCAAAAAACGCCCGGGCATACGTTCATGACAGAATCCCTCTTTGACTGAAAATTAATATTTTAGACCTGAGCGGCATCTCCGGCTATATCTGAAGGAGGATAATTAATTTATTCTTATTTCAACTCACTCTAAAAATCAAACATAATTATTCCATAAAAGGGCCTTCATTCCGCAGTTTTTTATAATTTCGTGAAGTGAAATTATTTTTATTTTCTATTTAAAGCCGTGTATTACTTGAGGTTCCTTTTGGTTGTTTGCCTTTTATTTACAGGTTCCTGGTCTTCTGAAGCCCTGAAGGAGATAATGGAACACTCTGTTGATTTACCCGGATTTTCAATAGCGGATGGCCTTTCAAGCAATTCGGTCACGGTTCTTTTTCAGGACAACCGGGGGTTTTTATGGATTGGCACCGAAGACGGCCTGAACAGATACGATGGCTATAGCTTCAAGGTTTACAGGCACAATCCCACCAACCCTCACTCCATTTCGGGCAACTTTATTCAAGCCATTACCCAGGATGACGAGCACAATCTGTGGATAGGCACCAGAGGTGCCGGGTTAAGCAAGCTGGATTACCAAACCGGTAAATTCAGCGCATATCAGTACCGCGAGAACGATATGACTGCCCTGCCTGGAAACGATGTTTTAGGGCTTCTGGTAGATAACCGCAAACGGCTGTGGGTAAAAACCCAGACACATCTCTCCCTCTTCATGGGTGATTCTGAAGGGTTTAAAAATTATGGCCATTATCTAAATGTGTTTAATCTGTCGCGCGCCACACGCTATCCGCTCATCCTTGAGTCCGATACCTCTATTCTATTGGGAACCCGCGACGGACTCAACCGGTTTAATACGGTAACAGGTCGTTTTTCGCGCTTTCCATTTGTGCCTGGGGGAGATTTTTCAGAGCGGGAGCCTGTGCAGAAGCTTCAGGCCCTAAGCGGCAACCAATACCTGGCCGCCACACCGTCGGGTTTGAAAATGATAGATCTTCATAGGCCGGTATCAATCAGCATTCCGCCTTCGGTTTCGTCAAACAATATGCGCGGAACCGTAAACGACATACTGGAGCTCGAGAGTGGCACTATTTGGCTCGGCACCCATAAAGGACTGGAGGTTTTCGACCGCTCTCTGCTGGTACATCATCCCATAAAAAGAGACAACCGTATTTTGGTGCCTCATCATGTAACCGCCCTTTTGCAGGACGGTTCCGGAATCATCTGGATTGGTACCCGCTTTAAAGGTCTTTTAAAGCTCGATTTAACCCCTCCCAAATTCAAAACATCTGCGCGGGACCTTTTTACCACCCAAAAGTGGGAGTCGGTTAACTTCCAGTCTGTCCTTAAAGACGGTGAGGAGCGGTTGTGGCTTGGAACTCTAAACAGAGGTGTTTACCGGTATTCACCTGCTAACAAACATCTGAGTCATTATATTATTGATGAGGATAAATACAGGGCCGACGACGATGCTGTGTATGAGTTGTTTGAAGACGATGAAGGACGATTGTGGGCAGGCACCAATAGTGGATTATACTATTTTATACCGGCGCTGAACGATTTCGTAGAGTTTCATTACGGGTATAATTCTGAGATAGAAACACTGCTGAGCACCAACAAGATATGTGCGCTTACCAGCGATTCGGCAGGAAGCCTGTGGATAGGCACGCAGTTTGGACTGTATGAGTACAACAACAACGCCATTTTCAGTTACTTTTTGGACGAGGTGACCGGCGAGGGTCCTTCCTCTAATCAGGTAAATGCTTTGGAGGTGGACCATCAGAAAAATGTTTGGATAGGAACCAACAATGGCTTAGACATGTTTAATAAAAACACCGGGATTTTTAAGAAAATCAGTTTCCCGGGTTATGCCGCACCCCGAAATCCCGTAGATGTTCTATCGCTCACCTGCGATGCGAATGGCCGTATTCTGGTGGGTACACGGTCGGGTGTGTGGTCGGTTGTTCCCGACAGCACCATTGCTGATCGGATGGAAGGAGACGGTAATCTGCCCAACGATATGATCAATTCCATTATTACCGATGCCACCAATCGCGTCTGGGTGGCCACCAATAGAGGAATTGCCTGCGTTAATCCCGATGGTACCGTATTTAATTTTGATGTTTTCGACGGACTCCCTGGTTTTGTTTTTAACAGAGGGAGCGTGTTTAAAGACCCGGAAGGCACTCTGTTTTTCGGAGGTGCCGAAGGACTTTGCTGGGCACATCCCGATTCGATCAACTACAATCTTACCCAGCCAAAGATGGCCGTTACCGGCATAGAGGTTTACCGGAAAGGTGAACGAGTTGAAGAATTCGCAGGGAAGATGGATACCTTCATCGTTAAATATCGTCCCAACATGTCGCTGGGCATTGAATTTGCCGCTCTGGAGTATACGCAACCGGCAAAAAACCGATATAAAATATTTCTGCAAGGCTACGACGATGATTGGCGACCGGTTACTTACGAGAATAGGTTTTATTTCTCTAACCTCTTTCCCAACGAGTACACCCTTAAAATTATGGCCTCCAACAACGACTTTACCTGGAACAACAACCCGTTGGAGCTGCACCTGATTGTAACTCCGCCCTTATGGATGACCCATTATGCCTATGCATTTTATGCCCTTGTAATTATTTTTACGGTGCAAATGGTTATCAATTTCCGCATCCGGCATTATAAAAGAATAAACCGGTCGCTGAAAGACAAAACGGTAGATAAGAATCAGATTGAGGCCCAACGGGAAGCACTTTCCCATATCAATCAAAGCCTCACCGACAGTATAAATTATGCACGGCGCATCCAGTCGGCGATGATACCCGGCGAGGAGGCTTTGCGTGGCATCTTTCCTTCTTCTTTTGTTTACCTGCGGCCCCGGGATATTGTGAGCGGCGATTTTTACTGGTTCCACCAGCGGGGCGGAAAGATTTTTATGGCTTCAGTGGACTGCACCGGTCATGGCGTGCCTGGAGCTTTTATGTCCATCATAGGCATTGACCTGTTGAAAAACCTCATTGAAGTTCAGAAACTGGATAATCCGGCGGAGATATTAAAGAGCATGAACGAAGAACTTTTCAAATCATTACGTAAAAATGAGGCTATAAATGGTGCCGATAGCCAGGTGAACGATGGCATGGATGTTACACTGCTGGTGATCGACAAAAAGGATAAAACCTTTGAGTTTGCCGGTGCTCTTGGTGAATTTTATCTGATTCGCGATAATAAAATATTGACATTTAAGGGTGACCGCTTCCCCTTGGGATTTCTTAAAAATGGCAGCCTGCCCCTCTTTACAGGCAAGCGGGGAACCATTCGTGATGGCGATGTGTTCTACATGTTCTCCGACGGTTTTGCCGATCAATTTGGAGGGCCGGACAGGAAAAAATTCAAATACCGGCGCTTCCGTTTGCTTCTGTTGAATATTCACAGACTGGCCTTTGCCGATCAAAAAGCCATCTTACATCAAAAAATTGAAGAGTGGATGGACGATGACAATGAGCAGATCGACGATATGCTGGTGCTGGGATTTAAACCGTTGTAGATAAGTTCTCGCTGATTTTTTGCAGCAGCTCTTCGGGTTGAAAGGGCTTACTGATGTAATCATCGGCACCACTGGCCAGGCATCGCTCCTTATCCTCGGGAAAAGCATTGGCCGTTACAGCTATTATGGGAGTGTGACTGCCGGTACTCGCTTCGATTTCCCTTATTTTTTGTGTCGCTTTTATGCCATCCATAATAGGCATCTGTATATCCATGAGTATGAGGTCGTAGCGGGCATGTCCAAACTTCTCCAGAGCCTCTTTCCCATTGAAAGCTACATCAATCCGTTTAATTACATGCTTAAGGTAAAGAATAATTATTTGCTGATTGCTGAAGTTGTCTTCTACCAGCAGAATGTTGGCATCTTTAAGCTCTACCCCGGGTCTGTTAACGGTTTTGGTTTTACGTGATGAAATGGTGTTGTCCAGGAGTTGCGACGATCCGGTTCCGTTGATAAACGATTGGGTGAATTCAAATACGGTGGTATCACGGCCCGGAAAAATTTTCAAATAATGACCTTCTGTTTCAATGATCTTTAACGTGACACCCAGTTCTAAATGGTTAAATATGCGGCTGTTATTAATGCGATCCACATCTTTATGGTTGTAGAATCCATCGTCGGTACCGCCGGCAGGTTCCAGCGGATTAAGTGTCATGTTGGTGGTCATCCTGAATAACAGTTCGGCCTGGTTTGGCATCCCCGGCAGCCGCTCCACCTCTATGGTAATAAAGCGCTTCAGGTGTGGGTTGTTTCGTAGGATGCTGTTGATAATATTCAGAAGTATCTGCTTTGTCTTAATGTTATTGCCGGTGAGAGTGCCCGGAATATCGGCCGAGAGAGAAAGACTGAATCTTATTTTGGGCACCTCTCCCGAAAAAAGGCGCAGGGTGTTGTTAAGTATCGTATAAAGATTGAAGGTTGAGACCTGGTTTAATTCAAGGTGATGTGATTTAGAGCTGACAACCAGATTGTTAATCACATTAACCAAATTGTTGGTAGAGAGGTGGATGGTGTTGATGTAATCGCGCTGCTCATCATTCATTATGGTGTTTTGCATGATGTCTAAGATGCCCGTGATATTATTAAGAGGCGTGCGTATCTCATACGACAGTTTATTAATGAGCCGCTCCTGGGCCTTGTTCTGATTCTCCGATTCCAAAATCATCCGGTCTTTTTCCAACGCTACTTCCGAGCGGACAAACTGAAATGCATAAGCCAATAAGAAAGCCACCAGATAGGCACTTCCAAAGTATATTTGTTGCGACAGCGGATACTCTTTCATCCAGGGAAAAATGGGTTGAAAAATGGCAAAATGAAGCAGTATAACCCCCAAATGCCCCAATGCCCAAAGACTGCCATAACGCCGTCCGTAAATAAACAGGGCGAAGAACGGGAAGAAGATAGACCATACCCCATCCAGACCACTGTTGCCGCCAGTAATGATAAAAAAGGAGAATGTAAGCCACACCATGAATATGAAAAAGAACTTAAAACGTTCATCCTGTTCATCACGACTGGTTAAAAAAAAGTTGATGGCAAAAAAAATAGAGAAGAGCAAAAGAGGCGCTGCCAAAACCAAATCTTCGTTGATGAGTGAGATAATTCCTTCCACAAGAACAATGATGAAGAGCAGAAAATTGGAAAGATTTATCAGAAGGCCTCTGCTGTCAGTTTCCATATTGGTCTGTTCATTCTGATCGGGAATGAACTGACTGATAATTTTATTGCAAAATTTTGTGATCATTATAAGTTATTCGATGTAGTTTTTTGTTGAGTTGATAAAAATATGAAAAATTATTTGGTTAACATTCGAAAACCAGGTTAACTTTAATTTTTATACAACCGGCCATTTTGTTCCGATGCTTTTTTTTGCTTCTTTTGCCCAATGGGAAAAGCAGTTTTTCAGCAGCCTATCTTTATTGGGTGATGCTACATTACTGGCACATCCGCAGAGGATGAGGGATGAAATTTATAGGTGATAACGCTCGGTGAAAGTCAAAAGAAATGAGAAGAATATTTTTTTCCATTCTATTTTTGGGAAACCTCTTTCTGGTTTATGGCAGGGGAACGGAACATGTTCCTCATCTTTCAGATTATAAGAGCTTTTTAAAAAGCAAAACCCTGGTAGTGCTGGAGCCCAATCTAATGAGCGATTTTAACGGGGTAATTAAAAAGGCCATAATAAACAATTGGCATATAACCCCCTACGAATTCATTGACCAGGCCGAATTCAAACGTTACCGCAACGATCCTCAATACTCCTTTTTAATGGTCACGGTGGCTTCGTTTAACAAAGACCACACCAAAGCAAGTTATAATTTCCTCAGCCTTCTGAGGGGGCAGAAAGGAGCCTCCGTGTCGAATATGCCCGACTTGTGCTCTATCCCTCTTTCCTACCTCAAAGTGGAGGACGACAGTTACAGCTACAAGGTAGAAGCTTTTTTGCGCTTTATCCAAAACCACGTGGAACTGATGATCCAAAATCCCTCGCTGATTGGGGAAAACAGCCTCAAATATTACAATAAAAACAAGGCAGACCTGAATGGGAAAACGCTCTATATTACTAAAGAAGATCTCGCCCGCGATATGGATACCAATGCTGAAATCAGTAAAGTCTATCCCTATCCCTTTAAAATTGTGACCCGTGAGGAAGTAGCCGATGCCATTGCCCAAAAAAGGAGGGACATTGTTTTTTTGCATAAAGTGGGGCCCGAAAAAACCCGCATCAAAGCAAGAGTCTATAAAATACTGGTAGGCGCCGACGTCCCTCAATTTTACTATTTTAACTATGAAATGGTAAAGCAGCCATCCGACGATGCCTTTCAGGCCAAAGATTTAAAACGGTTGAGGTGATATCAAGGCATCAGGCAATAGGCAATAGGCAATAGGCGGTAAACGGTGAAAGGTAAACGGTGATCGGTAAAGAGTCTGCCTGCCATCGGTCGCCATCCGCGTACGCTTCGCAACCGCTAAAGCTTTATGCGAACGCGCCGTGCCGTCGGCGCTCCGTCGCTGAAGCTTTGAAGCGTAAGTGACAAGCCTTTGGCGGCCGAGGGGTGAAGCTTTAGCGCCGCCCGCGTGTCGCTGAAGCTTTGGAGCGTAAGTGACAAGCCTCCGGCGACCGAAGGGAGGCACAAGCTTTTGCGTCGCATCTTCGGCAAGCCTCCGGCGACCGAAGGGAGGAACACGGTGATACCGACCGAAGGGAAGGTAGGTAAAGGTCAGGCAGGTACGGAACGATTCTGTATGACGGTTTTTAAAATCAGAACCGTTCCTTAACCCGGCGGGAACCCGGAACAAATATTATACAGACAAGGCATGCCTTGTCTCTAACATCGAACTCAAAACATGGCCGACGACAAAAAAATCATTTTCAGCATGGTAGGGGTCAGTAAAATTTACCCGCCCCAAAAAAAAGTGTTGAACAACATCTATCTCTCCTTCTTTTATGGGGCCAAGATTGGCATCATAGGATTAAACGGCTCCGGGAAATCCACTTTACTTAAGATTATTGCCGGCCTGGAGAAAGAGTATCAGGGAGAGGTTGTTTTTTCGCCCGGATACTCGGTAGGTCTTTTGGAGCAGGAGCCACACCTCGACAGCAACAAAACGGTGAAGCAGGTCGTGGAAGAAGGTGTTCAGGAAGTGGTGGATGTATTAAAAGCCTACGAAGCGGTAAACCTGAAGTTCGCTGAGCCCGAGGTGCTGGAAGACCCGGATAAGATGGATGCTCTGATTGATGAGCAGGCCAGGTTGCAAGAGAAGATAGACCAGCACGATGCCTGGAACCTGGATGCACGGCTCGAACGAGCCATGGATGCATTGCGCTGTCCTCCGGAAGACCAGATGATAGCCACACTTTCAGGTGGGGAGAAACGGCGGGTGGCCCTATGCCGTCTGTTGCTTCAGGAGCCCGACATTCTGCTGTTAGATGAGCCCACCAACCACCTGGATGCGGAGTCGATTCAGTGGCTCGAAGTGTTTTTGAAGCAATACAAAGGCACTGTCATCGCCATAACCCACGACCGGTATTTTCTCGATAATGTAGCCGGCTGGATTCTGGAGTTAGACCGCGGCGAAGGCATCCCCTGGAAGGGAAACTATACCGGTTGGCTGGAACAGAAGACCAAACGGATGGAAACGGAAGAAAAACACGCCTCCAAACGGCGCAAGACACTGGAACGTGAACTGGAATGGGTGCGCATGTCTCCCAGGGCGCGGCAGGCCAAGTCGAAAGCACGTCTTTCGGCCTACGAGAGTCTGATGCAGGAGGGGGTGAAGGAGAAAGAGGAAAAGCTGGAGATATTTATCCCCAACGGGCCCCGGCTGGGCGAAAAGGTAATTGAAGCCCACGACGTGGCCAAAGCTTTTGGGGATCGGTTGCTGTTCGAGAAGCTGAATTTTAAATTGCCCCGCAATGGCATCGTGGGTGTTATAGGACCCAATGGTGCCGGTAAAACCACGCTGTTTCGCATGATTATGGGTCAGGAGAAGGTGGATAAGGGTGTTTTTGAAGTGGGCGAAACGGTTAGGCCGGGCTATGTGGATCAATCACACGCGGAAATCGATCCGGCAAAAACGGTCTATCAGGTGGTGTCGGGGGGCCAGGAAACCATCCGGATGGGAGGCAGAGAGATTAACGCCCGTGCCTATCTGGCCCGGTTTAACTTTACGGGCGCCGACCAGGAAAAAAAGTGCGGGGTGCTGTCGGGCGGTGAGCGCAACCGCTTGCATCTGTCGCTCACCCTCAAGAAAGAAGCCAATGTGCTGCTCCTCGATGAGCCCACCAACGATATTGACGTGAATACTTTGAGGGCCCTGGAAGAAGGCCTGGAGGCCTTCGCAGGATGCGCCGTCATCATTTCGCACGACCGCTGGTTCCTCGACCGGATAGCCACCCATATACTGGCCTTCGAGGGCAACTCATCGGTCTATTTCTTTGAAGGTGGTTATACCGATTATGAAGAGAATAAGAAACGACGCCTGGGAGACACCACCCCTCATCGGATAAAATACCGACCGCTGCAAAAAGAGGGGTGAAAGAGGTGCACCATACCATTGCTTGTTACAAAGCAAGCACCCCTTCTATAGCTGCCGCCTCTCTTGTAATGGAAATAATTTCGTCGGCATTGGCCATTACCGCTTTGCAGGTAACAGCGACGTGCCGCAAATTTTTTGTATGATTAAACGAAACATCACCCTCCTCGGGAAGCAGTGAGATCACTTTATCTACATTCCCGTCCTTGTTGGGAACGATAAACTTAAACATATACAACAGCGGCCATGTTTCCGTTTCCAACAGCAACTCCCGCAGTTTTTTGTAATCGTTTTGTGCCATAGCTTGTCTTGGTTAGCGAATGTTATATCGAAAAAATAAAAAGAAGCCGTGAATTCGGTACAGCCGAAAATAATTAATTTTTTGATTTTGTCTGGCCGATTGTTGAGCCGTTCCCATTATGGATTTGGCTCTTCGCATTTAGTCCAAATATAAATTGTATTTTTAAGAACTCAATTATTTTCTTTTCATTTTAATATTCAGGATTATGAACACCAAGTGGTTAGTTATACTTTTTTTAATTGGCGCTTTGGGTTGTACCCGGCAGGCCCCCGAACAGCAAAAGCCCAACATTGTAGTGGTCTATCTCGACGATCTGGGTTATGGCGACGTAGGCGCTTACGGCGCCACCGATATTGAAACCCCGCATATGGACCGGCTCGCCAGAGAGGGCATTCGTTTTACCGATGCCCACTCCTCGTCGGCCACCTGCACGCCCAGCCGGTATGCACTGCTTACGGGCCAATATCCCTGGCGCAATAAAGATGCCAAAATATTACCCGGCACGGCGCCTTTGTTGATTGATACAGCACAACTTACCATTCCTAAAATGTTAAAGCCACAGGGTTATCATACCGGTGTTGTGGGCAAATGGCACCTGGGATTGGGGGATGGACACACCAACTGGAATGAAACCATCTCTCCCGGACCCAACCAGGTAGGATTTGATTATTCCTTTATCATGGCCGCCACGCAGGACCGCGTACCCACCGTCTTCATCGAAAATGGCCATGTGGTAAGGCTCGATCCCAACGACCCCATAGAGGTAAGTTATGAGCATAACTTTGAAGGAGAGCCTACGGCACTCGACCATCCCGAAATGCTGAAAATGATGTGGGACCACGGGCATAACAACAGCATTGTGAACGGCATCCCCCGCATTGGATTCATGAAAGGGGGCGAACAGGCCAAATGGGTAGATGAAAATATGGCCGATACCTTTTTGGTGAGGGCACAGCAATATGTGCGTGCCCACAAAAATGAACCATTTTTTCTTTTTTACACCATGCAGCAGCCTCACGTGCCCCGCACTCCACATCCCCGCTTCGTGGGAAAAACAGACCTGGGGCCCCGCGGAGACGTGATTGTGGAAGCCGACTGGTGTTTGGGTGAATTCATGAAAACCCTTGAGGAGGAGGCCCTGCTGGAGAATACCCTCGTTATCTTTACCAGCGATAACGGACCGGTTGTGAACGACGGCTACCAGGACGAAGCCGTGGAGAGACTGGGCGACCATACACCCTGGGGCCCTTTGCGTGGCGGAAAATACAGCCTGTTTGAAGCAGGTACACGTGTGCCTTTTATCACCTGGTGGAAAGGGAAGATCGCTCCCGGTACTTCCGATGCACTGGTGAGCCAGATTGATTTACTTACTTCGCTGGCAACTCTGGTGGGAAGTCCCGCTAAAGGGCCCGACAGCCAGGATATGCTGGATGTGTTGATGGGTAGGAGTTCAAATGGTCGCGAAAACCTCATTTTGGAAGCCACCTCACGCACTGCCCTGCGGCAGGGCAACTGGATCATGATCCCGCCTTATAACGGGCCTGCAGTTAATAAGTTTGTAAATATTGAGTTAGGCAATGCGCCCCAATATCAGCTTTACGACTTGAGCAACGACATAGGTCAGCAGCAAAACATGGCCGATGAGAAGCCTGAAAAATTGCAGGAGATGATCAAAACCTATGAAGACATCATTGGGGAAGATGCCCCCGAAGTGGAAGAATTGGAGTTAAAGTAGGAAAGATGCAGGAGAGATGCCTGCCTGCCGGTAGGCAGGGTAGGCAGGGAAGCCGCACTTCAGAACCGTTCCGTAATTGCTTGCCAAGCATATAAGCAACGGTACTGATTCGGTACCCCAAACCTCCAGGGGGCTACCCCGCGCGCAGTTCCTTTGGGTTTTGGAAAGGTTCCTCATTCGCCCAGGTGCCAGGTGCCTGCTGCCTATTGCCTATTTTTTTTAAATTTGCATGAAATTACCCGATAACTTTACAGTAACAATGGCTCAAAAACCCTCTATACCTAAAGGAACACGTGATTTTACGCCCACCGAGATGGTGCGCCGCAACTATATTTTCGATACTATAAAAGATGTTTTTCAACTGTATGGCTATCAATGTATCGAAACGCCGGCTATGGAGAACCTGAATACCCTTTTGGGGAAATATGGTGAGGAAGGTGACAAACTGCTGTTCAAGATTCTCAACTCCGGTGATTTTCTGGCCAAAGCCGATGGCGCCCTTCTTGATGCCAGAGATTCAAGCGGGGTAACAGGTCAGATTAGTGACAAGGGGTTGCGCTACGACCTTACTGTGCCCTTTGCGCGATTTGTGGTTCAGCATCAAAACGAGCTCTCTTTTCCGTTTAAGCGCTACCAGATACAGCCCGTTTGGCGTGCCGACCGTCCTCAAAAAGGACGCTATCGTGAGTTCTTTCAGTGTGATGTGGATGTGGTGGGCAGCGACAGCCTTCTAAACGAGGTAGAGCTTATTCAAATTGTGGATGAAGTGTTTCACCGCCTCGGCATCCGGGTGGTGGTGAAGCTCAACAACCGAAAGGTTTTAGCCGGCATCGCGGAATTGATTGGCGAACCGGAACGACTCACCGACATTACCGTGGCCATTGATAAGCTGGATAAAACAGGGCTGGATAAGGTGAATGCGGAGCTTATGGAAAAGGGGCTGAGTCGCGCAGCGGTGGAGAAACTCCAACCCGTGTTGTTGTTAAAAGGAAGTAATGTCGAAAAGTTTGGCCAACTGGACGGGCTATTGACAGACTCTGAGATTGGACTGCAGGGCGTGAAAGAGCTGAAAGAGGTGATGGCCATTACTGAAAATCTGGATTTGAAGACCGCGGTGGAGCTGGACCTTACCCTGGCACGTGGCCTCAACTACTACACCGGCGCCATATTTGAAGTGAAGGCACTGGATATGGAGATAGGCAGCATCACCGGGGGGGGGCGTTACGACGATTTGACCGGCATATTTGGTTTAAAAGATGTTTCGGGCGTAGGCATCTCCTTTGGTGCCGACCGCATTTTTGATGTGATGAACCATCTCCATCTTTATCCGGCAGAAGTAACTACCACCACTCAGGTATTATTTGTCAATTTTGGAGCCGTGGAGGGTGCGCATTGTCTGAAGCTGGCCACCGAACTGCGAAAAAAGGGCGTGCGGGTTGAGGTATACCCCGACCCGGCTAAAATGAAAAAACAGATGGCCTTTGCCCATAAAAAAAACATTCCTTTTGTAGCCCTCATAGGCGAAGCAGAGATGAAAGCAGGCAAAGTGACGATAAAAAATATGAGCTCTGGCGATCAAAAGACAGTGGATACCAATGAGATAATTAGGTTAATCAGTGAAGATAATTTGATTGTAAGAGTATTGCAAATTTTAAAAGATAAAGGAAAATGTTCATCAAAAGAATTAGTTCATATTTTGGGAATTGATTGGAGTTCACGGAAAATGACTTCTTTTCTTGAAAAAATTACTAGTGTAGAGATTATAAGAGAAAAACCGTTCAAATTTAAAATTAGAAGTGTTTAAACGGGAAGCAGATAAATAGTCTTTGTTAATTAATAAATGCGTTTTTGGATGTTAAAATCGATTGTGTAGATTCTCCACTCTATGAATTAATTGATTACAATAGGAGAAACTCGGACGCAGAGCGGCAAAAGAGCGGTAAAATCCTAAAATGTGGATGTAATAATAGCCGCAGAGCGGTGACAGATAGAACCGGATAGATGTTTCTTCTCTCGCCACTCTGTGGCTTGTTTCTCTTGACCTTTTATTGCTTTTCTACCACTCTTTCGCCGCTCCGCGGCTATTTCTTTTTAATTCTGTTCCCTTTTGTCTATTGTCTTTTGCCTGGCGCCTAATGCCGGCTCCCTTATTTCCCGTGACGAAAATCATTTTCTTTCTCGCCAAAAATATCTTATTTGGAGGAAGTTAAATTACTCTGTTAACTCCATTAAGTTATGAGCAATCTCCACTACATCTCTCCGGCACCACTTACTTTCGAGTCCATCTCCGTCATCCTGAAGGAAGAGCGGCAGCTGGCTCTCTCCCCTGAATCGACAGCTCTTATTGAAAAATGCAAACGCTGGCTTGACCATAAGCTGGCCACCGAGGACGGCCCCGTATATGGCATCAACACCGGATTTGGGGCCTTGCACAACCGCTCC
>JACDJA010002118.1_pt1 | contig 14847 bp, 12 predicted proteins | sample 7449241 | NCBI WGS metagenome assembly JACDJA01 (sample SAMN14253289, study PRJNA609438) | sludge metagenome | isolation source: initial anaerobic sludge | collected 2018-12-20 | reverse complement strand
GTAGTCCACCGCCTCGGTGTCGCGGATCAGGCGGTCGTAGGAGATGACGTTCACGCCGGCAGCCTTGGCCGCTTCGGCGGCGGCGGCGGCGGCGGTGCCGTCGTGGGGGGTGATGATCAGCACCTGGATGCCCTGGGTGATCAGGTCTTCCACGTTCTGCCGCTCGCGAGCGGAATCGCCCTGGCTGAAGAGAATCTCGACTTCATAGCCCGCCTCTTCCAGCGCGGTGCGGAAGGCCGTCTCGTCCTGCACCCAGCGCGGCTCGTCGCGCGTCGGCAATACGATGCCCACCTTGCCCGATACCTCGGCCGCCGGCTCCTCGGCCGCCGGTTGCTCGGCTGCCGGCTCCTCGGCCGCCGGTTCTTCGGCGGGCGTCTCCGTCGCAGCCCCGCCGCCACATGCAACCAGGGCCAACATCGCCAGGATAGCGATGAAGACCATCAGCGCACTGAACTTGCTCTTCTTCATAATGTGTACTCCTTTTAATGGGGAATTCTCAAAGACCATCCGGAGCGATGATCCGGCAGTTGCGCCGCGCCGAGGGAGGACACGCGCGGTTTGGAGCCACAAAGACCATCTTCCCGGAAAAGCGAATCCTGGATTTAAGGGATAGCTGATATGTCCACGATTGTCAAGTGCGGCGGCCGGGTTTCGCGCCGAACATGATTTTTGTCAGGTTGAACGACGACATTTGTCATGGTAAATCATTGACGCGCGCCGCCATCGCCATTACACTATTTTGGTTGTCGTTGCCTGTGTCCGGTTGGGTTGCGAAGTACACAAGGTCCGTCAGAAAATCCGGGTCCCCGAAGCAGGCCGTTGCGGGGGCGGGTCGTCGCGTGGGCGGCGTTCCTAATGAGTCAGGTGAGTGCAGGCTGATGGCTGTATGCCTTGGTTCTGATGGCGGACATCTTGTTATTTCGCGCCCGGCCCCGGCCGAAATGGCGGCGCGCCTCATGGGCGGGCGGCTGTTCCACGGGCAACCGGCTTCGCCGGTCATCGTATCCCATATTCCCACTTGCCGGAGGTGCTATCTATCCCCCCATAGACAACAACAAGTTCTTCGTGATCACTCGGGAGCCACCGGGGAGCAATCCCCACCGGAATCGGCTGTATGAGCGGAAAGATCGAACCAAATGAGGATTGGAACCATGCACCGCAAACTGATAGCGGTTATCTTGCTGACAATCGTTTTGTTATTGAGCGTCTCGTCCCTGGCTCTGGGTCAGGACGATGAATTGCAGTCGGCCGACTTGCTGAAGCTCGGCGGTAATGTCGACAACCTGCCCCATCCCCTCGGCAAGCAGCAGTGGGGCCTGCGCCAGCAGGCCTTGCAGCAGCGCCTGCAGGGCACCGAGGCCACCGACGGCGTCATGCGCCTCGGCCCCGGCCAGTACGTCGAGCTGGAGCGCGAGGATGAGGACAGTATCTGGACCGTCCTGGGCGAATTCGGCAATGAAGTCCATCCCAGCTACGGCGGTGCGCCCGGCCCGCTCCACAACACAATCGCCGAACCCGACCGCAGCGTCGACAACACGACGATTTGGGAGCCGGACTTCAGCCGGGATTACTTCCTGAATTTGCTCTTCTCCGACGAGCCGGGCGCGGTCACAATGCGCAACTGGTACATCGAGCAGTCGTCCGGCCGTTACGCGGTGAACGGCGACGTGACCGACTGGGTGCGCGTGCCCTATAACACCGCCCGCTACGGCAACGACGCCTGCGGCAGCAACGTCTGCGCCACGGTCTGGTACTTCGTCCAGGACTCGGTCAACACCTGGTATGACGAGATGCGCGACAGCGGCATGTCGAAGGCCGAAATCAACGAATACCTGAGCCAATTTGACGTCTGGGATCGCTACGACTTCAACGGCAACGGCAACTTCGACGAGCCGGACGGCTACATCGACCACTTCCAGTCCGTCCACGCCGGTGAGGGCAACGAGGCCGGCGGCGGCGCGTTCGGCAACGACGCCATCTGGAGCCATCGCTGGTACGCGTTCTACAACCTGATCGGCGCTGACGGCCCCGACTTCAACATGCTGGGCGGCATTCAGGTCGGCAACTCCGACTACTGGATCGGCGACTACACCATCGAGCCGGAGAACGGCGGCGTGGGCGTCTTCGCCCATGAGTATGCCCACGACCTGGGCATCCCCGACCTGTATGACACGGCCGGCGGCGAGAACTCCACCGGCTTCTGGACGGTCATGTCGCAGGGTTCCTGGGGCAGCGACGGCACCATCGACATCGGCAGCAAGCCGAACCACTTCGGCAACTGGGAGAAGTTCCAGCTGGGCTGGCTCGACTACGACGTCGCCTTTGCCGGGGAGCGCTCGCAGCACATCCTCGGCCCGTCGGCCACCACCACCCAACGGGCGCAGGGCCTCTTCGTCGTCCTGCCCGATAAGGAAGTGACCGTCGACCTGGGCGCGCCCTATGCCGGAGAGCATTTCTACTACAGCAGTTCGGGTGACGATCTGGATAACTTCATGTACCGTGAATTCGACCTGCCTGCCGGCGCGTCGCTGACGGCCATGGCCCGCTACCAGATCGAGCTGGATTGGGACTACGCCTATCTCATCGCCTCCGGCGACGGCGGCGCGACGTGGGATATGGTGGCCACCAACCTGTCGACCGACACCAACCCCAACGGCCAGAACTTCGGCAACGGCATCACCGGCGACAGCGGCGGCGCATGGGTCGAGCTGACGGCCGACCTGTCGGCCTACTCCGGCCCCACGCTGCTCGGCTTCCGCTACTGGACCGACGGCGCCGCGACCGAACCGGGCTTCATGGTCGACGAGATCGCCGTCACCGGCTCGCCCGTTGACGGCGCCGAGGCCGACGCGGGCTGGACGTTCAACCCGGCCGACGGCGGCTTCCGCGTCACCACCGGCATGGAGAGCGCGTCCTACTTCAACGCCTACGTGGCCGAGTTCCGCCAATACTGGGGCTTCGACGATGTGCTGCGCACCGGGCCGTACAACTTCGGCTTCCTCAATGACCCCAGCCTGCAGAACTGGGTCGAGCGCTTCCCCTATCAGGACGGCCTGCTCATCAGCTACTGGGATACCTCCTACTCGGACAACAACACCAGCCAGCACCCCGGCGGCGGCCTGATCCTGCCCATCGACGCTCACCCGGGCACGATGTACCGGGCCGACGGTGCGCCGTGGCGGCCGCGCGTCCAGGCCTATGACTCCACCTTCGGCATCTGGCGGACGGACCCGATCACGCTGCATCGCAACAGCATGCCGTCGTTCCATCCCGGCCTGCGCGCCGTGCGCGTCTTCAACGACAACCTCCAGTACTGGAACCCGGAAACGCCGTTGGCGGGTGTGATGAACCCCCACACCGGCACCCGGATTCGCATCCAGGGCCTGAGCCAGTCAGGCGAGTTCATGCATCTGGAAGTGCGGTAGGTTCTGACGGTTCGAGCCGGTTGAATCCGGCAGTTTGACAGGTTTAAGGCCCTTCGGGTAACCCCCGGAGGGCCTTTCTCATTGATAGGAAATGGCCGCCGGTGATACAATTCAACCTGGAAATTACGCGCTTGAAGGTTGCTGTAGCGCAGGTTTCTTAACCTGCGGCTGCGAAGACACAGGTAAGGTTGACACCCGAACCGCGTAACGACTGTCAACGATTGAAGTTGCCCGTCACGCTGGAAGAGGCCCCATGACCACCATCGACCCCATCCGGTTGCGCGACCTGCTCATTACCTGCTTCGACATCGAAGAACTCAACGGCCTGATGTTCGAGCTGGGCGTGCGCAAGGACGAGATCGCCGGAGAGACCATCCGCACGCGGGCGCAGGAGTTGATCGTCCACTTCGAGCGCCGCACCGAGCTGCCCCGGCTCCTGGCCCAATGCCGTGAGCTGCGCCCGTCGGCCGACTGGGATTCCGTCCTCGTCGCCGACCCCGCAGGCGCGCCGGGCGACGGAATGGATCCCCGCGCCGCGGCGGCGGCGGCCGAACTGCGTCGCTTCAAGGCGCTGCTCGACGAAGGGCGACAGACTTACCTGCGCCACAACGAGCAGCGCGGCCGATTGCGGCGCATGATCCACGCCAACCACGCCGGGGAGATGCCGCCCTACAAGGGGTATGACGACCTCTTCTATAAGATGTATGACCGACTGAACGAGGAGGAGATGGAGCTATTCCGCATTGTGCGCGGCAACACGCGCGTCGGCACGCACCGCATCAACGGCCGCATCCGCGACTGGGCCGACAGCCATGACGTCGTGGCAATGTTCCCGGAGCAGACCCCGGTCGTGTCGGCGCTGGAGCGCGAGTTGATGGAACTGCGCATCCACCTGGCCGAGTGGTTCGCCAAGTACGAGGAGACGTTCCTGCCCGACCCGAAGCGCACGCTGGTCTACCTGGGCGACGAAAAGCGACAGGGGACGCGCTGGCCGCCGGGGCTGGACGCGGCCGTTGCGGCGGCGCTGGCGGCCTGATCGACGAGCGGCAGGCAGACGCGGCCATGCTTTCCAATATAAACCGGCGTATAATCTATAAACCGGCGTATAATCTATGCTTGTTCAGCAAGCGTTAGACAGGACGTTGTTTCATGTTCGATCCGGAGCCGATGCAGGAATTCGAGATTTCGGAGCATGCGCTCTTCGAGATGGATCGACGTGGAATAAAAGAAACTGTCGTGGCCGCCATTCTTGCCGCTCCTGAACAGGTTGCTCTGATTAGGCCGGGTCGCGCAGTTTATCAGTCAAAGGTTGGCGTTGGTGCACCGCCATCTATTTACCTGTTGCGCATAATTGTCGATTTTGACCGGCAACCACCAAAAGTTGTGACAGCCTATCTAACAAGCAAGATCGCCAAATATTGGAGGACCGAAGAATGAAAGTCATATTCGATCCCAACACTGACACGCTGACCGTGATATTTTCCGACGCGCTCGTGGTTGAAAGCGACGAAGACAAGCCGGGGGTAATTTTGGATTACGATACGGGCGGAAACCTGGTTTCCATTGAAATTCTGGATGCCTCAATACGAGTTGAGGTTCCATCGCGTATCGAATACCAGGTCTCCCCGGTACCGGCCGAGTAACAAGTTTGCGATGAAAAAATCACTCCTCGTTTTATGCGCGGCCGCCCTGCTGCTGGCCGCCTGCTCCGAAAGCAGCCGCGGGGCCATCGGCCGCTGGCTGCGCGAGAGCGGCGGCCCGGCGGCGGCCGAGGGCGCGCGCATCGCCCTGACGGCAGGGGTCGAGGCGGCCCAGACCAACGTGCCCATCGCCCAAACCGCGGCCGCCGTGGCCGTCGCCACCGGCGGGCCAATCGCCCGCACGGCCGCCGCCGAGGGCGTGGTGCTGGGCGGCACGATCGGCGCCGAACTCCTGGCCACCGGCGGCCCCATCGCCGGGACGGCCGTGGCCGGCGGCTTCGACGCGCTGGGCACGCGCGCCGCGCAGGAGCCGTCCTATCGCTGCCCCGACGTGACCTACAGCGTCGACACCGACCTGAACGGCGTCGTCGACATCAGCGGCGCGCAACTCGACGCGGCCATCGCCGCCGTCGTGCCCGGCAGCCCGCTCATCGGCCTGGGCGGGGCATTCGCCGACGCCGGGCGCGCCCACGGCGTCAACGCCTACTACATCGCCGCCCACGCCGCCTACGACTCCGCCTGGGGCACCGGGGCCGTGGCCACGCGCAAGAACAACCTGTTCGGCTATGGCGTGACGCCCGCCTGCCCGTTCGACTGCGCCGTGCCGTTCGGCTCGCAGGCGGAATCCATCGGCTTCGTCGTGCCGCTGGTGAAGGCCGACTACCTGACGCCCGGCGGTCGCTTCCATACCACCGCCACCCCGGCGGGCATGGAGCCGATCTACTCCGGCAATCCCCAGTGGGCCGAGGGCATCGCCGCGATCATGAACCTGCTGCGGCAGAATACCCCCTGTCCGTAGGGGCGTCATCGGCCAATCCGCGCCCGTTCACCGCCCCGGCTCCGTGGCATGTTGCCCACGCCGATCCCCCATCGCACATCCCGCCCGCTTGTGATATGATCCCCTCGTTCTCCCGGCTTGGGGGCAATGAGCATGAGTATCCTGAAAAAAACCGAACGGCCGCCACAACCCATGAATCGCGCCGCGAACGCCCGACGACCCGAAACCGCCCCGTGATTGCCCTCATCCACGATTGGCTGAACCAGCTTGGCGGCGCGGAAGACGTGCTCGAGGCGCTGGCATCGCTCTACCCCGATGCCCCGCTCTACACGGCCCTCTACGACCGCAAGCGCATGCCCGCCCACTGGCGCGACTGGGACATCCGCACCGGCTTCATCGACCGGCTGCCCCTCGGCCGCCGCAAGCCGCAACTCTACTTTCCGCTCTTCCCGTTCGCCTTCGAGCAGTTCGACCTGCGTGGCTACGACGTGGTGCTGAGCAACAAGAGCGGCTTCTGCCACGGGGTCATCACCGGGCCGGAGACGATGCATGTCTGCTACTGCCTGACGCCCACGCGCTACGTCTGGCGCTACCACCAGTACGCCGAGCGCGAGAACCTCGGCCGCGCCACGCGCCTGTCGCTGGCCCCCTTCCTCACTTTCCTGCGCCAATGGGATCGCCTGGCGGCCGACCGCGTCGACCACTTCATCGCCATATCGGATGAGGTGCGTCGGCGAATCGCCAAGGTCTACCGGCGCGAGGCGACTATCATCTATCCACCGGTGGACGTGGGCCGCTTCGAGCCGTCGAACCGCGTGGATGACTACTACCTGTTCGTCGGCCGTCTCGTCCCCTACCGCCGGCTCGACCTGCTGATCGAGGCGTTTAACAAGATGGGGCGGCCGCTGGTCATCGCCGGGAGCGGCCGCGACCGGGAGCGGCTGGAAGCGCTGGCCGGGCCGACGGTCAAATTCCTCGGCTATGTGCCCGACGCCGACCTGCCCGACCTGCTGGCCCGCTGCCGGGCGTTCCTGTGGCCGGGCGAGGAAGATTTCGGCATCTCGCCCCTGCAGGCCAGCGCCGCCGGGCGGCCGGTCATCGCCTATGCCGCCGGGGGCGCGCTGGAGACGGTCATCCCCGGCAAAGCCGGGGCCACCGGCCTTGCCGGGGCCACCGGGGCGCTCTTTGCCGAGCAGTCCGTTGCTGCTATCATCGATACGGTCGAGTCGTTCGATCCGCTGTCGGTTGATCCGTCCGTGGCCCGTCGCCACGCCGAACAGTATGACATCGCCGTCTTCAAGCGAAAGATCGACGACTTTGTAACGCAAAAGTACGAAGCATGGAACTCCGTCAACTCTGGAAAATAATCCGCCGCCGCTGGGCGCTGGCGCTCATCCCGGCCGTCATCGTCCTCGCCATTGGGCTGGCGACGTGGCGGCCCGCGCCGCCGGCCTATAACGCCGGGGTGCGCTTCATCGTCGGCCAGCCGCCGGGCGCGGCCGCGGCCGAATTTGACGAGCAGCGTTACTACAACTGGCTGACGTCGGAGTATATCGTCAACGGCCTGACCGACTGGGTGCGCGGCGGCAAGTTCGCCGAGGCGGTCAGCCGGTATCTGGCCACGCAGGGGATCGACGTGCCGGCGGGGGCGATTCAGGGCGGGCTGGCGGTCGATAATGCCCGCAGCATGCTGACCATCTCGCTGACGTCGGGCGACGCGGCGCAACTGGAGCAGATGATCGACGGCGTGATCGCCGTGCTGACCGAGGACAACGCCGCCGCGCTGCCCCAATTGGGCGGCGAGAACGCCGTGCTGACGCAACTGGACGAACCGGTAGTCAACCCCATCGGCGCGGGCATTCGCAACCAACTGGACCTGCCGCTGCGGGTGGCGCTGGCCCTCTTCGCCGGGGCCGGGCTGGCGCTGCTGGCCCATTACGTCGACCCGACCATCCGCGATCGCGCGGAAGTGGAGCAGGCCGGGCTGCCGGTGCTGGCGGAGATACCGAAGGAAAAGAAGTGAGCAGTGGCCAGTAAGCAGTGGTCTGTGGTCTGTGGTCTGTCGTCCGTGGTCTGTTGTCCGCGGCTCGCGCCTGACATGAGGTAATATGGAACTAAGCGATTATTTCCGCATCCTGCGACAGCGGGGCTGGCTGATCCTGGTGCTGATGGCCCTGACGGCCGCGGCGGCCTATGGCTTCAGCAAGATACAGACGCCGGTCTACGAATCAACCCTGCGCCTGCTCGTCAAGCCGTCGCGCACCGACTTTGGCCAGGCCCAGGCGGCCAAGGAGCTGCTCAGCAGCTATCAGCAGTGGCTCTACAGCAGCTACCGCGCCCAGGGCGTCGTCGATGCGCTGCAACTCGACATGACCGCCGGGGAGCTGATGGGCGACGTGCGCGTGGCGTCCGACGGCGGCAGCTACGTCATCAGCCTGGCGGTGGAAAACACCGACCCCAACCTGGCCAACGACATCGCCCGCGCCTGGGGCAACCTGCTGATCCAGCAACAGAACCGGGACAATGACCGGCTGCGGCTGGAAGACCGCATCTACATCGAATTCATCGACGACCCGCAGGTCGGTCTGGAGCGGCCGAAGACCATGATCAACACGGCCGCGGGCGCGGTGCTGGGCTTGTTGCTCGGCGTGGCCCTCATCTTCCTGCTGGAGTGGCTGGCGTCGGGCATCATCCGCCGCGGCGAGGACGTGGAGCGCTACCTCGACATCCCCGTCATCGGCAGCATCCCGCAACAGTAATCGGATAGACCTGTCAGGTCTGGAACAAGTGACTATGACTCTAGTAACCATCAGCGACCCCCGCTCGCCCGCCAGCGAGGCCTACCGCGCGCTGCGCACCAACCTGTCTTTCTACAGCCTCGACAAGCCGCTGCGCACGCTGGTCGTCACGTCCCCCGCCGCGGGCGAGGGCAAATCGACGACAATCGCCAACCTGGCGGTGACGATGGCCCAGAGCGGCCGCCGCACCGTCCTGGTCGATTGCGACCTGCGCCGGCCGACGTTGCACGAACTGTTCGACCGGCCCATGTCGCCCGGCCTCACCAACTTTGTCATGGACGAGGTGAGCGAGCTGCCGTTGCAGGAGACGGGCGTGGAAAACCTGTGGCTCCTCAGCAGCGGCCCCAAGCCGCCCAACCCGGCCGACCTGCTGGGGGCGGGCCGCATGAGCGCGCTCATCGATCGGCTGGCCGGGCAGGTCGATGTGGTCCTGTTTGACGCGCCGCCGGTGATGGCCGCGGCCGACGCCGCCATCCTCGGGTCCCGGGTCGATGGGGTGCTGCTGGTCATACAGGCCGGCAAGACCCGCCGCGACCACGCCGAGCGCGCGCGCACGATCCTCGAAAAGGCCAACGTCCGCATCGTCGGCGCCACATTGACCAACGCCCCGCGTGACCGGGCGATGGGGGAATATTACGGATAGTGAGCCGGCAGGTCAGTACTCGGCAGGACAGTCAGTCCGACCCTCTGAATACTGACCCACCGACACCGGAGCACACATGAAAGGACTCATCCTCAGCGGGGGCACCGGCTCCCGCCTCTACCCGCTGACCTACACCAACGCCAAACAGCTCATCCCCGTCGCCAACAAGCCGGTCCTCTACCGGGTGATCGAGGCGATTCGCGACGCGGGCATCGACGACATCGGCATCGTCGTCGGCAGCACGGCCGAGCAGATCAAGGAAGCCGTCGGCCGCGGCAATCGCTGGGGAGTGAAAATCACCTATATCCCCCAGGAAAAGCCGCTGGGACTGGCCCACGCCGTCAAGATCGCCCGGCCGTTCATCGGCGACGACCGCTTCGTCATGTTCCTGGGCGACAACGTCATCCAGGGCGGCATCAGCAGCCTCATCCGCGAGTTCGCCGACTCCGACTGGAACAGCCAGATCGTCCTGACGCGCATCGAGCACCCGGAGCAATACGGCGTGGCCGAGCTGGGCGACGACGGCCGCATCATCCGCCTGATCGAAAAGCCCAAGGTCCCGCCAAGCGACCTGGCCCTGGTGGGCATCTACATGTTCGACCACCACATCTTCGAGGCCGCCGACTGCATCAAGCCCTCGTGGCGCGGCGAACTGGAGATCACCGACGCCATCCAGTGGCTCGTGGACAACGGCCGCACCGTCCATCCCTACGTCCATCGCGGCTGGTGGATCGACACCGGCGCGCCGGGCGACATGCTCTCGGCCAACGATCTGGTGCTGGAAGAGATCGAACACGCCATCGAGGGCTACATCGACCGCGACAGCAAGGTCGACCACCGCGTCACCATCCAGCGCGGGGCGGAGATTATCAACAGCACCGTGCGCGGCCCGGCCATCATCGGCGAACAGGCGCGCATCATCAACAGTTACATCGGCCCCTACACCAGCATCGACCATCACGTGGTGGTGGAGAACAGCGAGATCGAGCATTCGATGGTGCTGGAGAACAGCCGCATTACCGACATCGAGGCCCGCATCCAGGACAGCCTGATCGGTCGCGACGTGGTCATCTCCCGCTCCCCCATCCGCCCCAAGGCGCTGAAGCTGACGGTGGGGGATCATAGCAAGGTGGGGATTTTGTAGATAGTGGACAGTGGCCAGTGGTCAGTGGATCAGCAGGTCAGTACCCACTGAATACCGACTCACTGATCTACTGTCCTACTGAATACTGCCCCCACTGCAAAGCCATGCGCGCCCTCATCCAGCGTGTCTCCCACGCCTCCGTCACTGTCGACGGCCGCGTCGTCGGCCAAATCGGCCGCGGCTTTGTCGTGCTGCTGGGCATCACCCACGCCGACGGCCGCGCCGAGGCCGACTGGCTGGCGGCTCGCATCGCCGGGCTGCGCGTCTTCGACGACGACGCGGGCAAGATGAACCGCTCATTGGCCGACGTGGGCGGGGCGCTGCTGGTCGTGTCCCAATTTACCCTCTACGGCGACGCACGCAAGGGGCGGCGGCCGTCCTTCACCGACGCCGCCGCGCCGGAGCAAGCCGAGCCGCTGGTCGATTACTTCGTCGGGGTGCTGCGCGATGCGGGTTTCACCGTCGCCACCGGCATCTTCGGGGCGCACATGGACGTTGAAATCCACAACGATGGGCCGGTCACACTCATGCTCGAACGACAGTAGGACGATTCTCCCGAATCGTCCCCCTTTTCCAGGAAAAACCAACCTACAGGGACGATTCTCCCGAATCGTCCCCCGGCACCAGAGAACGATTCGGGAGAATCGTTCTACGTATTGACATAATGAATCTTAACTACAACCAACTCTCATCGGAAACCCGGTTTCCATCAAAATACCCCGTTTCAAAACTGATCGCGGCCCTGCTGCCGGCTGTTCTGCTCTTGGCCGCCTGCGGCTCGGCCACGCCCCCCGCTCCGGCAGCCACCAATGCCCCCGTCGTGGCGACGGCCGCCGTCCCCTTCCTGGGCGAGGTCCCCGCCACCGTTGCCCCGGCGACCGCTGCCTCGGCGACCGCCGCCCCCCCGGCCTCGCCCACACCGGCCGTCTCGCCGACGCCGGACGCAACGGCGACGGCCGAGGGCGGCGTCATCACCGCGCCCGAGGTATCGCTCGACGTGGACCCCGACGCCACCCCCGCCCCGTTCGACGGCATTAAACAGCCGCCCTACAAGGCGAGCGATTGCAGCGACAAGTACCCCTGCAACGACGACGCGGACGCCTGGGAAGCGCGCATCCGCGTCCCCGACGGCTTCGAGGCGACCTATTACGCGCGCATCGACGGCCAGCCGAACGTGCTGACCTTCGGCCCCGACGGCCTGCTCTACGTCGGCACCATGGCCGGCGAGATTCTCACAATCGACGAGGACGGCCGCTCCGAACTGTACGTCGACGGCTTCATCGCCCCCGCCGGACTGGCCTTCCAGCCGGGCACGGAGCGCCTCTACGTCGCCGCTCGCGTCGTGGACCTGAACGCCGGCGGCGAGGCGCGCATCGCCGTCGTCGAGAACGGCGTCGTGAGCGACCTCATCACCGGCCTGCCGTGCTGCTATGTGTCGATGCACTCGGCCAACGGCATTGCCTTCGGGCCGGACGGCTACGGCTACGTGGCCGTCGGCGGCCGAGCCGACCACGGCGAGATCCTCGACGGACCCAACGCGGGCGAGCAGGACGAGCTGCACCCCTACGAGGCAAGCATCCTGCGCTTCAGCCCCGACGGCGCGACCGTGGAGGCGTTCGCCCGCGGCTTCCGCAACGCCTATGACATCGCCTGGGACGCCGACGGCAACCTCTTCACCACCGACAACATGCCCGACTTCGGCCCGCCGGAGGAGTTCAACCTTGTGGAGCCGGGCGGCGAGCACGGCTACCCGTGGTATGACTGCGCCGTCTGCTTCCCCGCACCCGACGACGTGGACATCGTCCCGCCGCTGGACACCTTCGTCCCCCACGCCGCGCCCACGGGCATCACCGCCTACCGCGACGACGAATTCCCCGGCTTCTATAATAGTCTGTTCGTCACGCTCTGGAGCGCCTTCCCCGATGCGCAGCGCGTCGAGTGGTTCGGCCCCGGCGGCGAGGGGCGGGCCACCTTCGCCACCGGCTTCGCCGCGCCAATCGACCTGACCGTGGGGCCGGACGGCGCGCTCTACATCGCCGACTGGGCGACGGGCATTATCTTCCGAATCGCTTACGTGGGAGAAAGCTAAACGTTGGGGGATTGGGCGCGCGCCCAATCCCCCGATCTCCGATCTCGCCCCGGCGACCCAATCGCGCTACACTACCGTCCATGCTCCGGTTCAGTGACTTCTCCCATCTGCCGGAGGCCGACGCGCTGCTCCGGCGCCTCATTGCCGAGCCGTCGGGGCTGGTCGTCGTTGCCGGGCTGGACAGCCGGCCGGGCGGCGGCGAGACCCCCGGCGAACCGGCCGCGCTGCCCCATTTCCTGCCCAGCGGCCGGGCCGCCATCTTCCGCGTCCTCGCCGGCGAGTTGCTGGACGCCCATCCCGACGCCTTTTGTCTGGTCGTGGCCGAAGACCGCGACGCTCTCCATGTCGCCCGCCACCACCGCCGCCGGCTGGAGCTTGTCCACGTCAAGTCGCCGCTCACCTACGCCAAAGCCATCGACGACGCGCTGGCCCGCCGGCCCGGCCTGCTTGTGGTCGACAAACTGTCGGCCGACAACCTGTTGCCGCTGCTGGCCGCGGCCCGCAACGGCGCGCGTGTGCTGACACAGATCGACACCGTCTACCACGCCGGAGCCGTCGCCCGCCATCTCCGCGATCTCGGAGCCGCGATCGACGATCTGGCCGGCCTGCGCTGGGTGCTCAGCGTCCAGCGCCTGCCCGCCCTCTGCCCCATCTGCAAGCGCCCGGCTGAGGTGACGGCCGAGCAGATCGCCCAACTGGAGGCATTCGACCGCCGCTTCCCGGCCATCGGTGCGCGCCATGCCCCGCCGGGCGGCGGCGCGTTCTATGCGCCCGGCGGCTGCGCGGTGTGCGGGTTCACCGGCCGCCAGGGCGACGTGGCCGCGTTCGACTTCTTCCGGGCCGACGGGCCGCCGACCGATCTATGGGGCGCGTCGAGCGCCCTGTCGATGGAAGCCTACATCTGGATGCTGGCCCAGGACGGACGGCTGGCGCTGGCCGACGCGCTCGACTTTGAGAAAGGACAACTACGGCGCACCTATAACCTGTTGATGACCGGCGAGCGCCGGCTGACGGAGCAAACGGCGACGCTGGAGCGCAAAACGGTCGAACTGGCGTCGGCCAACCGCCTGCTCAAACAGCGCACCCGCGAACTGGTCTCGCTGGAAGGAATCGGCCAGGCGCTCATCTCCTGGAGCGACCTGCGCGAATTGGGCGACCGGGTGCTCAAGGCGGCGATGGAACTGAGCGCGGCCGATCGCGGTACGCTCTATTACGTCCGCTCCGCCGAATGGGGGCAAATCCTGGCCTCGCGCGGCTGGCGGGAAGCGCTCGACGAGATGGGGTTGCCGCGCGGCCTCATCTACGAGCATCTCTCCGACCGCGAGCCGATGGACTACACCGGCCGACCGCCCGGCATCCAGCCCGCGGCCGACAGCCCGCCAATTCGCGTCGGCCACGCCCTGCCCCTCATTGCCCACGGCATCCCCGCCGGGCTGATGCTCATCCAGTCGACGCGCAAGACGAAGTTTGCCCCCGGCGAGCTGGCTCTGCTGCGCACGCTGGCCGGCTATGCCGCCGTCGCCATGCAGCGCGCCGGGCTGATCGAACAGTTGCAGGGCAAGATCGAGGCGCTCGAGGCGGCCCAGATGGAGATCGCCCAGAAGGAGCGGCTGGAGCGGGAGCTGGAGCTGGCCCGTCAGGTGCAGCTGAGCATGATCCCGCGCGCCTTCCCCACCGTGCCCGGCATCACCTTTTCCGCGTCCTACGACCCCGCGCGGCAGGTGGGCGGCGACTTCTACGACGTCATCCGGCTGGACAACGGCCGGATCGCTCTGGTCATCGCCGACGTGGCCGACAAGGGCATGCCCGCCGCGCTCTACATGGCCCAGACGCGCAGCCTCATCCAGGCCGTGGCCCGCCATACCACCACCCCGGCGGAAACCCTCTATCGCGTCAACGACCTGCTGCGCGAACTGGGCGAGCAGGATATGTTCGTCACGGTCTTCTACGGCATCGTGGATCGGGAGCGCCGGCGGCTGACCTACGCCCGCGCCGGGCACGAGCGCCCGCTTCTGGTTCGCGACGGCCGCGTCGCGCCGCTGGGCGGCCGGGGGACGGTGCTGGGCCTGTTCGATAACCCCACCTTCACAGTATCCGAAGAGACGCTGGAGCTGCGGGCCGGCGACAAGCTGGTGCTCTTCACCGACGGCCTGACCGACATCGTGGGGCCGGACGGCGAGATGCCCGCCCATGACCGGCTGACGGAGGTAGTAGCATCCCACGCCATGGAGTCGCCGGCCGGAATGTGCCGGGCCATCTTTACCGACCTG
>JACDJA010002117.1_pt1 | contig 14852 bp, 14 predicted proteins | sample 7449241 | NCBI WGS metagenome assembly JACDJA01 (sample SAMN14253289, study PRJNA609438) | sludge metagenome | isolation source: initial anaerobic sludge | collected 2018-12-20 | reverse complement strand
TGTATGGCATGTTCGAGAGGTTCAGCACGCCACCATTGGCGGTATAGCCGGCAAATACGTGCGATACACCCATGCCATCGCCTATCAATAGAATAATGCTTCGGGGCTTTTTTGCAAATTTGATGGCCTCATAGTTGATGGCCTCAACCTGGTAAGGCGCATCATTTTTGTAGGTTTCTTTAAGGTTCTTGTCCTTATAATTTTCCTGGCCATGCATAGGTAGACAAAGGCCTATTATCAGAAACGGTAATGTAATTAGATGTCTCATTTTTAAAATGTTTTGGTTCAAACTTTGTTTCGCTATTAGAATGCTGCTTGTTGCAAATTGTTCAATTCGCATCAGAATCGGTTTCACAAACCCCGATACTTGTAGTTTGCTAAGATAATGGTTTTTGATGATGCTTCGATCATTTTTTTTCGACAGCACTGCTTTTTCAATATTTGATTTGGTAATTCCATGTTCTTCATCAGTGCCATCCATGCCCTGAAAAAGTTTAGAACAGGTGAAATCGTGGAACACCAATGCTTCCAAATTTCAATAAACTTGCTCTTTTCCCCTGTAATTCCTACTTTTGCTTTCACGATGAAACGCCAGGAGAGATTTGCCAGGACCATTGCCTGGTTTCAGGAAAATATGCCGGTGGCCGAAACAGAGCTGCACTATCAGTCGCCCTATCAATTGCTGGTGGCGGTGATTTTGTCGGCACAGTGCACCGATAAGCGGGTGAATATGATCACGCCCCCGTTTTTTGAATTGTATCCATCTGAAAAAGAGTTGGCTGAGGCCACCCCCGAACAGGTCTTTGAACTGATTCGCAGCTGCACCTATCCCAATAATAAGAGTAAACATTTGGTGGGAATGGCGCGTATGTTGGTTGATGAATTTGACGGAGTTGTACCCGATGATGTGAATACGCTTCAGAAACTACCGGGGGTGGGCCGCAAAACGGCCAATGTAATTGCTTCGGTGGTTTACCAAAAACCCGCTTTGGCAGTAGATACCCATGTGTTTAGGGTAGCGGCCCGAATTGGATTGACGGTGGGTGCAAAAACGCCACTGGAAACCGAAAAGCAGTTGGTAAAGTATCTACCCGGAGACTTGCTGGCCATTGCCCATCATTGGTTGATATTACATGGTCGCTATATATGTTTGGCCCGTAGGCCCAAATGTGAAGAGTGCGGTTTAAGGATGTGGTGTAAGTACTATTTGAAGAACAGTGCAGCTAAAGAGGAGGATGGGAAATCCGGTTAGCGTTTCCGGATCGCTTTACCGGGTAGAATGAGTGCGCTCAATTTTATTATATTTGCGACAAATTTAAAAGCGCTTTCAGTGCCGATGTAGCTCAGTTGGTCAGAGCGGTTGTTTCGTAAACAACAGGTCAGGGGTTCGAATCCCCTCCTCGGCTCACTTTTAGGAAATCTCGTTGAAATTTCGGATATTTATATTCCAAAAAGAGAAGAAATGGCAACAGTTGATAATATACGGAGTGGTTTGATTGATAAAATCCTTACAATTAAAAACAAAGAGCTTTTGAAGGTTCTTGATAAACTAATTTCTTTGAGCACAACTGATTCAGATATTGTGAAATTAACAGATGAGCAAAAAGTAATGTTGAAAATGAGCGAGGATGACATTAAAAACGGAAGGTTGGTTTCTCAAGAAGCAATGGATAAGCGAAATCTTGAATGGCTAAACGAAATGTAATTTGGACAAGGACTGCCGATCTTCAATTCGTCGGAATCTTAGAATATTGGGTTAAAAGAAATAAATCCAATTCATATTCAAAGAAACTTGTGCGGCTGGTAGCCGAAAGAACAAAACAAATTGCCGAAAATCCATTTATTTATAAATCGACCGATTTTAAAGACACGAGAGTAGCCTCGCTAGGAAACTTTAGCATTTTTTATAAAGTCACTGATATGCAAATAATTATCTCTGCGTTTTGGGACAACCGACAAGACCCTCGGAAACTTTTGGAAATTCTACAGAGTAGAAAATAACGTTGAATAACTATTAGCCATCAAAAAAGTTTATATTTTATCCTGCAGGTTGGCTCTATTTTTGCCTGTACATCAACCAGGCCACATAAAATTTCGACACGCCAATTATAACTGCATAAATCCCCAGAATCACTGTAACCATTACGGCCCCTTCAAACGGATTGAACATCAGCAGCACGCCCACCAGCAATGAAAGCAGGGCACTCAGAAGTATTAGCGACTTCCCCGGTAAAACTTCCTTCGCCTGCATGTAAGCGAATAGTTGGATGATGCCAAAAACAGTGATCCAGATGCCCGCGATAAAAATGACCAGGCCTGCACTCCCTCTGGGGTAGGCAACTACCAAAAGGCCCAGAATGGCATTGAAAATGCCCTGAGCAAGCAGCATTTGCCAGGATCCTCTTTTTTTCCACAGTGCCATAAAAATCATTACCGCACCCACAATCAAGGCCAAAACTCCCAGCCAGGTAGCCAGTGTAACCAATGCTTTGGCCGGGTTGGAAAAGACGATAATAGCCAATATTATGGCTATTAAACCTTTCAGGAGTTCAATGCCTCCGCTTTTATTCAAAGAATTGTTCATAGCATGTTTTTTTACTTAACCTTATTCCCAAAGATTTTTTGGATATTTGCCTTGCTCAATCAGCTGGGCAATGCTCTTTTGCACTTTGGGCTTGTCCTCGCGGTAGGTAACCCCAAACCAGGCCGACTGTGTATCTAATACCAGCGTGCTGGCTTTCCCTTCACGGATAAGCTCATCGGGGGTTACATTGTAATAGAATTCCGATTTCATCTCATTCCCTTTCTGCCTTAGGAAGTTAATGAAGCTCTTCTCAAGATGCGCAAAAAAGGAGGGTTTAAAAATCCAGAAGTTCATAGAAATAGGCGTACTACCTTCGAGCTTGGTTTTGCCATCTCCTTCATAAAAATAGATGTCATCTCCTTCCCAACCAATTTTTGTACGTTCCACGATATTTTTAAGACGGCCTTTTTCATCGGTTTGGCACACCCCACGCGAAACAGTGCCATATTTCGACAAAACATTACGCAAAGGGTACCCTATCATAGCATATTCATTCTCCGCGGGATGTTCTTCAATAAAATGAACTGCCAGCTCATAGGCCTCCTGGCCATAAAAGTCGTCGGCATTGATCACGGCAAAGGGTTCTTTGATCACCTCTTTGGCCATAAGCATGGCATGACCTGTGCCCCAGGGCTTTTCACGGCTTTCGGGTACTGAAAACCCTTTTGGGATGTTGTTCAACTCCTGAAACACATATTCGGTCTCTATTTTCCCTTTTAATGAAGGCTCGAAACGCTCTTTGAAGGCACCGGCAAACGATTCGCGAATCACAAATACAACCCTGCCAAAGCCGGCCCGGATGGCATCATAGATTGAGTAGTCGATGATGGCTTCTCCGTTGGGCCCTATTTCGTCCATTTGTTTAAGGCCTCCGTAGCGGCTACCCATGCCGGCAGCCAGAATAAGTAGTGTTGGTTTCATTTTCTAATAATTAGCGTTGGTACGATGTAAAAGTAGCGAAATAACCACAGAGAGGCAAATCGAAAATAGAATTTGGTGGTTATCTATCCCCGGCCGGCAGGGTAAGCAGGTTTGTGTTTTGTCATTTGTTATTTGTTTTTCCCTCGAACATGGTTCTGGTAATCTTCTATTATGCCCTGACACAACCAGTTGGCCAGAGCCTGCCGGTTATTTTCAACCACGAAGCGCTGCTGATCCCTGAAGTTTCGGATGTTCCCCAACTCCACAAAAACGGTTACCGGTGTGGTTCGGCGCAGCATATAAAGGTTACGATGGGTCACAGTGCCTGAAAAGCTTCGGCGCGGCTGATGTTTGCTGTAATTTTGTTCAAAAATGTGGCGTACCGTGAGCGCCATCTCCTTTCCTGTTTTACTTCGTTGGTGATGGTAAAAAAATACATCCAGCTGCTCCTTTTGGCTGCGACTGTCGAGGTGAATCACCAGGCATCGCTGATACCCGTTTTTATTGGCCCGCGACAATTGATTTACCGTGGTGGCTCTTTGTTTCAGGCGCTCCATCTGGTTGAGCGGGATAGGCTGATCCAGGCATGTCTCATCTTTGTCGGGCACCAGTAGGCTTTCGGTGCGAATACCATCGTTGGGGTCTCTCACAATCATTTCAACGGTGGCACCATTCTCCATGAGATTGCGGGCCAGGCGGAGGGTGATGTCATAAGCATATTCGTCTTCATAAAGGTCGTTGGCGCCATAATGACCAATGGCGCCCGGATCGGGTCCTCCATGGCCCGATACCAGAAAAAGTGTGGCCCCCTTTAATAGTTTGGAGCCGACGGTTACCTCTTTAAATGCTTCGCCAAAAAGAGGTTCGGTGACCATATGAGTGGTACGGGGAAGAACATAGGTGTGGTGTTCCAGCAATCCGCCATCTTTACCAAATTTGCCGGGGTTGAGTGTCATGAATTCCCCGATGTATTCGGCAGGATTTATGTGGTGGCGTTGCAACAGACTGTGAATGCCTTCGCCCTTTAAGGGTTTGGCTGTAAGTGGCTCATTGGCAGGCGCCTGGGAGTAGATAGCCGTGGACACAAATAAAAGGGATATGAAAAGTAAAAATTTCATCTTTTCAATCGGATGTTTTAACGGCTTAAAAATAGTGATTTGTTCTGTTTGCGGAAAATAATGGTTTATAGTTCCGCCCAAATTCGTGCGGTTGAAAAGCCGGGGGCATCCATTTGGAAATCCAAAAAATGGCCAAAGGGTGTTTGTGCCACCTTAAGCCCGCCATTCTGCAGTCGTTTTTGGGCTGCATTAAAAACTTCGGAAGTGAAGCCCAGGCTTGCTTTGGAGTTGGACAAGTGGGCAAAGGAGTGAAGCAGAATATGGTCGGCGTCGTTTTTTCGGGCCACCCATTTCAGGTGGTTTACCAGCTTTTTTTCCCTGCTTGCCGCAGAGTATTGCTCGTCCTCCTGCTCGATGTGGATAAATGCTGTGAGGCAGTTTTCATGCGTGCCCTCGTGAACAATAGTTTCTTTGTCGGGATAAAACAGAGCCAACTCTTCATCTGATAAGTTTTGTACAGCAGTGGTGTAGGAAAACCGGCGGGTGTAAAAAACTAAAACTTTCATCTCATAATAACTTAAAATTTTCAAAGGTATTCGATGTAACTCGCTTATAATGGTTCTCTTGTGTGTAACACTTTACATAGCCTGCCCCGTACTTACGGGGGCTCGTTTCATGTTTACAGAGAGGATTAGATGTCGGGCGTTGGCGTTTTTTCACTTGCCAGCTCGAATATGGATAATTGTTTAGGTTTTTCTTTGATGCCATGATTGTGTGTTGCTATTCCCTGGTCAAAGTCAAAGTTGCAAACCAATGCTTCTACAATGCTTCTTCTGTTTTCAATTTTACCCCCTGAATGATAGAAATGGTCTCTTGTAATAATGTTGAATCGATTCCAAAATTTTGAAATCATTTCATTTTTTCGATAGTCATTATGATGCCAGGTTGATAGTATGAATTTTGCCTCTGTCTCTCTTAATTGGTTAAATAGTAATTCTTCGTCTTCTTCTGTCCATCCATTGTAGTAGTCCACATATCGTCCAAAATAGGGAGGATCGCAATATATAATATCCGCTTTGTTTGCCAAGGGGATAATTTCTGAAAATTGCTTATTGGTGAATGCCCATTCAGGTTTAATAACGTATGAAACTTTCTCGACCTGATTTACAATTTTCGTAATGTAAGCTTGGGCAAACCTTTCTGGCTTCTTGCAAAACGGAATATTCCATTCTCCCTTTTTATTGAACCTCATCATTCCATTAAAGCCCGCTCTTGAAAGAAAAATAAAATCGAGTGAATTCGGATTTTTGTTAAAGCGGTCTTTGATAAATCTGAAATGGTCATAGCCATTGTCTCCAGCGCTCTTAAGAGTCTTGCCTTCTTTTTTAAGGTAGGATTTGACGATGTAAGGTGTAACTGTCCCGTTTTGGATTTCCTGATACAGCCTTATTATATGAGGATTGGTATCATTTAAGAGAGCGGTTTTAAAATTCATATTGAAGGCAACAACACCTGTTCCCAGAAATGGCTCTATCCATTTTCCATTTTTATTGGGCAATATTTCGTTTATCCAAGGTACTAGCTTGGTTTTTATGCCCTGACTTTTTATTGGGGGGGTAATTACTTTCATTCCTGGTCTTTTCTTTTTCGCTTTGCTCCTCTGGCCACCACTTTACTGAAAAGGTCTTTTCTCCCCTTAAATTCAAGAAAGTCCCAAATGCTGCTGATTTTAATGGTTTTACTGTCTTTCATCATTGTAGCAGTCATGTAGTTTATCCAATATTCGTCAAACCACTCTTCTCCCAGTTTGCTGAATACTCCATTACCTGCTTTAAGGTCATTAATATCATTGATTGAGCCAATATTAGCAGTGTTTCCTGAACCTCTTCTGTCGCTTGCGATTTTCCATTTTTCAGCAGCAAAGAAGTCAAAGTCTTTGATCACCGATGTGATGGATTTTAGGTTAGATACATTGGTAACCTGCCTGTTTTTTATTGGATCTTGGTATTCGCCATATTCTTCTTGAAGTTCCTGTACCTGATAAATCTCTGTTTCTGCTAAGTCATCTTTAAAATTTTCCCTGGTATAGATGATGCCTAAACAATAATGGCCTAAATACTGGTTATACGGAAACTGGATATTTTTGCTTTTGTCCCTTTCCTTAAAATAGGCACCATGGCTGCCAAGTGTGAAACCTGCAGTTTTATTGTTCCTTCTGAATGTCGTTTTTAAGTCAAGTGCAAATTTGGCTCCATCGTTATCCTTATCAATAATGCTTAAATCAGGATACCAATTCTGATGTTCAGCTAAAATTATTTTGTAACCGTTCTTTTCGGCAAACTTTAAAATCTCTGGGAAAATGTGAATTTCAAGAATTTTGGAAATTATTTTGGTATCTGATGAGATGGTGTAGATGTTCTTGTAGATGTCAATAAAACCCTTAACTGTCCATTCACCCGTTTTTGTGGAAACATAGGTTTTCAACTCTTTGACGAATTCGCTCAGAGCCTTTTCAAACTTCTCTTTATATTCTTCTTTTTTCTGTTGTATCATTCAATTGTCCATGTTTTATTCTTTGCTAAGGTATGAAAATTTGTTTGTCTGCTCTTTGTTTCCGCGTGGTCTTTAGTATAATACCCCATATGAAGTTCCCCGATGCTCAGAAACAAAGCATTTTTGGGCTTATCCGGATTTTCTCACAATGGTTTGTTCACGGTCGGGGCCCACGGAGACAATGGTAATGGGTACATTCAGCTCGCTTTCCAGGTAGCTTATATAGTTGCTCAGTTCGCCGGGAAACTCATCCTCTCTCTTAATGCCTGTAAGGTCGATGTCCCATCCGGGAAACTCTTTATAAACAGGTTGCAGGTTTTGGGGCAGCTCAAACGGAAACCGGTCGATGGTGGTGTCACCTATTTTATAGGCAGTTGCCACTTTTACGGTTTTAAAGGAGCTGAGCACATCTCCCTTTGTCATGATGAGCTGAGTAACGCCATTCAGCATCACGCTGTATTTAAGGGCTACCAGATCGAGCCATCCGCAGCGACGCGGGCGACCGGTTGTAGAGCCAAATTCATTTCCCTGGTTGCGCATTCGCTCGCCATCCTCATCGAACAGCTCGGTGGGGAAGGGGCCCGAACCCACGCGGGTACAGTAAGCCTTAAAAATTCCATAAACCTCGCCAATTTTTCCTGGGGCAATGCCCATGCCGGTGCAGGCGCCGGCACAAATCGTATTGGATGAGGTAACAAACGGATAGGAGCCAAAGTCGATATCGAGTAAGGTGCCCTGAGCGCCCTCGGCCAAAATGGATTTTCCCTGGTCAAGGTAGTTGTTCAACTCGTGTTCGCTGTCGATGAGAGTGAATTGTTTGAGAGTTTCAATGCCCTCTTTCAGCCCTGCTTCATACTCCGCGAGATCATATTCAAAATCGTACATTTTGATAAGCTTCTCGTGCTTCTCTTTTAGTTGTGCATATTTGGCATCGAAGTCCGACAGGATGTCGCCCACCCGCAGCCCGTTTCTGCCGGTTTTATCCATGTAGGCAGGCCCAATGCCTTTGAGGGTGGAGCCTATTTTGGTGTCGCCTTTGGATGCTTCCGAGGCGGCATCGAGGATGCGATGGGTGGGCAATATCAGGTGGGCTTTTTTTGAGATGAACAATTTGTCTTTCAAATGAAATCCTTTGTTCCTCAAACCGTCAATCTCTCTTTTAAAGATGATTGGGTCGAGCACCACCCCATTGCTGATGATATTGATTTTGGCGGGGTGAAAAATACCCGAGGGGATGTTGTGTAAAATAAATTTGAGGTTATCGAACTCAAGGGTATGTCCTGCGTTGGGTCCACCCTGAAACCTGGTAATTACATCGTATTCCGGAGTAAGCACATCCACCACTTTGCCTTTGCCTTCGTCGCCCCATTGTAAGCCTAACAGTACGTCAACTTTCATAGAAAAATAGATTATTAGAAGCCTTCCTCTTACCCTTCGCCGGCTGCCGTAAGGGGGAGCTGAATAAAGGGGAGGACGGTAAATTCAGTTAAAATGCAGGGTTACCTGATTCATTAGTCCTTTTGAAGCTACATGTACCTCAATCAGGTCTGGTTAAACATGAAAAATCGGAATTCTTTCCCGATTCATTTTGGGGCGGAATTCCGATGTGTAAAATTAGTGAATTTAAATGGTACTGCGGCAAAATAGGCGATGTAAATTTTTAAAATTTATCGTTTTGTCGTGGGTTTGTTGTTGTTGCGGGTCGATTTTTCGGTGCACTCTTTGCAAATACCATAAATATACAGGGAGTGATGGGTCACATCAAAGTGGAGGTTTTCGGAGGCGTTGTTTAAAATCACCTGCAAACCGGGATCGCAAAACTCGGTGACTTTTCCGCAGTTGGTGCAGATCAGATGGTCATGTTGTTTCGATTGAAAGGCTTTTTCGAACTGGGCAATGTTTTTCCCAAATTGATGCTTAATAACCAGTTTGCTCTCCAGCAAAATATCAATGGTGTTGTAAAGAGTGGCTCTGCTTACACGGTAGTTCTTATTTTTCATGAAGATGTAGAGCGATTCGATGTCGAAGTGTCCTTCGTGCGAATATATTTCATCCAATATGGCATACCGCTCAGGTGTTTTGCGATGACCGTTTGATTGCAGGTACTCGGTGAATATTTGCCTGACAACGTCTTTGTTGGAAACCTTATTCATAACTAATCTGATTAAAGATAACGGCCTAAAGTTAATTATTTGCCGCCAATTTAAAAAGTTTATTTAGAATAAAACCAAATATAATTAAGGGTTTCCAAAGTGTTGCTAATCAGTGAAAATGATAAACCTTTAATCAAAGAACAAAACAGGGAGTATTTTCAGATGTGGTTTCCGGTTGCGCCGGTCACATCATATTTGTTCCTGAATACGCTCGCGGCGCGTTACATTGTGCACACCTCTTATTTTCATTAAATTGAATATCAGGTTATTAAGGTCTTCGGTGTTGTGGATGTAGAGATAAATGGAACCTTCAAAAATGCCATCGTGGCTCTCCACGTTGATGGATCGCATGTTAACAGTCTGGTCTTCGGAAATTACTTTGGTTATTTTACTTACAATGCCTATTTCGTCGATACCCGACAGGTTGATAACCACCAGGAATGAGAGGATTTTGTGCGACTCCCATTGAGCCGATACAATGCGGTTGCCCTGGCTTGACATAAGGCGAATGGCAATAGGGCATTTTCGGCTGTGGAGAATCAGGTTGTCGCCGGGGTCGAGATAGCCCACCACATCGTCGCCCGGGATGGGATTGCAGCAGGTGGCTATGGTGTACTGCTCCGATTGCATATCGTCCGATACCACCATTTGTTTTTTCATGCTGCTTTTGGATGATGAGGGGTCCGATGGGCTGGTTATTTTGTTGTATTTATCCAGTGAAAGGCGCCAGTAGCGCACCCATTTGTTCGATGCTTTGGCACTTAATATGTTGTTGAGGTTTCCCAGTTTAATGCTTCCCTGGCCTACTTTAAAGTAAAGCTCTTCTTTGCGGGGGATGTTGTAAAAATCTTTGAGTTTTTTTAATATCTTAGAGTTGGTGGTGAGTTTTTTTTCGTTTAGAGCCTCTTCAATTATCTTTTCTCCCCTTAGCACGGCTGCCTTTCGCTCTTTTTTAAATACATCTTTGATGCGTGTTTTGGCCTTGGCAGTGGTCACAAAGTTAAGCCAATCCTGTTTTGGCCTTTGTTTCTCGGAGGTGAGTATCTCCACCTGGTCGCCACTTTTCAGCTCATGGCTGATGGGTACGAGCTTATAATTAACTTTGGCACCAATACATTTATAGCCTATCTGGGTATGTATTTCAAAGGCAAGGTCGAGTGCTGTAGCTCCTGCGGGCATTATTTTCACATCGCCTTTAGGGGTAAAAATCATAATTTCGGAGCTGAACAGGTTGAGTTTAAAGTCGTCTAAAAACTCAAGCGAGTCGGAGTCGGGATTGTCGAGCACCTCTCTGATACGTTGTAACCAGTTGTCGAGCTCCGATTCGCGGTCCTGTTGCTCTTTGTACTTCCAATGGGCGGCAAAGCCTCTTTCGGCAATCTCGTCCATTCGCTCGGTGCGTATCTGTATCTCCACCCACTTGCCATCGGGGCCCATTACTGTGGCGTGTAGTGCTTCATAGCCATTGGCTTTGGGCGTGCTCACCCAGTCGCGCAACCGGTCGGGCTTGGGGCGGTAAATATCGGTGATGAGTGCATAAATGGCCCAGCACTGCACCTTTTCGGGGAGGCCGGGTTTGGGCTTAAACACAATGCGGATGGCTAACAGGTCATAAATCTCATCGAAGGAGATTTGTTTTTTTTGCATTTTGCTCCAGATGGAGTAGATGGATTTGGGCCGTCCTTTAATGTCGAAATCATAGCCCTGGGCATTTAGTTGCTCTATAATGGGCATTGAGAACCGGGTGATGAGGTGCTGCGTTTTGTCCTGTTGTTCTTTGAGCCTGGCTGAAATATCATTAAAAATATTGGGATGCTCGTATTTCAGGGAGAGGTCTTCAAGCTCTGTTTTAATGGTGTAAAGTCCCAACCTATGTGCAAGTGGGGCATAAATATAAAGCGTTTCGCCGGCCACTTTAAGCCGCTTGTGCTCCGGCATGGAATCAAGGGTACGCATGTTGTGCAGCCGGTCGGCGAGCTTAATAAGGATTACCCTTATATCCTCGACCATGGTGAGCAAAAGCTTTCTGAAGTTTTCGGCCTGTCTGGAGCGGGTTTGGTCAAACACACCCTCCAGTTTGGTGAGACCGGCAACGATGCCGGCTACTTTTTTATCAAATATGACTTCGATATCTTCAATGGTGTAGTCGGTATCCTCCACCACATCGTGCAATATGGCAGCAGCAATCCCGGTAGGCCCCAGACCTATTTCTTCGGCTACGATACGCGCCACCGCCAGCGGGTGAAGAATGTAGGGCTCGCCCGATTTTCGTCTTATACCACCGTGGGCCTCCAGGGCCAGCTCAAATGCTTTGTGAAGCAGCTTGAGGCCTTCGGCCGATTGGCAACGGGGGCACAGCTCCAGCAGTTCTTTAAATTGCTGCCGTATATTTTGTTCTTCTGATATATCGGTTTTTCTGGTCATTTCCACTTCTCCGGAAAAACCTCTAAATTAAAGATTAATATGCAGAAAGTAACAATGAGCCTGATAATAATTTGAATTGAGCAGCAATTTACCTCCCAGCTACCACTACCCAAAACTCTTCTCTGATGAGGTACTTTTGAGCCATCTGCTGTATCTGTCCGGCAGTGACGGTTTGAATATGTTTTATCATTTTTTGATAAAAGTCGAAATCCAGGTCAAACTCCTGAAGCGCACGATAAATGTCGGTGGTTGAAAAGGGCCCGTCGAAATTACGCAGCAGTTCACCCATCATATAGTTTTTTACCATTTGCAATTCGTGGGGGTGAATGGGGTGGAGGCGTAGTTTATCAAATTCTTCAAAAATGGCATCGATGGCTTCTGCGCGGTTTTCGCAGGCCACTTCGCAGCTAATGCCCCATATTCCGCTGTACTTTAGGGGCATAATATAAGAGCCGATGCCATAGGACAAGCCTTTTTCTTCGCGCACCGAGCTCATGAGCCGTGACCCGAAGAAACCTCCGAGAAGGGTGTTGAGCACCTGAAGAGAGATAAAATCGGGATGGTGGTTGTTGAAGAGCGGGCGGCCAATTTTTATGGCCGATTGCAGAGCGCCCGGTTTTTCAACCAACATAAATTTGTCAGCAGATGAGAAGGGGGGAGGAATCATTCCATTGCTCAGAAGAGCAGGTTCGAGGTGCGGAGTTCCAAATCGTTGGTTCAGTTGTTTGAGGATATCTTTGCCGGGTCGCCCTGCCACATAAATGCGGCAATGGGCGGGAGAATAACCTGTGGCATGGAAATGTTTGATATGTTGCGGGGTAAGTTGCTCAAAATGCGCCTCCTTCAGTTGCCTGCCGTAGGGGTGTTCGGGGCCGAAGAGTATTTCTCCAAAGTGGCGGGCGGCCAGGTTACGCACTTTCTGGTTTTCGAGAAGAAATTCTTCGTGCTTTTTCTCAAGAAAAATGTCGAACTCGTGTTGTTCGAAGGACGGATTTCTTAACACATCTTCCACCAGGGGCAGTAGTGCAGGCAAATGCCGGGTAAGAGACAAGAGGGTGAACACCGTGTGGTGATGAAAGGTTTGCGTGTGCAGATAGGCGCCATAAAAATCTATGGCTTCGGATATTTGCCTGGAGCTTTTCGACGTGGTTCCTTCTAACATCAAATTGGCCGTGGCAGAAGCCAGCAGAGGCACTCCGGCTTGTACGGCACCGGCAGGAAATTGGAAATCTATTTTTGTAACATCCTGGCTGCCTGCCTGAAGCAACGACACCGGGATGCCGTTGTCGAGTTCTACACTTTTTACCGGCAGGAAATCAATTTTGTCGATGGTTCCCGAGGCGGGGCCGGAGGTTCTGTCAGTAAGTGCTGTCATTGGGCGGGTTGTTTGGTGGGTTGCGGCATAGCCCCATTGGGGAGATAATGAAGGGTGCAGCGGTTGTTGTGGTCAAAGAGTTTGCCCGACAACTCCTTTATCTGGGCGCTTGTGACTGCCTGGTAGTGGCCGGCTTCGCGGTTAATTTCATCGATATCACCCATCAACTCAAACATGGCCAGATTCATTGCTTTGTTCAGGAAGCTTATTTCAGAAAAAACCAGATTTGATACCACTTTGTTCTTCACCTTTTGAAGCTCATAATCTCCGGGGCCTTCATCCATCAGAAGTTGTAGTTCCTGATGGATTTGTTTCTCAGCCTGTTGTACAGAAACGCCGGGCATTATTTTTCCGGTAATGGTGAAGAGGCCCGGGTCGCGGTCGCCGGCAATGTATGCGTTGACATCCGAAAACAGGCGCTGTTCTTTTACCAGCGACTGAATCAGCCGTGAGGATGGTCCGCTTGAGAGGATGTCGGAGAGCAGGTCGTTCACGTAAAAGTCGGGGTCGGTGCGGCGACCGTTGTGAAAGACCATTTGAATGGCGGGTGCCGGAACATCGCGTTTTACTTCCAGAAACCGGGGCTCTTTTTGTTTGGGTTCAGCCGGGAGGTCACGTTTTGGGATTTGGCGACGGGGCAGTTCTCCAAACCACTTTTCGGCCAGCAAGAACACCTCGTCGGGGTTTACATGACCCGACACCGAAAGTACGGCATTGTTGGGGGCATAATGCTTAAAAAAGAAGTCTTTAACCTCCTGCAGTGTCGCCTTGCGAATGTGGTCGATGTTCTGCCCTATGGTGGGCCACCGGTAGGGATGCACCTTGTAGGCCAACGCCCTTATCAACAGGGAGATGTCGCCATATGGCTGGTTCAGGTAGTTTTGTTTGAACTCTTCAATCACCACCTTTCGCTGTACCTTGAGGCTGCGTTCGGAGAAATCCAATTCCAGCATCCGGTCCGACTCCAGCCAGAAAGCGGTCTCCAGGTTAGCAGCGGGCAGGGTAAGGTAGAAGTTGGTAAAGTCGTTGCTGGTCCAGGCATTGTTTTCGCCGCCCGTTTGTTGCACTATTCCATCGTAGGAGGGGATGTGTTTGCTCCCCCCAAACATAAGATGTTCAAAGAGATGGGCAAATCCTGTGCGGTGGGGGTTTTCGTCTCTGGCACCCACATCGTAAAGCAGGTTTACGGCTGCCAGCGGCGTGGTTTTGTCGGGATGTACTATGATTCGCAACCCGTTGTTGAGGGTATGCCGGTAATATTTAATCATGCAGGTTAAATTCTATTGATTTCGTATTAATGCGTTATGCGCTTGCTGGTACTCTTCGAGGAGCGTTTTAAAGATGGTGTCGACGGGTTCAATCCGGTCAATAAGGGCAGCTACCTGACCAATTTCCAGTTCGCCTTCGTTGAGGTCGCCTTCAAAAATGCCTCTTTTGGCGCGTCCCCTGCCCAGGAGTTGTTTCAGTTCCTCGGATGAAGCACCCCGGTCTTCGGCCTCTTTTACCAGCTTATAAAAATGGTTTTTTAAGATGCGTACGGGTGCCAGTTTTTTTAGGGTAAGCATGGTGTCGCCCTCTTTAGAAGCGGTTGCAAACTCCTTAAAGGCCTGATGCGCCGACGACTCCTGTGAAAGGGCAAAACGGGAGCCTATTTGCACACCTTCGGCACCCAATGCCTGTGCCGCTAAAATGTGCTGTCCGCTACCCACACCTCCGGCAGCAATCAGTGGGAGGGCAGTTGCCCGTCGCACCAATGGAATAAGGGTGAAGGTGGTGGTTTCCTC
>JACDJA010002113.1_pt1 | contig 14866 bp, 7 predicted proteins | sample 7449241 | NCBI WGS metagenome assembly JACDJA01 (sample SAMN14253289, study PRJNA609438) | sludge metagenome | isolation source: initial anaerobic sludge | collected 2018-12-20 | reverse complement strand
TTATCCAACATTCGTAAAGGCCGCGCCCGAAGTGGTGGTAGAGGTTGTTGTGATATTTTGTGATAGGGCGCATAAGAGGCAGCTGAAAATTCATTTAAACGTTGACGCTAAGGTAAAGAGAAAGATATTAAAAACCAAATGGTATTGAAAATACAAGAAGGAAAAAAGTTATTTTTGATTTGAGGGCCCAGTTTTGCCAGGATAAAAGAGATTTGCTACCTTTACAAACGAGCATCGCAAAAACAACACTCTTTTAATCGGTGCTATTTCAACCTTCCCCTTCCAAAAAAAATAGAATTATTACTTCACGAAAGTTCAAACGAGAAATAATCCTTAACAACTTAATCAATTATGTTCCCTCCCTCTACCTATACCAACAGAAGAGAACAACTTCGAAAAGATGTAGGATCAGGCATTATTCTTTTTACCGGCAACGAAGATAGCCCGATGAACTACCTTGATAATATTTACCCCTTCCGGCAGGACAGCTCCTTTTTGTACTTTTTGGGTCTGGATGTTCCAAGGTTAACGGGCGTTCTGGATATTGACGAAGGGAAAGATATTCTTTTTGGAGACGATATCCCTGCAGAGATGTTTGTCTGGATGGGAAAACAGCCGGGTATTCAGGAACAAGCCTCTGCCAGCGGCATTAAAGAGACCAGGCCTGCATCTGTATTAAAAGAGTATTTGCAAAAAGGGATAAGCCAGGGCCGGAAGATTCATTTTCTTCCTCCATATCGTCCGGAAAATAAAATCAAACTCTTCGATATACTGAATATTCACCCTAACCAGTTGGCTCAACACAGCTCAACAGACCTGGCAAAAGCGGTGGTTGCCCAAAGAGAAATAAAAAGCGCTGAAGAGATTGCACAAATTGAAGAGGCCGTGAACATCAGCGCCGATATGCACATTGAAGCCATGAGGATGGTCAGACCGGGGATGCGGGAATCAGAAATTGCAGCCCGGGTTGAACAGATTGCACTGGCAGCCAACGTTCAACCGTCTTTTCCTGTTATTGCCACCATTAACGGGCAGACCCTTCACAATCACTATCATGGAAACACGATAAAAAAGGGCGACCTGTTTCTGCTCGATGCCGGCGCCGAATCACCCATGCATTATGCCGGAGACCTTTCAAGTACCTTCCCGGTAGATAAGGTATTTACCGAACAACAGAAGGTCATATACAAAATTGCCCTCGACGCGCATGAAGCTGCCATCGAGCTGTTGACTCCGGGAACAAGCTTTAAAAATGTTCACCTGACCGCCTGTCGTGAAATTTTTAACGGGTTAAAGGCTCTTGGACTCACCAAAGGGGACACTGAGGAAGCCGTAAACCAGGGCGCACATGCCCTCTTTTTTCCATGTGGAACGGGCCACATGATGGGATTAGATGTACACGACATGGAGGATATTGGAGAAGTGTGGGTAGGCTATGAGGGACAGCCAAAAAGCACTCAATTCGGATTAAAATCACTAAGACTTGCAAAGCCCCTAAAGCCCGGATATGTACTTACCGTTGAACCGGGCATTTATTTTATTCCGGAACTGATTGAGCTATGGAAATCTGAAAATAAATTCCGGGACTTTTTAAATTATCCTGAGATTGAAAAATTTCGAAATTTCGGGGGAATTAGGAATGAAGAGGATTTTCTGATCACTCAATCCGGGTCAAAAGTTCTTGGGAAACCCGTGCCCAAAACCATTGAAGAAGTTGAATCTAACCGACTGTAATGAACCGATCGATATTTAATGATGTAATAAAATCAATGATTTAAGACTCAGCACTTCCCATAGGGCTTTGTCTTTAAGAACTTTTAGTCCATCGTGTTCCATTCCGGCGACCCCACATCCAACAACTTCTTCACGAAAAAGTCCTGTCTTTTACGTTCTCCGTATTTGCCGCCCAGGGTATGATTAACGCCCGGTAAAACCACGAGCTCAAACTCCTTACCGGCCTTAATAAGGGCATCGGCAACCTGCATGGTGGAGGCCGGGTCCACATTGTCGTCCAATTCGCCCACGATGAGCATAAGGTCCCCTTTCAACAGATGGGCGTTCACCACATTGGATGATTCGGCATAATGGGGTCCTACCGGAAATCCCATCCATTGCTCGTTCCACCATATTTTATCCATACGGTTGTCGTGGCAGCCGCAGGAAGCCACCGCGGCCGAATAGAAATCGGGATGAAACAGCAAGGCCGCCATGGCGCTTTGTCCTCCCGCGGAACCACCAAAAATGCCCACCCTCGTAGTATCCATGTAGGGGTATTTTCGAGCCGCCGCCTTTATCCATTTTATCCGGTCGGGGAAACCGGCATCCTTTAAATTTTTATAACACACATCCTGAAAGGCTTTGCTCCGGTTGGAGGTGCCCATACCATCTATCTGTACAACGATAAAACCAAGCTCTGCCAAGCCACTAAAACGTCCCGAGTATGCCCTGAAACTTTTTTCCACAAAAGAGCCATGCGGGCCGGCATAAATGTATTCGATTATGGGATAAGATTTCTCAGGATCGAAGTGGGTGGGGCGATAAATGTTGCCCCAGATATCGGTTTGGCCATTTCTTGCCTTAGCCACGAATGGCTCCGGAGCCTGCCATCCTTTCTCCTTTATCGCAGAAATATCGGCTTTTCCGAGTACCATCAACTCCTTACCGTCGGAGGCGCGGCGCATCACGGTAACCGGCGGGGTATCGGGGGAAGAATAAGTGTCGGTAAAATATTTGTGATCGTGCGAAAAAACGCCTTCATGCTGCAACTTTTCAGGTGTCAGGTCTTCAATCTTGCCTCCTTTAAAGTTAACACGATAATAATGAACAAAATAAGGGTCTTCGTACCGGTTACGCCCGCTGCCACGAAAGATGATCTCGCGGTTTTCCTCATCCACGTATTCAACACCTCGTACAACCCATTCTCCTTTAGTTATCTGATTCTTTACCTCGCCGGATTGAGCATCCACTAAGTAGAGATGGTTCCATCCGTCGCGCTCGGAAGCCCAGATGATCTCACCGGATTTTTCCAGGTCGTGCCGGAAACGTTTCCCGCTGTAATCAATAAAGGTATTGCTTCGCTCCTCAATGATCACCTTCATGTCTCCCTTTTCGGCATCCACCCTCACCACCTGATAAACCTGATGTCCCCGCTGATTGAATTCAAAAGTAAACCCGCTGCTGTCGTCCAGCCACTTTACATTTGAAAGGCTGAATTGGTTCAGAAACGGACTGGTATCCAACATGATTTGTCGCCCCTCCTCCACGTTGAACAAAGCCGGTCGCTTAATGGGCAAGGCATCACCCGGTTTCAGGTATTCCCGTTTATGCAATACCGGTTGAAGCCGGCTGTCGGGTGCGGCCTCCACGAAATGAATATATTTTTTCTTGTTGAGCCGAACCTTATGAGTGGCTAAATAGCGGGAATCGGGCGACCAGGCGATATACGACGAATATAAATCCCCTTCGGAACCGTCAAAACTGAGTTGTTGTTCATTGTTACCCTTTTTCTCACGAACATAGACGTTGCAATTCCTGATGAAAGCAATATATTTTCCATCGGGGGAGTCCACCGGATCGTTGCTCAATTCATCTCTGCTGTCGCCAAAATAGCCCCTTTTATCGGGAATTTTAATGGGAGAAACCCGTTCCAGACGGTAATCTGCCAGGTTGCATTTCCAGACGGTATCCCTTTTCTCAAAAGTAAAGCCCTGCAAATCAGCCAAAAACTTCAGATTCTTCAGGGAAAGTTTTTCAACCGGCAATTTCACCTTCATCTCCGACTCGATTATTTCACAGAGTTTCTCATGATCGAAGGCATCCGTTTTTTCCTGTTTTGAGGCATCCACCCGGTAGTACCTGGTTCCATGAGGGGTCCGCACATCGTACCAAAACACCTGTGTGGTATCGATCCAGTTAACCGAGAGAACCTCGTGGTATACCAGATCGCTGAATTTGGATACCGAGTCGGCCTGCTTATAATCTTCAATAGTTAATTGAGACCAGGTAGTGATTGCACTAAAAGCAAATAGTAAAAGGGTGGTGATACGTATCATGTGAAAATATTTAAAGGCTTTTAAAAAACTATTTTGCCGGTATAATTTTTTGTACTGCCGCGTAAAACTATCTGAAAAATACCGGAAGAACCAATGTCTGATCTATATAAAGTCGTATTTTTAGAAAAGGAAGATTGGAATACCAAAACTCCGGAAATATTATAGACCATGAGCATAATCATTTCCTGTGAATCCACTTTAATATTTATAAAATCATCGCCAGGATTGGGAAAGACCGTTACATCCAATGTATCCCGATTAATGGACCCAATCCCGGTTTCGCTTGTTTTCACCATTAAAACATTACTATTCGCGGACAAATTACCCCTTCTGTCTTTAGCCTGCACCATGAATTCATAGTTTATGCCAACCTCAAGGCCGGATACCTCAAATTGGTTGCCATCGGCAACACCTATCACTTGCCAATCGGTGCCGAATTTTTGAAGGACATAATAGGAAGGATCTTCATTTACTGCCTGAGAGGATTCCCAGGTAAGGTCAATTGAGTTTGCCGATATTGTTTCAGGCTTTAATTTAAGAGGTTGTGATGGCTTTGCCCCCCCTGGATAGTGATACTCGGGCCAGGGAGGATTTACCTCAATATTGTTTTCATGTAAAATCTCACCATCGGGCTGTGACACCCTATTATTGTCCAGATAAGTGCCTCTTGAAACATCATCATAATATTCAGCATCACCGCCCACGATGACTGTCCCGGATAAGTTTATGCCGTTAAAAAATGCCAGGTCCCTGGCGACGGCATCATCCGATAATATGGAATGGTTTAGCACCGCACTGCCGGTAACAACTGCATTGTTTTGGATGGTTGAATTAAATATCATGGTAGTTTTCTCAACCAGGGCATTATGCTTAACGGTTGAATTACCGGTTATCAAAGCATGATCCCGAACCACCGCCTGGTCGCGAATCGTGGCATTATCAGTAACCACGGCAAAGCCTTCAATCCTTGCATTGCCCAGTACCCGCGCGTTGCCCAGCACCTGAGCCTCTGGTCCTACATAAGCCGAGGAGCTTACCGTAGCCGAGGATGTCACCCAGCCTCCTCCATTGGGATGAGAGGCCCCGGGATGTTCCTCCCTCATGTTGTTGTATCCTTTTTTATATCCTGCCGGTATTGCCCCGTTGAACTCAACAATGTATGGGTAACGGTATATTTTAGGATAACCGGCTTCCCATTTATAATTATGATGGATTTTAGGTGCACCGGTAACAACCAGAAAAACTTTTCTATCAGATGCCGAAAGAGTGAAATTTGCCTGTTTATTCTGCTCCGAATACACCTCGCTATACCGGACGATATTATCCGGGCCAACCGCCACGAATCCGTACCTTGAGCCGGTGCCACCCGCTGGATTATTTTCAAGTGCCTGAAAATTCACACTAATTTCCGTGGCACCATCGTCGGGATAGAGGGGGATTATGTTATATCCATAATCTGCCGGGGCAAGGTATTCGGGCACAATAAATTTGCCGGGTTCACCACCCAACGAATCCAGGATGGTGTACTTCCGTGACAAATCACGTGCGGGTATGCCATCAACGGCCGTCTGGGTTGCCTCCTGCATAAAAGTATCCCATGTCACATTTCGCATTGCACTTTTAAGGAAGTCATCGTTTAAATCACTTTGCGAGTAACGCATCACGGAGTCACGAAAGGAGGTTAAAGGGTGATCAATATCTGCATTGGATTTGTGCCAGATATCGTTCACGGACTGAAATCCGTATGTATCGGCCACATAGTCCAGAAAAGCAAAATTCTGGTAGTACCTGCGCGTGGTACTGTAATGCATCATAGAAGTTAAAACATACCTGGTTAATAAACTTCTACGGTCTTTAAGATACACCGACCTCATCCACTCGGTGTGCGATTCCCAGAAGAATCCGCCATAGGGCGCATGAATGCCATAACCGGGTTTATCGATGGTAACCATTCCCTGACACGCGTGACCCAATTCATGAACAATTACACCTTTATCCCGTGTTGAACCGGGATGTATCCAAATACTTCCGGTGGTATTATCCACGGGGCCTCCAAAAGCCCAACCCGTGAAGGTATTCTCGTCCCAGGTTTCGTTCATGACTATTTCGAGCTTATACCGGGAAGCATTTGTGCCAGAAGGATTTAAAAACTTCATCTCTTCGGTAAAATATTTATAAGTTTCTTCACTCCATTCTAAAATTTGGTCAGGATTAAACCAAAGGTCACCATTCAGATTTTTATCCGAGGGGTCTCCTTTTATGCCGTCACCCCAAAAAATTACAAAATTCTCAGATTGAGCCGTTCTGTCCCAGTCAAAATGGGGATGATTTCTCACCGCTTTCTGCACATACACCTTTTTCTCGTCATTCGGGAAATAAAAGGAGATGGTATCTACCGGAGTCCCGTCTTCCAGTCTTACGATTATCTCCATTCCATCGTCGGGATCGATGTTTTCAGGCAAAACCACATTAAAAGAAACTTCACCTTTGTCATCCGTAGGTTCCAGTCTAAGATCGTTAAGAGAGGAGGTGAAATTCTTGCCGTTTATAATATATTCTTCATCATATCCACCGGAAAGCGCAGTTAGTCCATTGGTTACCTTTACATCCATTTTAAATAAATATCCCGGGGTTGCCATTTTCGTATTACCTATTGCAGTAATTCTGACAACACTGGTGCCTCCGGGGCTAAGATCAGGTGTTACTTCGATGGTAGAATTGAGGAAACCAATTTCTCCTTCTCGTCCAAAAACCTTCCATTGAAGTATCCCGGTTGCCTGAGTTTCACTCATCATATGATACCGAATGGCGTTGGTTACTACCGGATCGAAATTTACTTCATTGTATTGATCCATTTGGTTAGGGAAACCGTTATGATTTGTAACCACCTCCCATTCACCGGATTTCAAATCACGATATTCGATATAAGATGTATCGGGTATCTGGATGCCCCCTCCGTCTGTCCACCAGTAGATATGTGACGATTCAATCAGATAAAAAGAATCCCACGTGTATTGAACCCAGTTCCAGGTTCCACCGTCGTTTCCCCGCCAATTGCCATAAGCGCCATGAGACTTGTCGGATGAAGAGGCGGGGTCAAAACCACTATTAATTGCATGAATATCTTCCCATGACGAGACATGTGAAGTGGTAATCGCCACACCATCGGCATTGATGTTTGTCTGTGCAACCAAATGATCAACAGACGCCAACCCCATTACTCCCAATAAAATAGCGTAAAATTTCTTCATGTTGAATGATTGTTTATGAATGGGTGTGCGAATTATTCTACGCCAGACTTCCATTGACCATATTCTCTTTCGAAGACCACTATTTCGCCGTTTCGATCTGCCTCGACTACGAGGTATGAGCCGGTTTTGTCACCATGCTGCGGACTGCCCACAGCCCAAACATCTATCCCTTTCCAGTTTCGTTTTTCAACGGCGTGATTGTGTCCATGGAAAATAGCTGCCACATTGTAGCCATTAATTACATTCCAAAACTTTTCACGATCGGAATCGGTCCACCACAACTTTCCAAAATCATCATACCCTATATGAAAAGCAATTACAACCGGTATCCCGCTTGCACCAACCCTTTTTAGCAGATCTTTTTCCAAAAACTCTAAACTGTTCTGAGCCTCCCGGAATGATTCCTTAAAAAATTTACACCATTCGCAATCCGGATCCCATTCGTTGGCCGGGTATAAGTTCAGGTTTACAAAATGTATCCCTCCCATATCCCAGGAATAATGTAATCCCAGAGTGTCGGTATTGATGTTCATTTCTCGCTTTTTATTTCTTTTTCTAATCCCCGTTCGAACCACCCCATCAATGTTCCCATCGTGATTTCCAAAGCACTCGAAAACGGGATATTGAACAACTCCTTCCCCTTTTAAACCATATATTTCCTCATAATCTTCCCATTGATCTTCGGTTCCTGAATCCGTCAGATCTCCCAGCACCCAAACAAAACCAGGATAAAGCCGTTTTTTTGATCCCGGAGGCCGGATTTCTTGCAACCGGTTAAAATCTTCGGCCATCATTTTATTCACAGCATAGTTTGTAGAATCACCATCAAAATGAGTGTCTGAGGTGACAATAAATGCAACCTGTGCTCTTGAGGACAGAGAAAGTGTGCATAAAAATAAAAATGCAATTCTAAACTTAAGGATCATATCAATCAATTAAAATTAGAGTCATGTCAAGCGAGAACTAATCAATCCTGCGCTCACCCCTCTAACTCCTTCCGATAAATCGGAACCGGCTCTGAAAGGGAGAACCCCGCCCGCATGCAGATACATTTCGCGACAAATTATACTTGATATGACACTAGTCGTTTCTAATTTTGTTCCCCTGGCCTCCATCATTTACTCTATAATCCACTCGTGCATGCCGCTTGAACTCGTTTTAGGCAAATCCACTTCTAATTTTACGGCTGTTGTGGTAACCGGTTCAAAATCGGTGGTATTGATGATGTCCAATTGAATTCCATATTCATTTTTTGCCTTTACCTCGATCCATTCACCCTCTTTCAGGTAATACAAACGCCACGAGGCAGGTGGGCGGCAGCCACCATCGTCGTTATACCAAAATATTTTTGTTTTGCTGATGGTATAAGGTTTATCAAAAGTGTAGCTGATCCACTCGGTTGTATCGTTATGAGGCCACCAATGAAAAAACTGGCAGTTCCTGTCATTGGAGCCGGCAGGTAAAATCTGATCCCTGATTGCTTCGATGCCGCGATGATTTATGGAACCATCAATTTTGCTCAAGTTGGCAATGGTGGGGGCCGGTTTGGGTTTTGACACATCTTTGTTGGTGGGGTACCACATCATCATGGGGGTAAGTCCGCGATGCGCCCAGGCGTAATAAGGAATTGCCTTGAAATCAACTGTGTTGGTCAGCTTCACACTTCCATCTTCCAGACGTTGCGTTTGATTTGCCTTCCCGCTAATGACCATCATCTTTCCCATAGCATTACTTTCCATCTTCGCGTGTAACCTTGATTTATCAGGCAGCACCAGATCAAGTATGGCAGGGTCGGAGAAATCAACTCCTTCGGAACAATAGACCAGGGGCCCCCGCTGCAAAGCAACCTTGCCCCGGTTGCCTTCCACGTTTTCGTGCGTCACAACCCGACGTATCTCCATGGGCAGGTCAAGGGTAATCCTATCGCCTTTGTGCCATTGGCGTTTTATGGTCACATACCCTTTGTCGAGTTTACCGGGAACTGTTTTTCCATTTACCTTTACAACGGCTTCCTTCTTCGACTTATCTTTAAACCAATAAAGTTCATTTCCGGGCACAACCTCATTCCGCGCCCATCCGGGAATACGCATTTTTATTGTAAACTCCGATTTATCGACAGGATCAACTACCAGCTCCACATGGCCATCCCACGGCATATTGCCCGACTGCATCAGCTTTATATCCGTACCTCCGGCATGCAACTCAGCCTCACCTGCCATATAAAGATTAACAAAAACGGAATTATCCTTTACGGCATAAATGTAACCCGGCACATTAGGAATAAACCGACTTATATTCGAGGGGCAGCAGGCACATCCAAACCATTCGCTGCGCTTGGTGCCGTTCACAGACTCCAACGGGTTGGGATAGAAAAAATGATCGCCGGTTACCGAGACTCCCGATAAAATATTGTTATATAAGGAGCGCTCGAGAACATCGATGTATTTTGAATCGCCTTCCATCAGAAAGTAGCGATGGTTCCAGAACGCGTTGGCCACGGCCGCGCAGGTTTCACAGTAAGCCGAAGCATTGGGCAGCTCGTATTTGGCTCCAAAACCCTCGTGCCCGCCGGCAGCCCCAACACCCCCGGTGATGTATAATTTGGTCATTACAATATCGTTCCATAACTTCTCTGATGCTTTCACGTAGGAGTTATCTCCAGTGAGAGCGGCCACATCGGCCATCGCCGTGAACATATAAAGTGCGCGAACGGAGTGGCCAACAGCTTCGTCCTGTTCAACAACAGGGATATGACTTTGATCGTAGGTGTTGCCTTCCCATGCGCATTTTGCACGGGCATCGAGAAAGAATTTGGCCAGGTCGAGGTATTTCTTTTCACCCGTGGTGCGGTACAGTTTTACCAACCCAATTTCCACCTCCTGGTGTCCGGGGTAGCTAACCAAAGCATCCCATCCAAAATCCCTGCACAAAAGATCGGCACTTTTCAGGCTTATATCCAAGAGGTTACGCTTACCTGTAGCCTGGTAATAGGCTACTCCGGCCTCATACATGTGCCCCAGGTTATACAATTCGTGACTCAACAAGTGCGTTTTCTCCCATCGTTTGGAGCCTATCCAGGGATGAGAATCATCTCCCATAATGGTGCGATAGGTGTAAAGGTAACCATCCGCTTCCTGTGCCTCGCCCATAAACCAGATAAGCGAATCCACATAAGCTTCGAGTTCCGGGTCGGGAAATGAGCTTAAAGAATAAGCGGCGCCCTCGATAATCTTGCTTACATCCGAATCGTCGAAAGGAGCCCCGGACTTAAACTCCCCGGTCATCAGACCTCCCGCGATTTTGAAATTATCGATCCGTCCGGTTTTCTCACAATGAGAAAAGGCTATGGGTATAGTTACTTCGCGGTTGGTTTTAATCCTCTTTGCCCAGAAATCATCATTTAAATGCACCTTATTAAAAGGTACCGGTGAAATGTTATAATCCTGTGCGGTACTAATATGAGTCTGCACAAACAATAGAAACAGACAGAAACTAATAATTGTCTTCATAGTTGTTTTGAACTTTAAATTAAGAGTTAAAAAAAATAACGGACTTATTTTAAGCATTCTTTTTGATTTACCCATATCATTAATTTTATTTTTTAATTACCACACTTATTGTTGTTAAATTGTCTTCCTTAAGCGTTAATAGTCTTGAGCGAAGATCTTTTCCCGGTCCGACTTTATCTGCATTTCCCTTCAACGATTCTATTTCCACCGGGAATTGTAAAAGCAGGTTCTGATTTTTTTTGGAAACCAGTTGTAATTGTACCTGTTTATTATCCCAACTTAGCATTTTGATCTCAATATTTCCCCTGGCAAGTATTCCTTCAATACTCCCTTTGGAGAATTCAGCCGGGAGTGCCGGAAAAAGAGAGAGAAGACCAGGCTCGGAATAGACTAACATTTTGATTATAACAGCAGGATAACCTCCACTCAGATCAAGGTTAAACAGATTCCCCGGATTATGGGTGGTCACCATGTTATTGTACCAAAAATTGTTTGTCAGCCAGCCCAGAACATCATAGGAAATCTCTGCTTCACCAATCATAGAGGCGGCAAAAGCAAGCTGCACCATTCCAAAAGACATTTCGCCACCCTCATTTTCCCGCCGGAAATCCATTTTTTTGTTAATCACTTTGCGTGCGCCTCCGATCAGTTCAGGATTGTTGATAAACTCCCGGTCCATAAGGTCATATAGAGCATATAACTGGGAAACGTGCCTATGTTCATGGTTTTCCTCAATCCCGGGCCATATCCATTCACGCAACTCGCCTTTGGCGTTTAACTCGTATTCCGGCATTTTTTGAAGCATATCCTCCCAATAGCTGATTTTATTTTCATTTACCCCAAGGATTTTTGAGGTGGCCATGATATTCCGTATAAACTGTTTGGCAATCATCACATCCATGGTTGCGTTCAGGGTAGCCTGAAAAGGGCTATTTGCCGGGTTATTTTCAGGCGAATAGGATGGATTGAAAATGTATTTCCCGTTGGGCCCCAACTTTAAAAAGCAGTCGTAAAAAGCCATGGTCTCTTCCATAAAAGGCAGTGCCCTTTCCTTCAAAAACTTAAGATCGCCTGTAAATAAATAATAATCATAATAAAACATGGAATACCATCCGGCCCCTCCCGTCCAAAAAGTCATGGGCCAGGTAGCATCAAAATGATTGTTTAAACCATGAGAACTCATCCGGGAGGGGACATGGATGCCTTCACAATTAAATAATTTCCTGGCATTCATCCGGAAATCTTCCATGTTTCTCTCAAGAAGATTGAAGAGAGGTAACAACAATTCGGGCATGTTGGCGGGAAGCATACTTGAAACGGCCACCGGCACATTCCCGTTCATCGTGAAATCGGCCGACCAGGGAGGAGTGAGTGTACCACTCCATATCCCTTGTAAATTCGGCGGGTTAATCCCGGTTGATGAAATGATATTGTATCTGGCTGCATCATATTCCATCTCAATAAGGAAAGGGTCGGGCTTTGCCGCTTTTTTTGCCAGTAGTTTTTCAACAGGTTCTTTTTTTCGTTCCGCGTTCCCCCCTATACTGAGCCTGGACCGGTTAAATATTTCTCCATGTATCGAACTGTGTTTTGCTAACAGTTCATGGTAATCGGAAGATACATCATTCCATCGACCGATAAGGGAATCCAGGCGTCCACCTTCATCCTGGAAATAAGGTGAAACCGCTGAGATGAGCAGTATCTCCTTTCCACCGGAAATATGAATCGAATGGCCATCATGGGTCAGCTTTCCCTTATCCGTATAAATATTTAAAAAGCCTTCATAACCAGAAATCAATCCTTCCCATTGGTTTGAGAATTTACAACTGTAAGTCAACAGATTATCGGTAACATCAATCTTCGATTCTTCCATCTCCGCTCCCAAACTGCGGTCAATATTGCCCCACCAGCTCATGGTGTGGTTGTCCTGGATTCCAATCCGGCAATCAATCACAGCTCCATTGCTACTTATGCTTGTCACGATGAGATTGTCCTCTCTCGACACAAAGGTCTTTCTGGAAAAAGTACCTTTTGAATCCGTCCATTTAACCTCTGCTTCGCCCGTTTGGAAATTCACTGTTCTGGCATAATCCTTCAAAGAGTCTTTCACCATGTCGATAGTGATATTGAACGCGGGTATATAAGGATCCGTCCAACGTTTATGTTTCCACCCTTTTTCATGAGATAATCCGACAACGAACCGGGAGGCCTCACCGTATTGGCCATTGAGCATCATGGAACGTATTTTTTCCAGATTTTTACCCTGTGGCACCGGTTTTAGGGGTTTGTGAAGCGGCATGTACAATTCAGCGTGATTCACAATAATGGTATCGGAATAAGGGAAACCCATCACCATGGCCCCCATTATTCCGTTGCCGGTAACCAGCGCCTCCTCCCACGAAGAAGCAGGACGATTGCTCATAAAACCTCTTTCGGGAACATCCTCAATGCTAATTTCATCAGCTCGGTTGCACGAATCCAGAAGAAAAAAAGAAATCACGATTAACAGACCGGTACGTTTAATATCCATTGGCGTATAATTATCATCCTTTGTTTAAATATGCTCAGATGGGTCAACTTCTTTTATATTAATATTGTTTTCAAGGCTGTCAATTGGCAGATATATTGAAAAGTGTTCATCCACTATTTTATAAAAGGGCATAAGGTTAATTTCTTTCCCCTCCTGGCTCTTCACCTTAAATAATAAATTACCGTCATCAACCACTTCAATGTATTTGGAGAAGTTTTCTGAATTGAATAGAATAGGTGGAACATCAACAGGCGTGCCGTCATAGGGGCCATATCGATGTCTTAATTTCTCCTCTACCTCTTCTCCTTTGTGCACGGCTGAAAGTACAAGAGGGCCATAACCAAAGGCTACGTTTTTATTGTTCAGGGGTAAAAGGGAATACCAAAGGTGGGGAACAAATGAGATATCAATGTTGTCGCCATCGTGCCATATCCTGTCCAAAAAGAGGTAGGATCCGGGAGCGGACTTAGCTTCAAAAGGCTTACAATTCAAATATATTTTATAATCATCGCCGGTCCATGAAGGGATGCGGATGGCCAGTTTCAGATTCACGGGTTTTTCACAAATCACTTTGATGTTCAGGTTATTTCCATCGGGCAATGTGGTTTCCTGAATCAATTGGAAGCCTTCTTTTTCATAATTAAGTGCCGACGACACAAACTGATTCAGATATAAACGGTTATCCTTCACGTCATAAATATATTCTGCGATGCGCGAAAAGTTCTCCATCCCCGTACCGGTGCAACACCAAAATGCAGAATCGGGCGTTCCCCAGGTTTTATAATATCCGGGAGCGGTGGAGGTATAATACATTGACATCCCGGTAACAGGATTTTGGGTGGGAAGAATGGCGTTCACCAAAGCTCTTTCCATATATTCCTGATATTTAACATCCCTGCTCCAGTTCCACAAGTGACTGGTGAGTTTTATCATGTTATAGGAACAGCAACTTTCGTGCGCACCCGGCCCCAGCTCGGTATGCATGTGGTAGGGTTCCGCGTTCCAGTGCTCCCCGTTGCTGGTGCCGCCGGTTACAAAAGACCTTCCCCCGGTTACCTGCTTCCAGAACAATTCCGAAATCCGTTTTTTGGAGATATCACCGGTCAGTTCAAATTCACGGGCAACCCCCACCACTGCCGGAATAAATGAATTGGAGTGCCACCCCTTCAGGTTCTCTTTTCCACGCTCCAAAGGATCGAAATAAGTCTTCTGATAGAAATATTGCGCCAGATCGCTGCTGATGGTATCACCCGTTACAGCATATAAGTTCCATAGCGTTTCGGGCAATCCTCCCTGTTCGGTTTTGTCGAGAACTTTTTGAAAATATTCCTTGCCGAGTGGGGCTGTCCTGGAATGCAGATAATGGACAAAATCTAAAGCAGTGGTCAATGCGAGTCGGTTGCCACAGTATTGGTAACTATCCAATAAGCCGGCCAAAATTTTGTGGATGGTATAATAGGGCGCCCAAACCTCTTTCAGGTTTTCTACCCGGTCGAGGTATTCTTCGGGCCACGCGCTCAAATA
>JACDJA010002112.1_pt1 | contig 14872 bp, 14 predicted proteins | sample 7449241 | NCBI WGS metagenome assembly JACDJA01 (sample SAMN14253289, study PRJNA609438) | sludge metagenome | isolation source: initial anaerobic sludge | collected 2018-12-20 | reverse complement strand
GTAGCCGTCCTCGCGCGGCCCTTGTTCGGCCAGCTCGCGCTGCACATCGCGCAGCGCGCCCACCAGGTCGGCGGCGGTATGGATGGCGTTGACAAAGCGCGGCGCCAGACCGGAATGGCCCGCCTGCCCGCAACAGCGCGCGCGGTATGCCGCCTTGCCCTTGTGGCCGGTGCCGATCTGCATCAGCGTGGGCTCGCCCACCACGCATAGCAGCGGCTGCGGCTCCAGGCCCTCCAGTTCGCGCAGCAGGTGCCGCACGCCGACGCAGCCGATCTCCTCGTCGAACGACAAGGCCAGCAGCAGCGGCCGCCGCAACGGACGCCGCGCGGCCCGCACCATGGCCATCACTGCGCACGCCACGAACCCCTTCATGTCGGCCGCGCCGCGGCCATACAGTCGGCCGTCGCGCTCGCTGGCCTCGAAAGGCGGCGTGGTCCAGGGCTGGCCCGCCACCGGCACCACGTCGGTATGGCCCGACAACAGGATGCCCGCCACGTCGCGCGGGCCGACGCTGGCGTACAGATTGCAGCGCGTCGCGTCCTGCGGGTCCGGCACCCGGGTCGAGGCGATGCCGGCTTGCTCCAGCACCGCCTGCACGCGGTCCATCAGGGCGGCGTTGGACGTCAGGGTGACGGAGGGAAACGCGATCAGTTCGCGCAGCAGCGCCAGGCTGTCAGGGGGGAGGCGATTCATGCGAGGCTCAGGAAGAAGGCAGCGTGTCGGCGGCCGGGCCGGAGATGTACGGATCGAAGAAACTCGCCGCGCTCATGCCGGGAATGTATTGATCGGAGATATAGGCGCGGCAGCGCTGCATGAAGGCCTGCGTCAGCCGCGATGGCTTCATCGGCCGGTAGGTGGCCAATCCCAGCAGCATGGGCCGGTGCTCGCCGGCCAGGCGCAGCCGCACCAGGCGCTTGCCGTCGAGCGACTGGCTCGACTTGGGCCGCACGTTGAACAGCGCATAGCCGATGCCGTTGGCGACCATCGAGCGCACCACGTCTTCGGAGCGCGAGCGCGCCACGATGTTCGGCTCCAGGCCGGCCTTGGCGAACAGCGACAGGAAATACTCGCGGCTCATGGGCAGGTCCAGCAGCACCATCGGCAGCTGCGCCAGTTCGTCCAGCGTGACGGCGATCTGCTGGGCCAGGGGATGCAACTCGCTCACCAGCACGTGCGGCGGCATATGCGCCAGCGTCTCGAAACCGATCTCGTCGCCCAGTTGCAGGTCATAGGTGATGGCAAGGTCGATTTCCAGCAGATGCAGCCGGTTGATGAGTTCCTGCTGGTCGCCTTCGGCCATATGCAGCTCGACTTTCTCGAACGCGCGCGAAAACCCGAAGATGACCTCGGGCGCGATCATGGCGGCCAGCGGCTGGAAGCAACCCACGCGCAGCACGCCCTGGATGGTGTCGTTGGAGTTGGAAGCGATCTCGTACAGCTTGGCGGCGCGTTCCAGCAGGTCCTCGCATTCCTGCATGACCTGCGTGCCCAGCGGCGTCAGCGCCAGTCCCTTGGACGGATGCCGGACAAACAGCTGCACGCCCAGTTCGGTTTCGATGTGGGCAATGGCCGCGGAGATCGACGGCGGCGAGATGTGGATCTGGGCGGAAGCCGCGGCGATGCTGCCATGCTTGGCGGTCGCCACGAAGTATTCCATCTGGCGTAGGGAAATGCGGTTGAGCATGGTCCGACTTGAGGAAACAGGGTCAAAAGGCCGGCGAACGCGCGGAAGGGGCAGGCAAAGTATCCCCTCCTCGCGCGGCGCCGGGCAAGATTTTCCTCAGGCGCGTCCGGCTGCCGAACTCAGATATCCCCCGGCACGCCAAAGCTCGGGGCATCGCGCGGATCGCGGGCCCGCGTCAGGTAGGCAGGAATCTGCGGTTCGTATAGCTTCCAGGCCGCGTACAACGCTTGCACAGGGCCGTCTTCGACCCAGTCCAGGCGCAGGTCGACCATCGGCCAATCCAGGTCCTGGCACACCAGCAGGCCGGCCGAATGCACCGGCCCCGCTTCGCCGCCGGCGGCCTGCCCGGCCAGCAGCGCCAGCATCAGCCGTTCGGCCAACACGCCCTCGGCGCGTTCGCAGGCCGCCAGCAGGGCCGCCGGCACCTCGGGCGAGGCCAGCATATTGCCGGCGCAGGCGGCGTGCGCGCCTGCCGCGCTGGCCAGCGTACCCAGCGCGCTGGCGCCGGTGAAGACCGCGGGCGGATGGGTGGCGTCGATCGCCATCAGTTGCCGGTAGTCGATGAACGGGCGTTCCTGCAGCTGCGCCAGCGCCTGGGCCGGGGTGCGTCCGGCGGCCATCAGGTCCAGGGCCAGCGGCCCCAGCGCCGGATCGGTGATGTTCTGGCTGACCGCCGCGCCGACGCCGGCGCGCACGCGTATGCAACGCGCCGCCACGGCGGGCGAGGACGAGGACACGGCGGCGCCGAACTGGCCGGACGCGGGGCAGCGGGCAATGATCGAGAAGGTCATGGTCGAGGGCCTGTGCCTGTAGCGGGTCAGTCGGGTATGACGGCGGTGGCATCGATCTCCACCAGCCACTCGGGACGGGCCAGCGCCGACACCACAATGCCGGTCGAGACCGGAAACACGCCCTTGAGCCAGCGGCCGACCACGCGGTAGACCGCTTCACGATAGCGCGGGTCGATGATGTAGATGGTGATCTTGCAGATGTCCTCGATGTCGCCACCGGCCTCCTTGAGCAGCATGGCGATGTTGGCCATGGCCTGCTCGGCCTGGCCCGCGGCGTCGCCGATGCACACGCTTTCGGAGGTATCCAGGTTCTGCCCGATCTGTCCACGCAGGAATACCGTGCTGCCGCGCGCCACCACCGCCTGGCACAGGTCGTTGTCCAGGTTCTGTTCGGGGTAGGTCGCCTTGGTATTGAAGGTGCGGATGCGCTTGTGTTTCATGGCTGCTCGAGAAATGGGGCCTGTAGGCAAGGGCGCGCGCTGGACGCCGCGCCGGGACTCCATCTTCGGACCCGGCGCCGCGCCACGCCTATTTGTTTTTTCCGGGGGCCGGTCTCGGAAATTCCGACCCGGGACGCCTGCGGGCCCGCATGCAAGGGTTAACGCGGCGCCTCAGGAATTGCGAGCCAGGCCTAAGGAAAAGGCGACTTGGCCCGCGCCGCCCCCCTCTTTCATCATCTGGGCTCAAGTCGGCGGCGCTCGGCGGACACAAAACACTCAAGGGGTTTGCAATGATTCGACAACTAACCGTAGCCGGTCTTTTCTCAACCGTGCTGCTGGCCAATGTGGCCTGGGCGGAGGATGCGCTCGTGGTCAGCACCTGGGGCGGCAGCTTCCGGGACCTGATCGATGAGAACATCGGCAAGGAATTCACGCGCCAGACCGGCGTGCCCGTCAAGTACATCACCGGCGGCACGATCGACCGCCTGAACAAGGCCAAGCTCGCCAAGACGCCCGAAAGCGACATTACTTTCACCACCTCGCACATCGGCTGGCTGTATGTCGACGGCGGCCTGTTCGACAAACTCGACACGGCCAAGCTGCCGAACTACGCCAACCTGGTGGACCGCGCCAAGGTCAGTCCGTACCACATCGGCAGCTGGGCCTATGTCTACACGATCGGCTACCGCCCCGACCTGGTGCCCAAGGACATCAAGTTCGACAGCTGGAACGATCTGTGGAATCCCGCGCTCAAGGGCAAGCTGTCGGCGCCCGACTTCGATCCCAGCCACATCATCACGGTGGCCGCCCTGCTGTCGGGCGGCACCGCGGCCACATGGGAAAAAGGGGAGGAAAAACTCAAGGCCCTCAAGCCCAACTTCAAGGCGTTCTACACCAACGACGCCAATAGCCAGCAATTGATCGCCACCGGCGAAACCCCGGTGCAGATCCTGTTGTCGATGAACGCCTATTACATGATCGGCCAGGGCGTGCCGATCAAGGTCGCGATGCCCAAGGAAGGCGCCGTGCTCGGCATCGACACCATGGGCATCATGAAAGGCAGCGCCAAGACGGACCTGGCCTACAAATTCATGAACATCGCGCTGTCGCCCGAAGTCCAGTCCAAGATCGTGGCCTACAAGAAGGCCAGCCCGGTCATTACCAATGCCAAGGTTTCCCCCGAAGACGCCGCCTTGCCGGGCGTCTTCACCACCAAGGAGCAATGGGACAAGCAGGCCATCGTCATCGACGACAAGCTGCGCGCGGAGAAGACGGCGACCTGGCGCAAGTGGTTCACCGAGAACATCATGAACTGATGGCGGTGCCGTCCAGCGCCGCGCCCGCGTCCCGGCGATTCGCCTTGCCGGGACGCGGGCATTGCCGCACGCATCAACGCATACGGGAATAAAACGATCTATGAATACGCGTTCCGGCCTGAGGGGATGGCTGATCTCGCCAGCGGGCTTCATCGCACTGTGCATCGTCGTGGCGATGGCCGCGGTACTGCAATTCAGCGTGCGCGCCTTTATCCCCGGTTCGATGGCGGTTGGCGGCCTGACGCTGGCCAACTTCTCCGGACTGGGCAAGTCCATTTACCTGACGGCATTCGCCAACACGCTGCTGCTGAGCATTGAAACCACGCTGTGCTCGCTGCTGGTGGCGTATCCCCTGGCCTATGCCATGGTGCGCGTGCGCAACCGCCTGTTGAAGTCGTTCATCCTGATCGTGTCGATCACGCCGCTGTTCCTGGGCGAGATCGTTCGCACCTATTCGTGGATCATCGTGCTGGGCAGCAACGGTTTCATCAACACCGTCCTGCGCAAACTGGGCGTGATCGACCTGCCGCTGAATCTGATGTTCACGCACCTGGGCGTGCTGATCGCCCTGGTCCACGTCACGATACCGGTAGTGGTCCTGATGCTGGCCACGGCCATTTCGCATATCAACCGCGACTATGAAAAGGCCGCGCAGAGCCTGGGCGCCGGGCCGGTCCGCACCTTTATCACCGTCACGCTGCCGCTGTCCATGCCGGGCATCATCGCCAGTATCACCACCGCCTTCGCCTGGACCTTCAGCGCCTTCGCCACGCCGCAGATGATCGGCGGCGGACGCGTTCCCACCGTTTCCACGCTGGTCTACCAGCTTGGATTCTCTTCGATGAACTTCCCGCTGGCGGCCAGCCTGAGCGTCTCCGGCCTGGCCCTGACGGTCGTGTCCTTGCTGCTGCTGGGCCGCGCCACCAAGCGTCTGAAGGCATTGGGAGCCCACTGACATGACCCATAAATCTTCCCTGGCGCTGCGCCTGGGCGCGCCGCTGCTCATCACGCTGATCCTGGCGTTTGTGCTGCTGCCGGTACTCGTGGTCACGCTGGCCTCGTTCAACGACAAAGCCCTGCTGACCTTTCCGCCACAGAGCTGGTCGCTGCGGTGGTTCACGCGGGTATTCACCTATCCGGACTTCCAGCAGGGTTTTCGCGCCAGCCTGGTGGTCATGGCCTGGACATCGTTCCTGGCGCTGTTCATCGGCACCGCCCTGGCGATTGCCGTCAAGCGCATGGGCTTTCCGGGCAAGGAGCTGCTGCACGCGATTCTGCTGTCGCCGCTGGTGATCCCGCACTTCACGCTGGGGCTGGGCCTGTTGATCCTGGTGGCCCAGCTGGACATGGACCGCGGCTACGGCCTGGTGATCCTGTGCCATGTGATGCTGGTCCTGCCGTTCGTCATGCGCAGCGTCTATGTCTCCATGGAGAACATCGACGAGCGCCTGGAGCAGGCCGCGGCGAGCCTCGGAGCCTCGCCACTGAAGGTCATGCTCACCGTGACGGTGCCTCTGCTGGCGCCCGGCCTGTTCGGCGGCTGGCTGTTCGCCGCCATCATGTCCTTCAGCGAATTCACCGCCTCGCTGTTCGTGACCACCCAGGCGACCCAGACGCTGCCGGTGGCCATGTACAACTATGTGCGTGAATTCGCCGACCCGACCCTGGCGGCGCTGTCAGTGGTCTACATCGCCGTGACGGCGAGCCTGCTGGCCTTCGCCAACTATTTCCTGGGGCTGGGCCGCATCCTCAACATCGACGAGACGCACTGAGCGGCGGCACGGAAAAAGGCGGCGTGGACCGGAACGTCCACGCCGCCTTTTTGCCACGCCAAACGACATCGGGCCTCAGTAACCGCGTGTCGGATCGACCTGGTTGTGCGGCACTTCGTCGCGCGAAACGCGCAGGATGTTGTCGGCGATCTGGGCGGCGGCGGAGGCCGGAATCGCCACCGACGCCAGATGCGGCGTGATCAGGACGTTGTCCATCCGCCAGAGCGGATCTTCCGGCGGCAACGGCTCGCGCTCGAACACGTCCAGCGTGGCGGCGCCCAGATGGCCGCTGCGCAACAGCTCGGTCATCGCGGCCTGGTCGACCAGTGCGCCGCGCGCCACATTCACCAATGCCGCGCCGCGCGGCAGGCGCTGCAACCGCTGGCGATCGAGCAGGCCGCGCGTCTGCGGCGTGAGCGGCAGCATCACCACCAGGATGTCAGCCTGGGCGATCACGGCATCCAGCGTCTGCATGCCGTCATGGCATTGGATGCCGTCGATGGCGCGCGGACTGCGCGACCAACCGATCACCGTCACACCCTGACGCTGCACTTCGCGCGCGGCGTATGCGCCCAGTTCTCCCAGGCCGCGCACCGCCACGCGCGTGTCGGCCGGCGCGCGCGGATGGCGGTACGCCCACTCGCCGCGCCGCTGGGCCTGTTCGAACCAGGGAATGTCGCGCGCGTGGCGCAGCACGGCGAACAGCACGTAGCCGGCCATCATGCGCGCCATGTCCGGATCGGTGATGCGCGTGACCGGCACGCCGGCCGGCAGGTCGTCGCGGCCCACCAGGGAGTCCACGCCAGCGCCCAGGTTGATGATGAGGCGCAGGTTGGGCATGCGGCCGAAGAAGCCCGCCGGGGGCTTCCAGGCCAATGCGTAATGAATGTCGGCCGGGTCGGCGACCTCGCTCGAATGCAGGATGCGCAACCCCGGCAAGCGCGCCCGCAGCGCCTGGCGCCAGGTGTCGAAGTCGTCGAAATCGCTGTAGAACACCAGCGCGCCGGAAGGCGTCGTGTTGTCTGCCCGCATCGCCGCGTCCTCAGGCAAGGCGCGCGATCATGCGCGCCATGGCTTCAATGGCCAGTTCGTAGCCATCGCCGCCCAGGCCGGCGATGACGCCGTCGGCGGCCTTCGAGATATACGAGTGATGACGAAACGGCTCGCGCCGCCAGATATTGCTCATGTGCACCTCGATGATGCGGCCGGGAAACGCCAGCAGCGCGTCCAGGATGGGAACCGAGGAATAGGTCAGACCCGCGGCGTTGATGATCAGCCCCGGCGCCTGGCCACGCGCCTCCTGGATCCAGTCGACCAGTTGGCCTTCATGGTTGGACTGCAGGAAACTCAGCCCCAGGCCGAGGCTGGCGGCCTTGCGTTCGCAGCGTTCGCGCAATACCGGAAAGCTGTCGCTGCCATAAGTCTTGTTGGCATCCAGGCCATACAGGTTGGCGTTGGGGCCGTTCAGAAACCAGATGGTGCGATCCGGCGTGGGGATGGTGGCGGGCGTCGATGCGTTCATGGGCGATGACCTCAAGGTTCGTGGGGAAGCGTGGCCCGCATCGCGGGCAACGTGGCGAAGGCGGCCTCCCAGCGCGCGGCATCCGGATGGCCGGCGCGCCAGTCGAGTTCAGGGAACCGGAAATCCAGATACCCCAGGGCACAGCCCAGCGTGACCTCGCCGATGGTGGGCCGGTCCCGCGCCAGCGCGGGCGCCAGCCGGTCGATGGCGGCCAGGCAGGCCGCCACCTTGGCCAACTGCGCCTCGCGCCAGTCCGGCCATTGCCATTGCGCTGGCCGGGCGGTGTGCTCATAGCGCGCCAGCAGCGCCGCATCGAGCAGGCCATCGCCCAGGGCCTGCCAGGTCAACGCCTGCCAGCGCCGCGTTCCGGCGGGCGGAAAGAGCCCGGGCGCCGCGCCCAGGTCGGCCAGGTATTCGCAGATGACCCGGCTGTCGTACAGCGCCGTGCCATCCGCCAGGATCAGCGTCGGCACCTTGGCCAGCGGGTTGTGCGCCGCGATACGGTCGTCGCGACGCACTGGATGGGCCGCGCTATCGAGCCATTCGATGCGGTCCGCCACGCCGGCGAGATGGGCGCAGGCCATGACCTTGCGAACGTAGGGAGAAGTCGGTGCGTATAGCAGTTTGAGCATGGCGGGTCCGTGCCTTCAATGAAAATCGGAAACCGGCGCGCGGACGTCAGGGACGCAGCACCACCTTGCCGAACACCTCGCCGCTTTCCAGCAGGCGGTGGGCATCGGCCGCCTGCGCCAGCGGCAGGCTGGCGCTCAGTCGCGGCGCGACCCGGCCATCGGCGATCAGCGGCAAGACATGACGCGCCAGCGCCTGGGCCATGCGCGTCTTCTCGGCCACGGTTTGGGGCCGCAAGGTCGAGGAATGCAGGCTGAGTTGCTTTTGCATCAGCACAAGCAGATCGAGCGTGACCGTGGCGCCCTGCAGAAACGACAGGCTCACGTGGCGCCCGCCGAACGCCAGCGCCTGCAGGTTGCGCCGCACGTAGTCGCCGCCCACCACGTCCAGCACCACATCCACGCCGCGCCCCTCGGTCAGGTCGAGGCAGGCCGGCACGAAATCCGTGTCGCGGTAGCACAGCGCATCGACCGCGCCCATTTCCCGCAGCGCCGGCAGGCGCTCGGCGCGGCCCGCGGTTGCGATGACGCGCGCCCCGGCCGCGTGCGCCATGCGGATCGCCAGCGTGCCGATGCCGCCGGCCGCGCCGTGGATCAACACGGTCTCGCCCTGCCGCAGGCGACCCAGCTCGAAAAGGTTGTGCCACACCGTGAACAGCCCTTCAGGCAGGGCCGCGGCCGCCTCGTCGTCCAGATGCGGCGGCACCGGCAGCGCGTGCTCGACCCGCGCCACGCACCAGGGCGCATATCCGCCGCCCGGCAGCAGGCACATCAGGCGTCGTCCGCGCAGGGTTTCGGGCACGCCCGGACCGCAGGCGGCTACCTCGCCGCAGGATTCCAGGCCCAGCACATCGGTGACGCCCGCGGCGGGACGGGCCAGGCCCTGGCGCTGCATGATGTCGGGCCGGTTGACGCCGGCGGCGCGCACCCGCAACAGGACTTCGCCCGGGCCGGGTCGCGGCACGGCCCGCTCGGCCAGCGTCAGAACGCCGGCATCGCCCGGCTCGCGCGCCACGACGGCCAACATGGTGGAGGGAAGCGTGCCCGTCATCGTCACGACGCGTCGAAAACGCTGATTCCCTGGCCCGGCAGCGCCAGGCCGGTGACCGCGCCCACCGGCCACTGACGCGGCGCGTCCAGGCCGGCACTGCGTACCATCACACGCTGGTGGCCCGCCACCGGAATATCGACGTCGATGTAGGAATCGATGTGATCGCCCTGGAACACATGGTTGACCACCGTGCCGCTCAGAACCGAGTCGCTGTGCAGATTCTCCAGCCGGATCTGTTCCGGCCGCACGTAAATGTCCAGGCGCCGCCCTTCGTGCGAGCCGCCCACCAGCCGCTCGCGCGGCACGCGGATCAGCCCCGCCCCCAGGCGCAGCAGGATGCCGTCGGGATCCGTGCCGTGGTAATGCGCGGGCAGGATGTTCACATCGCCCAGGAACGAGGCCACGAACGGGTCCTGCGGGTTGCGGTACAGCTCGTCGGGCGTGGCGATCTGGCGGATCACGCCGCTGGACATCACGGCAATGCGGTCCGACATGGCCAGCGCCTCGCCCTGGTCGTGGGTCACGAACACGGTGGTCACGCCCAGGCGGCGCTGAATCTCGCGAATCTCCACCTGCATCGCGCCGCGCAGGCCTTTGTCGAGCGCGGAGAACGGCTCGTCCAGCAGCAGGACCTTAGGCCGGATCACCAGCGCGCGCGCCAGCGCCACGCGCTGCTGCTGGCCCCCGGACAGCTCGCGCGGGCGGCGTTGTCCCAGGCCGTCCAGCTTGACCAGCGCCATCGCTTCGCTCACCCGCGCCGCGATCTCTTCGGCCGGCAGGCGGCGCATGCGCAAGCCATAGCCGATATTGCGTTCCACCGTCATGTGCGGGAACAAGGCGTAGTTCTGGAACACGATGCCGATCTGGCGCTGATAGGGCGGCAGGTCCGTCACCAGTTGATCCTCGATGAAGATCTCGCCATTGTCGGGATCGGCGAATCCGGCGATCAGGTTCAGCAACGTGGTCTTGCCGCAGCCGGAGGGGCCCAGCAGCGTCAGGAATTCGCCCCGCCGGATCTTCAGCGACAGTTCCTGCAGCACGGTCTGCTGGCGGTATTTCTTGACCACGCCTTCCAGGCTCACCGCGCTGGAGGGTTTCGGGGACACGGGGCTGTTCTGCATAGCGGCTCGCGATTCGTCGACAGGGTTTCCCAGGGCACGCGCGGCACGCGTGCCGCTGCGTCGCTCCAGGAGGCGATGGCTTGCAGCATACGGGAGGCGGGCGCGGCCGGCCGTTAGTGGATACCGATGCCGTCCATCGGAAAAAGCGAAACGCCGCCGCGCCGCCGGGGCCGGGCAGTGATTTGCTTTTTCCTAAGCCCCGCGTCCAAAAAACCAAGTTATCAAGCGCGGCCTTCTGGCCCACACTGCGCCTCATCCATGAGCGGACTTGCTCATGCCCCCGGCGACGAAGCCGCGACGCAGTGGCGCCCCGGCTTCGACACTTCTCAGGAAAAACATGTCAGTGGAAACAACCAATACCCTGGTGATCGGCGCCGGCCAGGCCGGCATCGCCATGAGCGAACACCTCGGCGCGATGGGCATCGACCACATCGTGCTGGAGCGCCGGCGCATCGCCGAGCGCTGGCGGTCGGAACGCTGGGACTCGCTGGTCGCCAACGGCCCGGCCTGGCACGACCGCTTCCCCAACCTGGCATTCGATGACGTCAGTGCCGACACCTTCCCGCCCAAGGAGCGCATGGCCAGGTATTTCGAGGATTACGCCCGGATGATCCAGGCGCCGGTGCGCACCGGCGTGGAAGTGCTGCGGGTCCAGCGCAACCGGAAGCGTCCCGGCTTCACCGTCACCACCTCGACGGGCCAGATCGAGGCCCGCCACGTGGTGGCCGCCACCGGCGCCTTCCAGATCCCCAGCTATCCCTCGATCGTGCCGGCACAGGCCGGTATCCAGCAGGTCCACTCGTCGGCCTACAAGAACCCCGCGCAACTGGCCGAAGGCGCGGTGCTGGTAGTGGGCGCAGGAGCCTCGGGATCGCAGATCGCCGAAGAGTTGCGGCGGGCCGGCCGCACCGTCTACCTGTCCGTGGGCGAGCACTACCGCCCGCCCCGCGCCTATCGCGAACGCGACTATTGCTGGTGGCTGGGCGCGCTGGGCATGTGGGACGAGGTCAAGAAAAAGCCCAAGCGCGAACACGTCGCCTTCGCGGTCAGCGGTTACGACAACGGCAAGACCATCGACTTCCGGCGCCTGGCCCATACCGGCATCCAGCTGGTCGGCATCACGCGCGGCTACGCCGATGGCGTCATGACGTTCGAGGAAGGCCTGGCCCGCAACATCGCCCAGGGCGATGCCGACTACTTCGAAGTGCTGCGCGAGGCCGACGCCTACATCGAGGAGAACGGCCTGGACCTGCCTCCCGAACCCGACGCCTGGAAGCTGCTGGAAGACCCCGACTGCCTCACCAACCCCATCCTCAGCCTGGACCTGGCGCAGGCCGGCATCGGCGCCATCGTCTGGGCGACGGGGTTCAAAGTGGATTACAGCTGGATCGACGCCGACATCTTCGACGAACACGGCTACCCGGTGCACAAGCGCGGCATCACCGCCGAGAAGGGCATCTACTTCCTGGGCCTGCCAAACCAGACCAACCGCTCTTCATCCTTCATCTGGGGCGTCTGGCATGACGCGAAGTACATCGCCGATCACATCGGCATCCATTTGAATTACCTGGCCTACGACAAGGCCCGCTAGGGCCGGCCAACCCGGAGCCGCGGCTGGCGCGCCCGCGGCTCCACAGACTTGTTACGTTTCGGGTGGACGGGCCCGGCCGCAACCTCCCTACAATGAGAGGCTCACTGACAACCGCCCAGAGCCATGCGCCTTCCCCAGAGCCTGCGTGTCCTGCGTCCGTCCGAAATCGGCGGGCTGTTGATGGATTCCGCCAACCAATGGTCCACTCATCGCGCCTCCAGCAAGGGCGCGGCACTGGCGCTATACATGGTGTTTTCACTCGCGCCCATGCTGATCCTGGTGATCGCGGTAGCCGGCGCTTTCTTTGGCGAGGACGCGGTGCGCTCGGAGCTGTTCTCGTCGCTGCGCGACCTGACCGGCGAGCGCGGCGCCGAAGTGATCCAGACGGTGCTGGCCAGCGCGCATGAATCCGGCGGCGGCTGGATCGCGGCGCTGATTTCCATTTTCGTGCTGATCTTCAGCGCCACCACGGCCTTCGCCGAATTGAAGGCCAGCCTGGATGATCTCTGGGAGGTCTCCGGCAACCAGAAGGGCGGACTGCACGGCATGGTGCGCAGCCGGGTGCTGTCTTTCGGCCTGGTGCTGGTGCTGGCCCTGTTCCTGTTGATATCGCTGACCGTGAACGCGGCGCTGGGCGCCGCGCGCAAGTACTACGGCGAGCTGTGGGCCGCGTCGGCCTTCGCCACGGTGGCCGACTGGCTCTCCAGCCTGTTTTCGTTTTCGGTCGTGGTGGCGCTGTTCGCCGTGATCTTCAAGCTGCTGCCCAGCGCGCGCATTTCCTGGCGCGACGTGATTCCCGGCGCCATCGTCACGGCAGCGCTGTTCCTGGTGGGCAAGTGGGGCATCGGCGTATACCTGAGCCGAGGCGCCGCGGTGTCGGCATACGGCGCGGCCGGCTCGCTGATCGCGCTGCTGCTGTGGATCTATTACTCGGCGCAGATCTTCTTTTTCGGCGCGGTGTTCACGCGGCAGTTCGCGTTGCGCTTCGGGCGCGCGGCCAACGGCAAGGACACGGCGGCGACGCCCGTATCCGCCTCGGCACCGGACGCCGCCTCACCTGCCCCGCCGCAAGACGCGCCCTGAGATCGGGCAAGGCCGGGCGGCCCTGGAACGGCAGCTCGCGGGCCGTCGTCAACGACGCGCCGCGCCTGCTGCGATCTCCAGACGGATAGCGCCGCGGCCACGGCCACGGCGCCCCGGTTCACCCGCCGGCGCGGGCCGCCGCTTGCGGGGGGTGCGGCGCGGCATCGGCGTCAGCGCCTTGAGCCACATCGGCCTCTTCCCCGCTGTCGGCCGCGGCGCCGGGCTCGGGCTCGCGCGCCACGGCTTGCAGCGCATGCAGCACCCCGTGTTCGCGCAGGATCTCCAGTTGCGCGGCCAGCGCATTGATGAATACCGGCTTGTCGCCCAGGTCGCCGAACACCGGCCGATACCCCGCCAGCACCAGGGCGCGGCGATACGCGGCCTGCTTGGGCGCGGCCGCCCGCGCGGCCACATCGGCGCGCGCCACCAGCTTGGCCAGCGACTCGGCCAGCGGATCCTCGACCGGATAGCCCGCGCCGTTTTCGTCTTCGCCGCGCAGGTAATGCAGCCAGGCCGCCACCGCCAGCGCCAGGCGGCGGATATCGTCGCCGCCGCGCAGCCGGTCGCGGATCGCGGCCAGCAGGTGCGGCGGCAGCTTCTGCGAGCCGTCCATCGCCACCTGCCGCGTCGGGTGGGACAGCGCCGCGTTGCCGACCCGCGCCAGGAAGCGCTCGCGGTAGCCTTCCAGGCCGGCCTCCGGGATGCCCTTGAGCGTCGGCGCGATCTCATGGCGCATCAGGTCATCGATGAACCTGCGCAACGCCGGCACCGCCACCGCCTCGCGCATCGTGGCCAGCCCGAGCAGCGCGCCCAGATAGGCCAGCACCGACTGCGGGCCGTCGACCATGCGCAGCTTCAGGCGCTCGTAGGGTGCGGTATTGGCCACGAAAGTCACGCCCGCCGCTTCCCAGGCCGGGCGCCCGGCCGCGAACTTGTCCTCGACCACCCAATTCAGGTAGGGCTCGGCGACCACCGGCCCGACATCCTGCACGCCCAGCCGCCGCGCGATGCGCGCGCGATCGTCGTCATGGGTGGCCGGCACGATGCGGTCGACCATGGAATTGGGAAAGGTGCAGTGCGCGTCGATCCAGCCGGTCAGGGCCGCGTCCAGCCGCAGCGCGAAAGCCAGCACCAGGCTGCGCAAGGTATCGCCATTGGCGTGCAGGTTGTCGCAGGACAGCAGCGTCAGGGGCGGCAGGCCGCGCTCGCGCCGCAGCGCCAGGCCGTGGACCAGCATGCCGATGGCGCTGCGCGGCCGCACCGGGTTGTCCAGGTCGTGCAGGATGTCGGGGTCGTCCCAGCGCAGGTGTCCGGTGGCGGGTTCGTGGCAATAGCCCTTTTCGGTGATGGTCAGGCTGACGATGCGCGTCTGCGGATAGGCGATGCGTTCCAGCACCGCCTGCGGATCTTCGCCGGCCACCATTACGCGCTGCACCGCGCCGACCACTCGCAGCGACTCGCGCGCTTCGCCGTCCGCGCCGCAGTCGCGCAGCGCCAAGGTGTAGAGGCCATGCTGCGGTGTCAGCGCATCGCGCGCCGCGGGACTGCGCAGCGACACGCCGAGAATGCCCCAGGAGAGATCCTGGCTGGCGCCCATGGCCAGTTCGGTGGCCAGCGCCTGGTGCGCGCGATGAAAGGCGCCCAGCCCCAGATGCACGATGCCCGGTGTCAGTCGGCTGCGGTCATAGGGGGGCTTTTCCACGTCCGCGGGCAGGCGTGACAGGGACTCCGTATTCAAGCGTTCGAGCATGGATGGCAATGTCTCAGGGCGCCGCGATGCATCCGCCCCCAGACGGGCGAAGCGGCGCGTTGATAGAAAATTGCACACGGCGGACGCGGACGAAGGCCAACGCCGCGATGCCGCGCGCCGCC
>JACDJA010002108.1_pt1 | contig 14893 bp, 20 predicted proteins | sample 7449241 | NCBI WGS metagenome assembly JACDJA01 (sample SAMN14253289, study PRJNA609438) | sludge metagenome | isolation source: initial anaerobic sludge | collected 2018-12-20 | reverse complement strand
TGAACCACACCACACCACACAAGCCCATCAATCAACTTGTCGCCGTAATTGTGGCGACGCTGATACTCGCACTGCTTTTCAGCGGCTGTAGTTCCGGCATGTTTGAAAACCGGGTCACTTGCACCATCGACGGAAAGCGCGCGCAGATCGTCAGCAAATGGGGCGCGTTCGGCATCGCGTCCGAACTGACCGAAGCGGATGCCCTGGCAATCTGCAAGGGTCAAGGGGTGAAGCTGTGAGCAAACCTCGCACCGTCCGACTGCCCGCGACACTTGAAGACTTGCAACGCGGCGTCTATGTCGGTTTCAGCGGCAACGCGAAACAACGAAAGCAACATCGGCGACGACTTGAGCGCCTGGGCGTCACGGTCACACCGGGGCGCCCCGGGCAGTATCTGGCGCAGATCGAACGCCCATGAAAAAGGCCCCTCACGGGGCCTTTTCTCTGCGCATCTGCCGAACGCTCAGGCGTCCGGTTCCGGCATCGGTGGCGCATCATCCGACACCACATCCCGCCATTCCGGCCCTGACACCCCATCGCAGGGCCACCACAGCTGCCGCAGCCTCCCGCCGACGAACTGGAACCGGGGCAGCGCGACGTGCGTCCCTTCGTCCGACATGGCCGGATTGCGGTCGGCGTTGAACTCAGGCGCTGGGGTCGGATCGGGCATGGTGAACCTCGCAGGGGTTGATAGGTGGCAGCTATTGACGCCAGGGGGTGTCATAGCGCACAGACAACGTGCCAGAATAGGCGACCCCTCGCACACCCTGACACGCAGCCCGGACCATGACACCCCCGCCAAAGTCAACAGCTATCGGCGAGTTTAACCCGATAGCTGAAACCGTCAACGGTTTTCGGCGGGTATCCCGGTGAAACTTTCCCTTGCTGACAAGCTCGCGCTGATCTACACCTGCGCGGGCAGCATGCGGAAAACAGCCGCGCTTGCAGGGCTGACACATCAACAGGTGTCGCGCATTCTGCACAAGGCCGCAGAGAATCAATCCCTTGCATATTACGAACGCCGCGACGACATCAAGGCATCGGTAGAAGTCGCCTTTACCTTGCACAAGGATGTGACGCGCGACACGGCGCGCAAGCACGGTCTGCCGTTCGATGCGCGAATTCCGGTATTTGCCGAACGACTGCCGATGACGAAGCATCGACTGATGGTCGACGGGCGCGAACTGGCATCGGGGACCGTTGACGAACTGCGCGACTGGCATGCGCGCAATCAACCCCCCGGAAAAGCGCGGATTGTTCGCACGCTGGGCGAGCGTGTCGGCGCGCTTCATTTGCACTGGTTGCCTGACAGGCTGCGCGACAAATGGATTGCCACCAGTCAGAAGACCGGCAAATACTATGCCGCGTCGGTCGGATCCGTTGTCAATCTGCCCGCTTACATGAAAAGCGCGGCGCGGCGAATCACCAATTTTATGCAGCGTGGCGGGATCAAAACCGAACAAATGATCAAGGCGCGCGAGTCTTTGCGAATGCTTGTCAAAGATCACGTTAAGCTGGCGCGCGTTTTCACCCCATACACCACGATGCAAAAGGATTTTCCGTCCGAACTGATCACGGAAAATATCAACGACAAATTACAGACCCGACACGCCCCGGCAGTGGGTGAAAAGGGCACGGCATACGCCGATCAGATATTGCTGCAACTTGACACGCGAAAGTCAAAAGATGCAAAGCCCACAAAAGCGCGCGGAACTGCACGCCGCAGTGTCGGAAGCGGTCGAAAGAAGTAAATACGCCTATCGACCCGCTTTCGAGCGTAAGCAGCGTGTCAGGAAACCGCAGCCGCTGCGCCTGAACGCATATGATCTGGAAACCACACGCATTGCGGTCGGCACCCCGCGTCCCCTGTATGTCACGGCATACGGTGACGAATTCGCCATTCAGCAACCCGTATCAGACATGGGCGCGCTTACGCGGATCCTGCGTGCGCGATTTCTGACGGATGAGAATCTAGGCGCTGCTTTCGTCGCATGGAACGGCAACCGATTCGATGCCTATTTCATCGCGGCAGCGTTGATCAGGGAAAAAGACCTGATCATTCGTCCATACATGACGAAATCAAAGGCGCTGCGGGGCATGCGCATCATCCGCGCAGTCGACCGCGACAAGAAAAACGCCCCGTCATGGCAGTTTCTGTGCGGGATCGCCATGACTGGTCTGGTCGGGTTCACCCTCGCAAAATTCGTCGCCAATTTTGCCCCCAGCTTTCCGAAGCTGACCGGCGTCATTGATTTCGAGCGTGAAGAATTCGACCCATCGAACCCGACGCATTGCGCTTATGCGATGCGCGATTCAGAGGGGCTATTTCACGCGATCACTCGCGCACAGCAGATCATGCTGGATACATTTGACAGCCCGCTAGGCGTCACGATGGGCGGCGCATGTATCAAGATTCTTCAGGCGCACCTGCCACGCGGCGTTGTCATCGACAGCCTGACCGCTGACCTGTCGTCGATTGTTTCGCGTTTCGTTATGCGTGGCGGTTTCTGCTTCTGCAATCGACGCTACAAGGGTCCAGTCTGGAAATATGACATCAATCAAGCCTACGCCGCCGCGATGCGCGACGCCGCATTGCCTGCAGGCGGTGCGCTGCATATCAAGCGCGCACCCCCGCCTGGATGTCGCATCTATGTCGCACGCCTGACCGCGGCGAATCCGAGAAACCGGATCCCGTTTTACTGTCGCAGCGCCGATGAACGCGGGCGGATCCGCTCGCTATTCGCCATGCAGGAAATCGGCGAAACGTGGCTCACGTCGGTTGAAGTCGAGCAACTGCGCGCCGAAGGGTGGCGCGTCAACATCATGGAGTCATATTGCTGGGCGGGCGCGGGGTTTTCATTGACTGAATATGTCGACAAATTGGAGACACTGCGTACCACATGCGACGGCGGGCCGTCAGGCCCCATCGGAACCATGATCAAGGCAACGGGTAATCACAGCTACGGCAAAACCGTGGAACAAATTGAACCGATTGAATACGTACTTGCAGCGGAATGTCCCGACGACTGTCTGCCGTACTATGGCGACGGCGCCGACCCCATCGAGCATATTTACTACCGCATCGATGAAGACCGGAAGCCGAAACCCTATCACCAACCCCATCTAGGCGCGTGGATCACAGCCACGGTGCGCATGGTGGTTCGGCGCGCTGCGCTGATCGACCCGGATGCGTGGTTGTACGCCGACACCGATTGCGTTATTTTCTCGCGTGATGTTTCGTCGCAACTTGACATCGACCCGCGCCGATACGGGGCCTGGAAAATTGAAGAAGAAGGCGCGATTTATGAAATCATTGCGAAGAAAGTTTATGCTGAAGTCGGTGGCGAAAATCCAAAGCGCAGCGCGAAGGGTCTAAACGTCAAGCGACTGACCCCAGACGATTTCTCACGATGGTACGAAGGGACGGCGCCGGTGCAAGATCAAATACAGATCAACAATTTTTTGTCTGTCATGCATGGCGCGGAAATGTACCGAAAGCAAACCCGCGAAGGCACCCGCGTTGAGAGTGTCACGACTTGAAAGCATCACATGAGCAACGCCCCGGAAGCCCCCCGCAGCAACGACCCGTTCGAACACGCTTTGAACGGACAGCCGATCAAGGCGAACGAAGCCCGCATACCCTGGGAGCAAATACCACCCGATCAGATTTCAGCATGTAAGCGCTTAGGCGTTCGCGCTTCCGCTTTGGTGCGCAAGCACGCGAGCGACAACCCGGAGCGACACATTGTCGTGCCGCATCCGATCATCTGCGGCATGGAATTTGCGCTCGTGCACCTGCACCGACCGCTGCGCTTGCAGGCGTTTGAGGAAACCGACGATCTAACTTTCATGGCCGAATATCTGAAAATCGCGCAGAACATCGACCGCGAAAAGGGTAAATGGAACACGAATGTTCCGTTGCAGTTTTATGATTCCAGCTTGCGAACTCTGATGAACTGGCTTAAGATGCCGATGCGACGCTGATTCTGGCGCGCATTTCTTCAACGCGAAACAACGGAACCACATCATGACAACCCCTGTCAAGAAGTTGACCATCAAGACGTGCGGCGACTTTTCCCCCGCCAAAATCCGCGCGCTTTTGCTCGCGCTTGGCCCCTGGCAAGGTGAAGGCGAAGCGCGAAAACAAGTCGCCCCTGAAGATGGAACGGCGATTGACCTGATCAAGATTGCCGGCGAGGCAACGGGCGCGCAGACCGGGCAGACCGACAAGGGGCAATACACCAAGCTGACCGGCAGTTTCATCGGGACCGATCTGACGAGCGGCGAGCTGTTCAGCAGCAAGGCGTGCATTCTGCCGGAGTACATCGGCTCGCAGCTGGGCGACGCGCTGCTGACTGCCGGCGACAACGGCTCGTCAGTGCAATTCGCTTTTCAGATCACGGCCAAGCAAAAGGCATCGGCGATCACGGGATATGAATTCGGCATCAAGTCCTTGATGCAGTCTGCGCCGACCGATCAGCAGGCGCGCTTGATGGCACTAGCCGGCATCACGGCACCGGTGCCGAAGCTGGAAGCCCCCGCGCCCGCTGCGGATCCAGTCCCCGCTGCAGACCCGACCCCCGAAAAGCCCGCGAAGCCCGCGAAGAAGTGAACCGCTCCGAACCCGGTTGAACCGGGTTTGAACTACCATCGAACCCCGGCCGATCATCTGCCGGGGTTTTTTCATGGAGAAACAACACATGGCCACGCGAATTTCAGCCGCTCAAACGCTTCCCGATGACGATGGGGAAGGCATGACAGCGGCGCATGCAATTCCAATTTCGTCATCCGTGACGATTCCACCCGCATCGGAACCCGAAGAAACCGAAGAAACTGTCATTGACCGCTTGCGCGCGTTGATGCAGCAAAGCCCGGCCGAACGAATCAAGGTGAAGTGTTACCGGGCGCGCAATGGTTCGCTCGAATGGTGCGACGATTTCACCCCTGAAGAATTCGAAGATGGTGACCTGAAAATGATTCGGGATCGGCATGGCCCCGGAAAGTACGAATTTCGCCTGATGACTTCGAAGGGCATTGCGCGTCGCATTCAGGTTCACATCGCGCCGAATGCCGACCCCATCGACCCCGCACAATCCAGCAATTCCGAATTGTCACAAGTGCTGGCACTGTTGACGCAGGGTCAGCAGCGCATGCTGGAAGCGTTGACGCAGCGCCCCGACCCGATGGAATCGATGCAGCAGACACTGGCGCTCGTGGCAAGCATGCGCGAAGCGTTCGGCATGAACGCGCAGCCCCCTGCACATCAAAACCCCATGGCGATGCTGAAAGAGGTTCTGGAAGCGGCGCGTGAAGTCAAAGCGACTGCGCATGAACTGGGGGCCGATGACAAGCCGGGCGCGGATCCGTCCGACCCCATGGCAATGCTGCCCGGCATTGTTGATCTGGTGAAAACTGCCATGCAGCAGAATGCGCCGCAGCATGCGCCGCAAATGCTGCAGCCGCTGCAGCTGCCGCATTCAGTTCAAGCAGCGCACACCCCGCTACCCCCGATTGATCCTCCCGAACCATCACATACGCATGCGCAGCCGGAACCTGAAACCGTGGAATCTCTGATCGTTAAAGGACTGCTTGAAGACCTCGTGCAACTGGCTGTCGACGGCAAGCCCGCAAGCGACGGCGGCGCATTCATCTTTGAAAAGTTGCCCGATGAATTGATCGAAATGATGGGACACCGCTACTGGTTTGAAATCGTGAGCATGAAATTCGCGCTCGTGAGACCCCATGAAAAATGGTTGCGCGCAGCGAAGGCGGAAGCTGACAAGCTGTTTGCATCGGCAGACGAATCCGACGAAGCCGGCAGCGCTACTGCCTAAGCACTGGCGCTGACCGATAGTTTCGGGCTATGATGCCCCGGCGGATCACTCCCCGGGGCATTTGTGCGCGTCTTCCCATCGGTCACCTATCAAGCGCGACTCGCTGCGGTGCCGTCCGGGCCGGGCGCGAATCACCATACGCTGCGCTTGATGCGTGGCCTGATCAATCAGGGCAAGACTGACCCCGCCGTGATGCGGGCGTCTCACTCCATCATCTACACGCAGCCCGAACGCGACGAAATCGGCGAAGCCGCTGCACTGTTTGATTACGTGCGCGATCACGTGCGCTACGTGCGCGACGTGCACGGCATCGAAACACTGTGCGCCCCCGCGATGACGCTGCAGCGGTTGATCGGCGATTGCGATGATCAGTCGATGCTGCTGTGTGCGCTGGCCGAAGCGTCGGGCTATCCGACCCGACTCGTGATGGCGGGCTATTCGACTGCCGGTTTCGAACACGTCTACTGTCAGATTTTCGCGTTTGGTGACTGGCATGATTGCGACCCGACCGAACGCGGCGCGCATTTCGGATGGGCGCCCCCGGATCCGGTGTCACTCTACATTGAGCGTGTGTGATGCTCACGCGTGTTGAATTCATCAAGCAGCAGCTGTCCGCGCTCAGTCCGGGCGCTGACTGGAATTTGCAGGGCGTCGACCGCTTGCAGGAATTGGCTGAGGTTTTCGACCGCAATGGCATCACCGATCTATGGCAGCTGAAACTGATTCCGGCCGAGTACGTGCACGTCATCCCGGCATGGACTGAATACAGTGAGTCAGATACGGTTTTCCACCCTGAATCCGAGCAGATCGTAAAGGGTTACGCGTTCGATTATTACGGGCGCCGAATCGGGTTTTTGGGCGGTCCTGATGAAGTCGTGAATGAACCCATTTTCGAGCAAACCGATCTAGGTTTCTCGATTGCGTGGTCGGCACGTGGGCATGGGAACGTGGGATATTACGTGCGCCCGAACAAACAGAAAACCGCGCTTGAAATCGTGCCGGTGTGGGGATCGTCAAGCGATGCAGCATACGTGCGTGGTTCGCTGATCACGGCCATCGCGTTTTTCGTGTCGGCGCTGCTGCCCGTGATGGGGACAGCCATCGGCGCTACGGTCGGATCCGCCGTGGTTCCGGCGTCATTCGCCGCTGCATACCCCGGCGTCACGGCAGCTATTGGTAACATTGCCATTTCGACTGCGCTGAACGGCGGAAATGTCGAGGCAGCTGTCAAAGGCGCTGCGCTGTCCTACGTCGGCGGAATCGCTGGCGCGCAAGCGGGCGGATTCGCGTTTTCTGCAACCGATTCGCAGCTGATCGGTTCACTTGCCGATGTCGCTGCGCGAACGGCCATTGTCGGCGGCGATATCAAGCAGGCTGTCGGAATTTCACTGTTGAATCAAGGGGCGACATCCATGTTCAATTTCGACACGCAGCCAGCATATGATCTGTACACGCAAACATTCGATGCGGACATCACAAGCGGCGGATTCGGCTACGGTGATGAAGTGCTGAATTTCGGGCTTGATGATTTCGGCGTCAATCCGGTTGTCGATTTCACGCTGCCTGACCTGCCCGGCGACTTCTATTTCGAAGAACCGAATCCGCTCGAACTGCCGCAGAATCAGTCGTTTGATACATTCGTCTGGAATCCGTTTGTCAGCGAAGAAACACCGGCCGCTCTCGTGGCTGCGGACACGCCGAACACGGTGCCGCCTTTCGCGCCGACCGTGCCGCCCCCGGCAAATTCCCCCGCATTCAGTCCGACAAATGTTGTTCAGGGCATCACGAATGCGATCTTGCTGGCGCTTCAGGTAGTCAAAGCCTATCGCGCGCTCGATAACCCGACTGTGCAGAGCACGGCACGCGCGGTGCGTCCGAACGGTGCGGTATCAGTCATCGGCGACAATGGACTGATCCAGACTCGCACGACAGCCGGTCAGGTCACGGCAGCAAAGCCGCCTGTCGGCGTGCCGCAGGCCACGTTGAGCGGCAATTACATCGTCAACAATGGTGATGGTAGTTACAACGTGATTTCGCCGACCGGACAATCGGCACGGTATCTGTACAGCGCGGATGCGCCGAAAAGCGGGGAGGTTTCCCCGTGGTTGATTGGTGGCGGTCTGCTGGCCGCGTTTCTTGTTCTGAAAGGGCGATGACATCATGGCAGACACTCAATGGACACGCGCGAGCGACGGAAGCGTCGGCGTTTTTCCCGGCGAATCGGGCATGGTCGGAACCCCCGGGCCGGGTGTGGTATGGGCCTTGTGGATGCCGCGCCCGGGTGTCACGTATTCCGCGTCATACTGGGGGCGCGAATTGAGCGTGAAAAACCTGGGGACGGGCAATTACGAACTGACAAAAAACGGCGTCACGTTTCTGGTGCGCTACCCGTCGAGTTTCCGGGCCGGTCTGTTCTACGATGCGCAGGGCAATCCGATTGCATCGGCCGATGCTGCGCGCGTCAAGGGTGACCCGTCACAGATTTATTTCCAGACGGGTGACATCATCGAAAACCTGGGGACATCCGAAGTCGCGCGTCCGGTGCAGCCCCCTGCACCCCCCGCGCAGGCCCCGACACCCAGCAAGCCCGCACCGACCGCGACGCAATCCGCAGCCAGTGCGCCGCGCACCCGTTCAAGCGATGGACGAACCGACGTTTACGCCGGCGACTCGGGCATGGTCGGCGTCTATGATCAGCACCGGCGTGTGTGGGCGCTGTACATGCCCGCGCCGGGTGTCGAATATGTCTCCTACTATCAAGGCGGGGACATCGCGCTGAGGAACAACGGGGATGGTTCGTACTGGTTAGACGCTGACGGCACGCGCGCAAAACGTCTGTATGCCGCGCGCTGGAAACCCGGGGTGTTCTACGATGGTCGGGGGCGTGAAGTTTCGAGCGCTGCGCAGGCCACGGCAACCGGTGACCCGTCCGACCTGTTTTTCATTCCCGGCCCCGTCGTGGAAGGGTTCACCCCGACGACAGGCGGAACGCTGCCGCCCCCGGTGACGACGGGGGGAAACCTCCCGCCCCCGGTGACGACGGGCGGGAACCTGCCCCCGGTCGACGGTGGCGGTGTGATCATTCCCACCCCTGGACCTGCTGATTTTCCCGATGCGGGGACCGATCCGGTCGGACCAGGCACCACGGGTGCGCAGATCAGCGGCAAAATGCTTGCGCTGGCTGCAGCTGCGGCGTTTGCTCTCTTGTCGTGAGGTGATCCAATGAAACTGCAAAACCTGGGCGATGCCGGTGTCTGGAATTTCGAGACACTGCCCTACGATTTCGCGTCGCAATTTCCGGTGAGCAATCAACCGTTTTCGGTTGTCGTCGATCAAGTCGCACCCGGGATCGTGTCCTATGCGCAGAGCATCGCAACAGCCGGTGAGACGCTGTTGGCGGCCGTGCTGCGGGCGCGTTCGAGCGTGAGCATGAACAATGCGCAGCGTCAGCTGCTGGACATTCAGTTGCAGCGCGCGCAAGCCGGATTGCCCCCGCTGGATGTGTCCAGCATCACGGGGGGTGCGCGTCCGGGGCTCACGCTGTCCGGCCCGATGTTGCTGGGGCTGATCGTGGCAGCTGTGCTGCTGCTGCGAAAGTAGCGCCGTGTCGACACTGGGCGATGTCGGCCCGCATGACGACGGAAGTTATGTCGGCGATGTGTCCACGTCCCCGCTTTCGCTGGACTATTTCCGCGCGAAATTCGGGGAGTTTCAGGCGTGCATGAATGCGGCGGACCAAGCCTATCAAGCCGGGCTTGTGGTGTCGCAGATCGCGCCCAGCGAAGAAATCGACGCGCTGTTGACCGACTACGAATCGCGGTCGGTCGGGCTGAAAGGCACTGCCGAAGCGATGAACGCGGGCGCTGCCGTCGTCAACGCGATGGGCGGGCGAATGCCCGTGCTGTCGATACCGCAGACCCTGGGACTGCCCCCGCTGATCGTGCCGGCCGCTGTCGTGGCGGCGGTCGCAGCCGCTGCTGCCTATGTGTCGTGGTCGCTGGGCTATGTGTCGGCGATGACGCGGGCTATCGAGGTGGTGAACGACAGTTCGGCCAGCGCGGAAGCAAAGGCCGAAATCGCGCGCCAGCTGCAGCGCAGCCGGGACGCCGCGCGCATCGGTTCGGGCACGTCGTTCGGGATGTTTGCAGGGCCGGTCAAGTTGATCGCAATCGGCATTCTTGGTTTCCTGGCGTGGCGGGCTTTCGGCGACGTGCTGGACCGCTGACGGCATCAATCCATCAACCCATCACGAAAGCGTTTCGTTATGCGCGACGAAAACCCGGGCGGTCGACCAAAGAAATACGCTACGGCGGCCGAGCGTCAAGCGGCGTATCGTGATCGCTGGGCGATGATTTCGGTTCGCGCCGAAGCGCGGACGAAGGAAACGCTCGCATTGATTGCGAAGACCTGCGACGCGTCGGAAGCTGACATTGTTTCGGCTGCGCTGAAATACTATGCGCTGAATTTTGCCGGGTGGCAGGATGGGCTTGTTTTCGGGAAGCGACTGCCGACCGTGCAAGACAAGGCATACGCGGCAAAGCGTGCGCGTGAGGATTCGAATCGTGAATTTCTGGAAGGGGATTGATCATGGCAACTGTGAATCAGCAGATTGATGCGCTGTTGAAGCGTGGCAAGAATCCCGCGCGCAAGACTGCGCGCAAGACTGCGGCGCGTTCGGTGGTGCTGGTGGCGGCGAAGAATCCGCGCAAGGCAAAACCGCGTCTAACATCCGATCAATTCGAAACACAGTATTCGAAGGACGGTAAAACGTGGAACCGTTGGAACGTGGTTTGTTATGAAGACATGGCGCGAAAGATCGCCCGCGATGTGTCGCGCGACTTCCCCTCGTATTCGGTGCGTGTGGTGAAGCTGTAATGTCTGGCGGCGTCCCCCCATCCTCCCGCGCAGGCAAGTCATCGCGGCGGATCCGCAGTGAAGCGGACCGCGCTGCCGATCTGGTGGAACGCTTCAAAGGCCATGATGCGGAAGTGCTGGGGCGTGTCGACCTGCCCCCGATTCCCTCGCACCTGGGCGTGATCGGTGAACTTGACGGGGTGCTGTACACCACGCAGCGCGACGGGGTTGTCGAGAAATACATTCACAAATTCGCGTTGAGAGACAAGCCGCTGCTGTGCGTGTCGCCTGACGGATCGTCGCTGCATCTGATCGGCGGTCGGTATACGTTCACTGAACGCGGAATTGTCGACATGTCCGACCGCAAGAATCTGCCCCCGGGTTATCGCAAGAGATAACCTATTGACTCTCTGCCGGCGATAGGTTAGGCTTCTATCGACTTTTCCGGCTTCATAGCCTGAATCAATGGAGCGCCCCAAATGGCCGAAGTGCTGCTGCTGAATCCCGCCAAGCGTCGCAAGGCGCGTCGGCGCAATCCCTCCCCCGCGCAGCTGCGCGCCCGCGCCCGCTTCGCTGCGATGGCCCGGGGGCGTTCGCGTCGGCGCAACCCATCGCCCCGGATCGCTGCGCGCAATCTGGCCGGGTCGGGGTCGCCAAAGACCTCCTACGAAAGCAACCCGCGCCGGCGTCGTCGGCGCAATCCGATTCGCACGTACCGGTCCGCCGTGATCCGTCGTCGGCGCAATCCGATCTCACTGGGTGGTCTGTCCATCAATTCGATCATGGGCACGGTGCGTGAGGCAGCTGTCCAGGGCGCCGGTGCTGTGGTGATGGACATGGGCTACGGCTATGTTCAGCGCTACCTGCCCGCATCGCTGCAAGCCGGCCCGGGTCAGGCCACGGCTGGCGCTGCAGTGAAAGCGCTGCTGACCGTGGTGGCCGGTAAGCTGTTGTCGCGTGCAACGGGTGGTCTGTCGCAGAAGGCAGCGCTCGGTGCGCTGACGGTGCAAGCCCGCGATCTGGTGTCGGGCATGCTGCCCGCTGGCACCGTGGCCGGACTGGGCTATGCGGTGCCGGGGCGTGTCATCAACCGGTCGGCCCGCATCGGCCCGAATCGGCTTTCGGCGTACCTGCCCCCTGGCTCGGCGACGCCGCTGCTGAATGCCTACACCACGCCGGGGACACGCTCTCCGCTGCTGTCGGGTTCCGGCAATGCGCGCCAGCGCGAGGGCTTCATGCGCTGAGGCGCGTGCCTGATCCATCAACACTTTCGAACTTCAGGAATTCATCATGAACGGAATGCCAGAAATCGCCGATTTCACCCTGGGTCGGGTCACGAACCCGGGTCAAAGTGAAGTCATCCGCCAGTCGCTGTACGATCATCTGCTGTACGCCGCAGCCGGTGCGCAGACGCTGACGTTTTTTCAGACTCCGGTCGGCCAGGGCATCACGACTGCTCTTGGCGCCACGGCGGGGACTGCGAAAACCAAGTCGGACACGAACATGGCGATGGCTGGCAATCTGCCGTCCGGCCAGGAATTCCTGATCGAATCCATCGAGGTCACGTTCTATCCGGGCTCGGTGTCGACGGCCAATACGTTCACGGTTGACAACGTGACATTCTTTCTCGCTGCCGCGTCGGCCGTTCCGACCGCGCAAGTCGATGATGTGTCGGCGTTCTATCAGTCGGGGCGACTGGAATTCAACATCCTGTCAAAAAACTACCTGACCGAAACGCCGCTCATGCGTTTCCCGCCGAAGTCATACCTCGAAATTTTCGGGGGCATCGCTTCGAACTCGGCGACGACTGCCGAAGTCGGCGTGTTTGCGGCGCATGCGTGCGGCCGTCCGTACTACGTTGAGCCGCGCATCGATCTGCAGCCCGCGATGAACTTCGATGTGTCGCTGATCTGGCCGGGTCTGGTGGCGATGCCGTCGACTTTCAATGCGCGCGTCGGTGTGATTCTCGACGGCTACATGCTGCGCGCTTCGCAGTAACTGCGGCCGGGCTTTCGCGTGTCATGGCCGCGCAGTTGACAGCTGCGCGGCCATGTTTTTTTGGGGGTTTTGATCCATGTTCACTCAATACAATCCCGATGCGCTGCGCGCGTATTGCCGGTCAATCTACGGTGACAAGCGATTGCTGTTGACGCCGCAGATTTACAGTGACAGGCCAAGTGACACGCTGCCAAGCGGTGTCAACGGTGGAAATATCCAGATCACGCAAAACGCTGATTTCATTTTGCTTGGGTTCGCGCTGGTTACGTCGACAGATGATGATGTTTTCGGGACAATCATGTTTTCAGATTCAGGCAGTGGTGAGCAATTCATGTCGCGCGCTGTAGTGTTTGCAAATTGCATGACGGTTCAATCTACGGCATTGCAGAATTCATTGCATTGGCCCCGATTCATCGGCGGAAATTCAAGTGTGACGTATAGTTTCACGAATAACGGCATTGCTGCGATAGAAGACATTTACGTCTCAATCATTGGATTCAATGTGCGTGAATACGCTTAAGGGGCTGTGTCATGTTTGGAGCTTACGATTTTCAGCACTTGCAGGTGCTACTGTCGGACATTTATGCCGACCGTCGTATCGATGTTAGACCGTTCGGGTATGTCTTTGATTTCGCTTCGCTGAACTCAACTGAAATCGGTGTTGCGACGCAAAAAATCATCGGCAATGCAGATTTCGTTGTCTGTTCAGTGGCATTTGGAACTCTTGCAACTGAAAGCCCGTTGTCGTCAACAATTCAGATTGAAGACAGCGGAAGTCAGGAAAAGTTTTTCAATCAGTCAACGCCGATTTTTAATTTTGCAAGCTGTTCGAATAATGGCGCGTGGCGCGGTCTGACATTTCCGCGCCGTGTTGCAGGTAATTCTACGCTTACTGCGACGCTGACAGCTGCTGCAACGCTCACTTCACCGCAGCTGTACTTGGACGGCGTGCACGTTTTCGTCTACGGAAACTGACATGGCCGACCCCCGTTTCCCGCCCATTGATCCGGGTCCGTTTCTGCCGCCGTGGCCCGGGGTCGACTCCCCGCGCTTGTCGCGTCCGATTTCGGTTTCGCCCCCGTACAGCGGCGGGGGTGGGGTGTCCATTCCCCCGGGGACGCCTGAGACATTCAGCACGCAGAAAACTGCCGTTCTGAACGGTTCGCGGATTTTTGCGGTCACGACAGCATCGCAAAAGGTTCTGGATGCGCCGTCGACATACCGGAATTTTCTGCTGATCCGCAATTCATCGACCGCTGCAACCGTCGTCTACATCGATTTCGGGGGCGATGCGAGTCTGAATTCTGCAATCCGGCTTGCGCAGAATGAAATCATTTTGTTTGATGCCGTGGTGCCGCAAGATGACCTTTACGTGATCGGCGATGCAGCCGGGCAGATTTCGGTGCTTGTGGGCGTCATCAGTCTACCGGTTTAGTCGTGCGTGATGAAACGCGCGAATTCTTCGATCATAGCTGCGGGCGTTTTTACGCTCGCGCTGCTTTGGGCGACGAAATCGCGCGCAGCTGCTGACCCCTGGGGCGATGTGGTGTCATGGTCGCCCGATGGCGACTGGTGGCCGGCCCCTGACCCTGACCATGAAGGCGAACCCATGAACGGCACACCGGATTACCTGGGGGCTTTCCTGTATGCGATTCAGTCGGCCGAGACTGGCGCGACAGCTGTCGCCACGGGCGACGCTTACCGCATGCTGTACGGGGGCAAGCTGTTCGAAGGGTTCGAAGACCACCCCGCGAACCTGGGATGGCCCGGGGTGCCGCTGCCTGACCGCATGTGCCGCGCGGCGGGGTTCGGGTCAGGCTGTGTGTCGACCGCAGCGGGGGCTTTCCAGATCATCAAGCCCACATGGAACCGGGTCCGCAAGGCGGGCGGATGGGGTCCGTATCTGCCCGACTTCGGACCTGAGTCGCAAGACGAAGCCGGGCGCCGACTGCTGATCGAATGCGGCGCGCTGCCGCTGATCGAACGGGGTGATTTTGATGGGGCGCTGCGTCGTGCCGCTCCGGTGTGGGCTTCGCTGCCGGGGTCGACTGCGCAGCAGGGTCCGAAAACGCGCGCCGAAGTCTATGCGCTTTATTCGTCAGCTTTGGGGGTCGCGTGATGGCACTGGATCAGGGAACGGTCGAATTGTTTGCAGCCGCTGTGGGCGGTGCTGCGTCGGGCGGAACTGCTGCCTACTATGCAGCGCG
>JACDJA010002103.1_pt1 | contig 14938 bp, 11 predicted proteins | sample 7449241 | NCBI WGS metagenome assembly JACDJA01 (sample SAMN14253289, study PRJNA609438) | sludge metagenome | isolation source: initial anaerobic sludge | collected 2018-12-20 | reverse complement strand
GCCGATGTTGAAAAGCAACTCGTCAAAAAGACCATACTGCGTCCGGGTCTCGATATTTTCGGAGGCGATAGCCTGGGTAGCGGCCTCGCCGCCAATGTCGTCGGCGTACATGTGCATGTCGCCGGCTTCCAGACGGGCCACAGCCGCGTTGGAGTCAGGCTCCTGCACGACGACGATGGTGTCGAGCCAACCGCCCTTGCGGGTCGCTTCTTCCTCATTCACAGGCTCGACTTCAACTTCGACGACGCGGGTGACTTCGACCTCGACGGGCGCGCTGGTCACCTCGACCTCGACGACTTCGGGTTCGCCCTCAACAACTTCCGTCTCGGTGACGACACGGGTAACCTCGACGACCTGCTGGCCGCCGCAGGCAGTCATAAGCCCACCCACCAAAACAAATAGCGCTATAAGCGCCCACACTTTCTTCGACATTATAGGTTGTCCTCCTCTAACGATTGTCAGGTTCGTGGCCTCAGCCGAACGATGGGTTTGATCGGCCTGGCCTATGTCGACGTTTATCCGGATTGTGCTAAAAAGCATGATCATCTCAATGCGTTTACGGGATACGTTAGCACCCCTCTTACGTTGAGGCATCACCTCCTCTAGTCAACTGTTGTACCTGGAAAACAAAAACGCAGTCATCACCTTTACCTGATTAGAAAGGTAACGCTGCGCCGTCGGAATGGGGGTTGTTTTCAACCGGAATCGGGACAGACAGTCTCATGTGTTTTTGTGTCACAAGGTTTCCTGGATCAAAGTATAGTTCAACACAACTTTCCTGTCAACTTAGTAACAATTGGGTGACAAATACCGAACAAAAGTATGATTTCTCACGGTCAATGTACTCAACGATCGATATCGATCTCCCAGATATTGTACATTTCAGACATTTGCGTGGAGTCCAGCCCAAAGTTCAGAACCTCGGGCGCGGCGGCCGCAACCTTCAATCGCAAGAATAGCGGGATGACCGGTAACTCCCGCGAGAAGATGATCTGCGCTTCCCGATGACCCGCCGCATATTCCGGCGTGCCGGGAAGGCTCTGCGTGGCCCGGGCACAAGCTTCGTCAAAAGCCGGGTCGGCAAAACCGGTATTGTTCAGCCCTCCCCACCCGGTGTAGTTCAGGCCATTCTTGGGATTCACCTCGTCGGCTGGGCCGGGAACCTGATCGCTGCGATAAAGAGCGCACGGCGGCTCCACGCCGGTGAGCCAGGCGAACTCGCCCAGATCATAGCGACGGCCGAAAAGCGGGCTATCCGACCTGTCGGCAAACCATTCGCCGGCCGGCAAATAGTCTACCCGAACGTCGATGCCGCAATCAGCCATGTTATCCTTGAAGATGGTCATGATCTGCCGGCGCATGGCGTTGCCGGCCGTTGTTTGCGCAATGGGCGCAAAGCGCGCACCGGCCGGGTCCAGGCGAAAGCCGTCGGCGTCGCGCCGGCCATAGCCGGCTTCGTCCAGCATCATGTTGGCTGCTTCGGGATCATACGGCCACTCCGTCAGGCCCTCGGTCGGATAGAGCGGGTGCGTGGCGGGCACGTAGGTGTGGATAATCTCCGAGCGGCCGTACAGGATGTCATCGACCATTCGTTGGCGGTCGACGCACATCGTCATCGCCTGGCGAACCCGGACATCCTCAAACCAGTCATAGCGACTTTCCGCATAATCCCCATAAGGATCAATGTTGAAGTCCATGTGTTCATAGATTGTGCCGATCTGAAAGTAGGGGATCAGCAATCCGGATTCCTCGGCCTCGATCAGGGAAGGCGCTTCATTGGTGCTCAGCCCGTCCTGCGTGGCAATATCACACTCACCGGAGAGGAGTCGAGCCAACAATTGTTCGGTATCGGGGATGAACTTGAATATCACGCTATCGAGGTATGGCAAGCCTTCGTCCCGGCGATAGTAATACTCATTCCTGACCAGCCGGATGTATTCACCCGAAACCCACTCCTCGACCCGGAACGCTCCGTCGCCGATGGGCAGGTGATGGGACTCCTCCGCCTCGAGCAGCTCCGCGGGCGAGTATCGATCCCAAATGTGCTCGGGGTATGGAGTCCAGAAATTAAGAAAATAAGTCGAGTCCTTATAGCCCGGCAGACCTGTCCAGCGCGTGGACAACTCTCCGGTAGCTTCGTAACTCAGGGTACGGTCAACCACCGTCCTGTCGGAAGCCGTGTCGGGATGTCGAGCCACATTGAAGCTATAGACCGAGTCGGAAGCCTTCACCGGCGTCCCATCGGCAAAGACAGTCGGCTTCATGTGGAAGTCCACGACCATCTGTGCCATCTCGATCGGCGCGCCGTTAAAGGTCACTTCCTCGCCTGCCGCATTGAGGATGACGTCACCCGGGGCAAGATTCTTGGGCACATTGGACGCGGTCAGCACGCGATCCCCTTCTCCCACCTCGACGGTCACAATTACGGCATCGCCGTCGGCCAGGCTGGGCAATTTCTCTATAGCGTGGGCCTGATAGCCATAGGCCAGGGTCGTGATGCTCGTCTCGAATATCGCATGCCCAACGGCGCGCGAAGCCAACATGGAACTGCCATAAGGGTAGAGAGTGTCCGGCTCCTGGGCCATGCAAACGACCAGGTTCTTCGATTGGGCGGGAGGAACGGCTGTTTGTTCGGGCGTCGCCTCGACGATCTTCGGCACAACAACGGTGACTTCGACTTCTACGGGAGCATCCGTGGCGCAAGCCGCCAGCACCGGGCCGCAAAGCGCCCACAACAGAGCCATCGTCTTCCAGGCTTTTTTCGGCATATGAGGACCGGCTCTCTCCATGCAGTGTACCTGCCCGATTACGCGCCAAACGGCCGTTTACAGATGAGGTGGGATGTATGATAGTCCATTTCTCGCCGGGCGGCACAATTGCAAAAGGACAAACCGGGCGCGAGAGAAGCAGGAAACGCTGTTCCCCATAGGTTCCGCCCCCCTGAAAACACAACAGGCCACCGCGACGGTGGCCTGTGCCGGGGCAAATGCCCCTCAGTGGAGATGGCGGGAATCGAACCCGCGTCCGAAAAATTCGACCTCCAGATGTCTACAAGCTTAGTCGATCTATTTAGGTTTCGAATCCGGGCGCCCCGATCAACTGGGTCAGCCGGCTCTATCCGATTGCCCCCGAGAGGGCGTCTCTAGCCGCGCACATCGGCGTCTGCGCAGAGCACGTCGACATTCATGTCGCCCGCAATTACCCAGTCGACGAGAGAGCAAAAGCGAACGGGTTCCTTGTTTAGGGGAACGTCTGGCTTTCCCTATGCTGCTTTAGGCAGCCATCGGGAGAGCGCTGTAAGCATTGGTGCGATTGGCACTTATGCGTGTGCTTCCAGTTTTACGAGATGTAAAGCGTGCTCGGCTTGCAATCCAGGGCCAGCCTTCCCCGTCGAAGCCAGTCATCCCCGAATATGACCCTAGTATAGCACAGGCCTTCCGCGTCGTCTATCGGAAAGGGATTAGAAAACACCACGACGCAAGGCCTAATCTTCAAGCTCCTCCTTTCCCCATCTTCACCCCACCGGGTTAACTTCTCACTTCCATCGCGTCAGGATCGTCTCTCGCTGAAAAAGGCGCACAGCCAGAAAGAGCAACGCCGCGTCAAGGATTAACACAATCAACCCCAACAGCAGCATGAGCCGGCGGTCGATGAGAATCAGGCCAAGCGATTGCCCCACAACGAGCAGGATCAGCGGCAATATGACCACGGCCGACAACTGCTCGGCCACCCGCGGGTCCGAGGCGCGCGACGAAACGATGACGGCCACACACGTCGCCAGTACAGCCAGCAGCGGCGAGACGACAAAGATCGCCAGCAGCCAGTGGGCGCTGAAGAACTCGTCAAAGACGGCCGGCGGGGTCAGCAACCACGCGCCGATCATGAACAGGCCAAACGCCAGCCAGGTAGCGAGGACGGCCGGCACGACTGCGGAGACAATTTTGGCTCCCAACAATTCGACCGTGGTAATGGGTGTCGCCAACAGTGGCTCCAGGCTGCGCGTCGTCTTCTCGCCGACAATGCTGTAGGCGGCAATCGTCACCGGGATGGCGACAGGCAGGATCATGAACATGAGGACGAACATATTGAGCGTATACACCAGCGTGCAGTCCATCGGGCTAAGCCCGACGCACATCCGGCCGGCCAGCGCCATGATCTCCGGGTCGGCCATCTCCGCCTCCATGCCCTCGATATTGCTGAAGGCGAAGAGCATCCCCAGAGGCAAGGCCGCCAGAATCAGCGGCAGAAACAGAACCGAGAACAAAACCAGCTTGTTCTTGAAGACCTCTGCCCACTCCTTGGCAATAATTGTCGTCACTTTGTCCATGGAACTCGCTCCAGGCCGCGCTCACTTCGGCGGTACATCCCCTTTCACCAGTTGCAGGTAAACATCCTCCAGCGAATAGCGCAACTCGCCCACGAACTGAATGTCGGCCCCAGCTCCCACCAGCGCCCGGATGATGTCGGGGTTGGCGGCCTCTGGGTCATCGAGGGTCAGAATCAGCCGCCCCTCGGCCGCCTCGGCCGATTTAACCGAGGCCATCGTCTGAACCGCCGATAGATAGGGCGCGGCCGGCCCACTCAAATGGAACACCACCTGTCGGCCGTACACCTGCTGTTTGAGACGGCCGGGTGCATCTACCACGCGCAAGCTCGTCTTGAACACGGCCACGCGATCGCAAAGGCGATCGGCTTCGTCGAGGTTGTGGGTGCACAGGAAAATCGTCCGGCCCATCCCTTTCAATTCGGCGATGAAGTCGTGGACCAGCCGCGAGGCTTCCGGGTCAAGCGCTGCCGTGGGTTCGTCCAGAAAGAGCACCCGCGGTTCGTGGAGCAAGGCGCGGCCGATTGCCAGCTTTTGGCGCATGCCTTTGCTGAACGATCCCACCGGGTCGTCACGCCGCTCCCACAGGCCCAACAGCTTCAGATACTTTTCGACCTGGTAATCGACCTTCTCCACCTCATAGAGCCGGGCAAAGATCGACAGGTTGCGATGGGCCGACAGCCGGTCATACATGCCGGGCGTCTCGGTGAGTATCCCCACGTTGCGCCGAATGGCCTGGTCGTCGCGCCCCACCTCATAGTCGAGGACGCGGGCGCGGCCCGACGTCGGCGCGATCAGGCAGGTGAGCATCCGAATCGTCGTTGTCTTTCCTGCCCCGTTCGGCCCCAGAAAACCGAACACCTCCCCCTCGGCGATGTCGAGGTTGAGTCGATCGACGGCAATCTGATCGCCAAACTTCTTTGAGAGATTTTCCGTGTGGATCATAACGAGGCTCCAGCAATCCGAGAACACTGTAACGCCGGCCAAATACTCTGTCAAGCATCGTCCACAATGCGGGGCGTCCCGGCCGATCGGTAGTGGTATACTTATACTGGGTGCCCAAAGACCCGAACAGGGTTGGATTCAAACCAAATGACCATCAAGCGAGACCTCCTGAGGACGAAATTCTTTGCTCCGTCTTTACGGGCCGATCTAATAGCGCGGCCACAACTACTCGCGCGGCTTGAAGAAGGTTGGCGGAAGAATCGTCCTCTGTCGCTGGTTTCGGCTCCGGCAGGCTATGGCAAGACAACTCTCGTCGTTGCATGGCTCCAACAACACGAGGCACAGTCGCCCGCTTCTCGCCCCCACGTAGCCTGGTTGTCGATAGATGACGACGACGATAACCCGAGCAGGTTCTTTGCTTATCTGGCTGCCGCCATTCGTGAAGCGGGTATCAATTGGACGCCGCCCAACCGGGATGTTTGGGAGTTCACCGACCTGCTGCTGTTTCCTGAGGCGATCCTTACCTCCCTGTTAAATGAATTGAATGTACTTGCCGGGCAGGAAACATTGATCCTGGTGCTCGATGATTACCATCGAATCCGCTCACCCGTCATCCATGAAGCGCTCCAGTTTGCCCTGGACCACGCTCCCCCAAATCTACACGTCGTTCTGCTTACCCGCGAAGACCCGCCATTGCCGCTGGCCCGATGGCGAGCACGGGCACAGCTAACGGAAATCCGGGCGGCCGACCTGCGATTCAACCCCGAAGAAGCAGCCGGCTTTTTTGCCCACACAATGGCGCTGCAACTACCGGCCGACCAAATAGCGATGCTGGAGTCTCGCACAGAAGGGTGGGTGGCAGGTCTGCAATTGGCAGCGCTGGCGCTCAAAGCATCCTATTTCGAAACGAGCCAATCCACCGATGCATTCATCGCCTCCTTCAGCGGGACCCATCACTACATCATCGATTACTTGATGGAAGAAGTATTGCGCCGTCAGGATGACAACATGCGGGGGTTTCTGCGTCAGACATCCGTACTGGAACGTCTTTGCGCCTCTCTGTGCAATGCCGTGACCGGACATGACGACGGCCGCGAGCGACTTTTACAGCTGGAGCGTGCGAATGCTTTTTTAATTCCGTTGGACGATCGGCGGGAGTGGTATCGCTACCATCATCTGATGGCAGATTCCTTGCAGGCGGGGCTGGACCGGCACACACGCGACACGGCTCACAGGCGCGCGTCTCAATGGCACGAAACCCATGGATTACACGCTGAAGCCGTTCGCCACGCCTTCGCCACCGGCGATCCGACGCTAACGGCCGATGTGCTGGAGAGAGTCATCCAGGAGGCCTCTGCGTGGTCGCGCGGTGATGTGGCCCGGTTGACAAGCTGGCTGGATGCGCTACCTGATTTCATCACGGCCACAAGACCGGCCCTGAGCCTCCACGCATCACGCGCCCTTTACCTGGCCGGGCAGATGGAACGCGCCGAGAGCTTATTGCGTCAGGCCGAACGGTCGTTGCACGATCACGATTCGGACGAGTTAAAAGCATTGGCGGAAGTCTATCGCGCCGCCATGAATGCCATGCGCGGCGAAGACCCGGCCGCGGCAGCGACCACGATGAGTCGCCTGCTCGACCACCCCGCGACAATGAATATCCACACGGCCGCCCGCGCCGCCGACACACTGGGGCTGGCCTGCGAGTTGGTTGGCAATGTGGCCGCCGCCGAACAGGCCTATCGACAGGCCGCCGATCTGGCTCAGGCAGCCGGTGTGACGTATTTGGCAATTAATGCCCGCTGCGAATGTGCGCTCGTGCAGATCAATCGCGGCCGGCTCGCCGCGGCCGAGGAAATGTGCCGGCTCGCACTGGATTCAACCAGTGAAGAAACCCTCCCTCCCACAGGTCTGGCATGGAGCATCCTCGGCGAGATTGCCCGCGAGCAAAACGATTTGATCACGGCCGAAAGGCTTATACCGTTCGGGATCGAGACGGCGCGAAAGGGGGGTATCGTCGACGATCTGCGGCATGCACTGCTGTTTTTAATTCGCCTCAGGCAAGCGCAGGGAAATTGGGCGGCCGCCCATATTGCATGGGTCGAAGTCGACGCACTCCTGAAATCTTACAATATACCTCGACTGACCGCTCTGTCGGCCGCATACCGCGCCCGCCTCGATCTGGCGCAGGGTCATGTCGAAGGGGCCCGACGTTGGGCGCAACAGCATCAGCAGCTGCGCTCCACTGAGACCCGTGCTTTTCTGCATGAGTTTGAAGATCTCACACATATCCGGGTCTTGCTCGCCGAAAACAAGAGCAACGAGGCCATGCGATGGCTACCTCCCCTGACGACCGCCGCGCGCGAAGCCGGGCGAAATCGGACAGTTATTGAAGCGCTCATCCTGCAAGCCAGGGCACTGGCCGAACAAGACGTCCCGGCGGCCTGCACCGCACTGGGCGATGCGCTCGCGCTCGCCGCGGATGAGGGCTTCCGGCAGATGTTCATCGATGAAGGTCTTTCTCTTTTGCCTCTGCTGACAGAGCTGCGCCACATCGCGCCGACATTTGTCGATTCGCTGGCGGCTCCGCGCCCCAGTGAATCACCCCGTGACAATTCGAGCCACATGTCTACCGGGCCATCGCCGGAACAGCCGCTCAGCCCGCGCGAGCTTGACGTACTTCGATTACTGGCCGCCGGTTTGTCGAACCAGGAAATCGCGACCACCCTGGTCATCTCCGTCGGCACAGCCAAATGGCACGCGCACAATATCTTCGAGAAGCTCGACGCCCGCGGCCGAACCCAGGCCGTCGCCCGCGCCCGCGAGCAGGGCCTGATCTAGCCTGCTGCTGTCACTTTACCCCCGTAACCTATCCCTAAAACCTATCGGCCGATAGGCGACAACCCTATCCTTCCCCGGTTATCCTGTCGGCAGATCGCCACAAGATGACCGAATAATGGAGCATCATATGTCCTCGACTGAAGCCGTTTATGAGATACGTATCGAGGGAGTGCTGGACCCTCAGCGGGCCGACTGGTTCCTGGGTCTGAGCATCTACTCTCTACCCGGAGGTGATACGGTTCTGGTCGGCACGGTGATCGATCAGGCAGCATTGCACGGCTTATTGAGCCGTATACGTGATCTGGGTGTGCCGCTTGTTTCGGTACAGCGGCTAGAGCCGCCCCACATCCTCAAGCATGACGGGAGAGAATCATGACTCGTTCAGTTAGAATAATCCTTATCTTCATTGTCGGCGCGTGCATTGTCCTGATAAGCACTCTCGCCGCCGGCGTCATCGCTTTGCGTCTGGCCAATTGGGGCCTGGGCCGCCTTGTCGAGAACGAACCAAACACAGTCGCCGAAGTCGGCCGTTCAATCGCCGACTATGAAATACCCGCCCACTACGATGAGGAATACGCCATACAGGTGGCCGACTTCTCACTGGTTGCCTATCGGAATACAGAGCAAGCCGGTCATATCCATCTGATTCAGTTCCCCGAGACCATCGACGTCGATCCCGGCGCATTGACGCAACAATTGCAACAGGCGGCCGGTCTCAACTCGTGGACCGAGTTAGTCGCCATTCATCACATCCCCTGCACGATTCGAGGACGGGCGGCTACGCTGGTCATCAGCGAAGGGTTTAACCATGACCGGCGTCGCTACCGCTCGGCCGGCGCTGTCTTCGCGGGAAATGGCGGGCAGGCGCTGGTCAATATCAGCGGCCCGGCCGATACGTGGGATCAGATCATGGTAGATACCTTTATGAGGTCACTTCGGTAGCAAGGCAGGAAGCCCAAAGCCGGGCATCTCTATTTCATGCAAGCAGCTTCACCGGACAGGCCGGACGAAATCACCCCGGCCATGCACAGGAGTCTATGATGAGTACGTTATCGAATTCGGATATGCAGGTCGCATCATCAATGCAAACAAGCCACTCCACCATTGGGCGAACGATACGTTGGGCAGGTCGAAGTGTGATCAAGCTTCTCATCGCCCTGCTGGCGCTGTTGCTCGCTCTACCGGTTGTGTTGTTGCCGGGGACCACCGCGGTGCCGTGGTTCGGCTGGTTGGCCCTGGGGATCGTCGATATTGCATTGTTGGTCATCCTCTTCACCCGCGCCCAGACGCCGGTCCACGTATCACTTACCCTTGCAGCTATAATGGGCATCTCGATTCTGGCGGTTGCGCTATCGCAATCGTTCGCCGCCACGCCTCCGATCCGCGATTCCACGGGCCGCTCCATTCCCGGAAGCATCGCCGTGCTGGAAGCGGTGGAACTGAACGGCAGCCGGCAGTGGATCACGATTCGCGGTCATGATCAGACGAAACCGGTTCTCCTGTTTCTGGCCGGTGGTCCGGGTGGCAGCCAGTTGGCCGCCACGCGCAAATTCCTCGGCGAACTGGAGAAACATTTCGTGGTAGTCAACTGGGATCAGCCCGGCGCAGGCAAGTCATTCCGCGCCGCGGACTTTGCCACCCTCGCACCCGAACAGTACATCGCCGATGGACACGCCCTGACGCTCTATTTGCGGCAACGCTTCGGCCAGGAGAAGCTTTACATCCTGGGCGAGTCGTGGGGCAGTATTCTCGGCGTTTGGCTGGTGCAGCGTTACCCCGACCATTATCAGGCCATGATCGGCGCGGCCCAGATGGTGGATTTTCTGGAGACCGACACCTATGATTACACCCTTGCCTTGCGGCTGGCCTTTGAAAGCGGTGATTTCACCAAAGTCGGCAAGCTGATACGTCAGGGGCCACCCCCATACTATGGAGAAGGCGTCGCCTGGAAGGTCACCGAATACGTGCTATACCTGAGCCAACACATGACGCGCAACCCGGCCATCACCGGCCCGGGCTATGACACGCTGGGAGACATCGCCTCGCCTGAATATGGGCTGTACGACAAAGTCAACTACTTTCGAGGCTTAATCACCACCATGAACGCAGTTTGGCCCCAACTCTGGGAGATCGATCTGAGAAAGCAGGCCCCGCGACTGGAAGTGCCCGTCTATTTTCTGGAGGGCCGTCACGACGTCAACGCGCCGCCGGTTTTGGTAGAGAGCTATCTCCAGCGGTTGGAAGCCCCTCACAAGGAGTTGATCTGGTTTGAGCATTCCGGCCACAGCCCGTGGGTCGATGAGGCCGCCAGGGTGGTTGATGTCATAGTCAACACGGTACTGGCGAACGCTCAATGACAACGGCAGGATAACATCACCCATACGAGAACGGCGCGTTGTTATCCAATGCGCCGTTCCGTTCGTACTTCGGGCCGTCAATAGCTGCGCCCCACATATTGCCATCCACTCGCGGTAATTGTGCTATCATGGGACGTAATATCACACTTCGACCGAGAATGACGAATGAACAGCGAGCTGACCCAGACCGGCGAAAACCACCGCGAACGTATCGCCGCCCTGCAAGCGCTCCTCGACGAGTTGCGTCCTCAACTGGTGGAGGCGGAAGCACAGATGGCAGAGCTGATGGCGGCCATCAGCACGTTTGAATATCGAGTTCGCGCTCGCCTCGAATCGCTCTCTCATCGGCTGGACGGCCTGCAAGCGGACATCGACGACCTGCGGCGGCGCTTGCGTCAATATCAGGCGGACTGGCTCGAAGCCGAAGCCCCGCTTCCTGACGCAGAACAGCTCGACGAAAATCTGCGCTTCGACGAGAGCGCCGCGTCGGCCGGCTCCTATCGCTATCGCACCGCGGCCGACACTCCCCGCCCCGCCCCTGAAGGCAAGCGCCTGATCTCCCTCAAGCAACTATATCGCGGGCTGGCGCGCCGCTTCCACCCCGACCTGGCGCTGGATGAAGCGGACCGCGCCTGGCGCACCGATCTCATGATGGCTATCAATGCAGCCTATGCGGCGGGCGATCTTGAAGCGCTGGAACGGCTGGCCGAAGAGCCGGACAGCATCTCCAGCATTCCAAACTCGCCGGAGAAGCTGGCCGCCGCTCTGCAACGAGAAGTCGACCGCTGCCGCCGCCGACTGGCGGAAATCGCCACAGAAAAGGCTACATTGGAGCGGCACGACAGCGTCCGGCTAATGCGTCGCGCCGAACGAGCCGCGGCCTCCGGGCGCGATCTGCTGGCCGAACTGGCGGCCGACCTACGCCGGCGCATCTCCGAGAAGATGGTCGAGCGAAACGTGCTGGAGACGCAACTTGAGGAAGTAGAACGCGAAGGCGTTGAGTTGAGCGCCGCGGACCTGGCCGACATCGTCTACAATCTGGGCCTGGAACAAGCCGACGAAGGCAACCTGTTTGGGGTCGACGGCGATTGGCGACCGCGAAAACCCCGCCCCTGGGAATCGAACGACGGTCAGGATGAAGAAGACGGCTTCGGCGAAACCTACTGAACTGAAAACGACGCGCTAGGGGCCGTAGAGGTCAAGGACGGGAGCATAGACCGCGTTGCACCCACCAGGCCGCGAACATCCCTCAAGCGGTAGTTCGGGCACATTGTCAAAATCGTAGGCTCCTTCGAAGGCCCGGCAAACGGGACATGCATTGGGAGCGACAAGGATGCGCACGCGCGTGGCCAGGCCGGCGCGAATACGTTCCAGCGCCGCTTTCTGCTGCGTGCGGCGTTCTTCGTCTGAAAGTTCTCTTGCAATCGTCACGAATCGCTCCTATCGCGCAGCGACGTGAAACGCTGCCGATTGAGAATGGATTATACGGCCGCAGATCCCGATGGGCAAACGCGCGCCCGGAAAACGTGGTATCATCAAGTCGACAATGCCGACCGCTACCGTCACCCCTGAAATGCCGATCGCTGAGGCGGGTCGCCTGTTGATGAGCAACGAGCTATCGACGGTTCAGGCCCATTGGCCTGCCCTGCGTCTCTCGGCCGAGGTCACAGCCGTTCATGAAACGCGCAAAGCGATCAGGCGCACATTAACGCTCCTCAAGCTCTTCACGCCCTACTTCGCCCCCGGAGTGCTGGAGCCGCATCGCGTCACACTGCGCGGGATCATGCGGCGGCTAGGCCCCTGTCGCGACGTTGCCGTCTTTCGGCTCAAGCTGGGCGCATTCAACGAGACGGCCGAGCGGCCACTAACGCAATTGACGGCCTATTGGCAGGAGCAACAGGCGGAATTCGACAAGACGTTATGCCGCTATCTGGCCCGCAAGAAAGTCCGGCGGCATCTGGAGACTTATGCCCGTTTCACTACGACTCCGGGTGTAGACGCGATGCCTCGGGGCGAAAAGATCACGCCCTTGCAGGTTCGCCACGCGCTCCCCGCGCTGCTCTTCCAGCGTGCCGGCGCGGTTCGCGCCTGGGGCGAGCTTCTGCCCGAAGCAACGCCAACCCAGTTCCACCAGTTACGCATTCGGTTCAAGGAGCTGCGCTACACCCTGACGTTCTTCGAACCTGTTCTGTCGGCCGGCGGCGAAATGATCGATTTGAGCCGGCGGATTCAGGAATATCTGGGCGACCTGAACGACGCCGGCGTGGCCCTGTCGCTGCTGACGTCGATGAAAGGGTGTCGGGAAGAGAAAGCAATCTATAGCGCGCATCAACAGGCGGAACTGGAACGGCTAACGGGCGGGTTTCTGCCCCTGTACGCCGAATTCGACCGACCCGAAGTGCGCGTCCACCTGGCACAGGTTGCCGCCGAATTATGACCAAGGGAGAAAAGCAATGGGGTTCTTCAAGAAGATTTTCGGCGGGAATGAGGCGAAAGGCCAACCGTCGGGCAGCGCAAATGCCGACCCGCAGGGTGTCTATTTCTACGTGCAATGCGATCGTTGTGGGGCCGTTGTGCGCCTGCGCGCGGATAAGCAATACGACTTGATCAATGAAGCCGGCGGCTACGTCTGGCACAAGACCATCGTCGATAACCGCTGCTTCCGCCCCATGCCGACGGTCGTTCATCTCAACACCGCTTATGAGATGACGAGCCAGGAGATAACCGGCGGCCGCTATATCACACGGGAAGCCTACGAAGAAGCTCTGGCAGCCGGCGCACCGCCCAATCCATGAGCGCAGTACGGCCTAGGGGCGATCGCGCTTCTCTTTCCGCCGCTCCAGATAGATCAGCGTCGCCGACAGGATTCCGGCGGCCGACACGATACTCCAGCCCAACTGACCGACGCGCTTCTCCATCCGCTCCTGTTGTTGCAATGCATCCCGGTCGGTCCTGAGCTGCACGCGCAAGCGTCCCTTCTCGGCCTCTTCCAGCAAGCGCTGGATACGCTGCGGCGTCTCCAGGTAGGGGCGAAGCATTTCCAACAGCCCGAGTAACCCCCGATCGCGCAGTTGGGATAGGCTCTGGCTACGCAGGAGTTGCTCGCCGTACCGTTCGATTTGCCGCCACGGGTTGATGTGCGGATCGAGTTGCGACACCAGACCCGAAATCATCCCCAGCGCGCGGCCGAGATAAATGAAGTCTTGCGGGATCTGGAATGGGAAGGCATAGAGCAAATCGCGGAACTCACGACCAATGGCCTCGACCTCTCGCGGATCGGGCTGGGTCAGATCAAGCAGATTGCGGCCCCAGATCTGATTCAGAACTGTCTCTTGCGCCTCGGTAATACGATCGAGATCGGCTCCCGGCAAGAAGAACCCCAGGTCACGATACGTCTCGGTCAATTGGCGTGCGTCCCGCTGCGTAACGCCAATCAGAACCTTGCGCAGGTTCTCACCCATGGCCTTGGGCAGATGGACGGCCATGCCGAAATCGACAAACACGAGTTGAAACGCTCGGCCGCGTCCAACGCGGTTGCCGACCTCGTCGGACGCGGCAGGCGGCAATTGCGCTTGAGGACGAACGAACAGGTTGCCGGGGTGCGGGTCGGCGTGAAAGAATTCGGCAATGAAGACCTGCTGGAAATACGCCTCCAGCAGTAATTCGGCGACATCCTTCGGATCGATGCCCGCCGCGGAAATGGCCTCGATATCGGCGATCTTCAGCGCGTCTACCTCTTCCAATACAACTACGCGCGCAGTCGAGTGTTCGCGGTAGACCTTCGGGATATAGATACGCGGGTTGTCGGCGTGGATTTGAGCGAAATGCTCCGCGTTGTCCGCCTCCGCATGGTAATCCAGTTCCTCCCAAAGCGTGCGGGCGAACTCTTCCAGCAGGGCGGGCACGTTCGCGCGCTTGCGAATGGGCTTGTAGCGCATCAGCCAGCGAGCCACGACGCGCAATGCGGCCAGGTCCGTGCGAACCATGTAGTCGATTTGCGGCCGTTGCACCTTGATGACGACCCGCTCACCCGGTCCGGTCGCCCCGCGAGGCGGCTTCAGACGCGCCCGATAGACCTGCCCCAGCGAGGCGGCGGCCAGCGGCTGCGGCTCGATGTATTCAAACCGGCGCGAGATATCACCCAACTGCTCATAGAGCAGCCCCATGATCAATTGCGTATCGACGGGGGGAACCTCATCCTGGAGACCCTTGAGTTCCTCGGTAATCTCCACGGGAAGTACGTCGACCCGCGAACTGAGAAATTGCCCCAGCTTGATCATGACCCCGCCCATCTCGATTGCCAGCCCGCGAAAATCGCGCGCCTGCGCGCGGAGCCGGGTCGAGCGGGAAGCCAGCGCGCGTTGGCGCGTCACCGGCATCCGGCGCATGACAATATCCCACCAGATGAAATGGGCGATCATGCCGGAGAAAAACTGCAAGATTCGCCGGTAGCGAAAGTTGTCGATTTGGG
>JACDJA010002101.1_pt1 | contig 14945 bp, 14 predicted proteins | sample 7449241 | NCBI WGS metagenome assembly JACDJA01 (sample SAMN14253289, study PRJNA609438) | sludge metagenome | isolation source: initial anaerobic sludge | collected 2018-12-20 | reverse complement strand
CCGGGGCGGTTTGCGGGGTAACGCCGGAACAGGTGCTTTCCGGCGGCCGGCAGAGGCCCAGGTCCATGGCCCGGGCGCTGACCTGCTACTGGGCGGTACGGCGTCTGGGTCTTCCGTCCATCGAAATGGCGCGACGATTCGGCATCAGCACGGCGGCGGTCAGCAAGGCCACTGAGCGGGGAGAGTTCTTGGCCGCGGATAAAAAAATTAATTTAGATAGTTAGAGACGTCCCCTACTGGCGCGTTCAATGGCATCGCTCAGATCCTTGGATGCGAGGTGACTATACCGGGCCGTCATCGGCGGTGTCGAATGCCCCAGAATGCGCTGGACGCGGTACTGGTCCACGCTGGCTTGAACAAGGTTATGAAAGTATAGAAAATTTCGATCCGAAGTTGATTCTTTGATTCTATTTTCCAATTGGATCGACCCGGCCTCGCCATGGTAAGACCCACCCAAAAATCCAACAGATTTATTTTCAAGGAGGCAATGCGATGAAAATGGGATTGTGGTTCAAAGCGGCGGCGGTGGTCGTTATGATGGGGTTGGCGGCGCTTCCGGCATCGGCCGATCCGCTGGCAGCCTTCAATGGGCAGAAGGGTGAAATCCGGATTTCCGGGGGCACGGCCCATATCCCGGTGATGGAAGAGGCGGCCAAGCAAATCCGCACAGCCAACCCGGACGTGCAGATCAGCATCGCCGGGGGCGGTTCGGGGGTCGGCATCAAGCAGGCGGGGGAGGGGCTGGTGGACATCGGCAATTCGGGCCGCAAGCCGACGGATGAAGAAGTCGCCAAGTACGGTTTGAAGGTGTTCCGCTGGGCCTTGGACGGGGTCGGGGCCGTGGTGCATCCGGACAACCCGGTTCAATCCTTGAGCAAGGATCAGCTCAAGCAGGTCTATGCCGGCGCCATCGACAACTGGAAAGTCCTGGGCGGCCAGGACAAGGCGATTAATCTGTACACCCGCGACGAGGCCAGCGGCACCCGCGACGTCTTCTGGAAAAGGGCTCTAGACAAGGGCGATATCCATGCGAAAGCCAACGTGGTGCCCTCCAACGGGGCCATGAAGACAGCCGTGGCCAACGATCCGTACGCCATCGGCTACGTGTCGGTGGGCCATATCGACGTCACCGTAGCGCCGGTGGCCCTGGACGGGGTGGTGCCCACCAACGAGACGGTCAAAAGCGGTGCCTATCCGGTTAGTCGAGGGCTCTACAGCCTCACCAAGGGCGAACCCGGGCGCTTGGCGAAGGCCTTCATCGATTATCTCTTTTCGTCCACGGGACAGCAGATCATCGTGGACAAAGGATTCATTCCGGGCAACTGATCGATGGACGGCGAACGCATCGCGCAAAAGGTCTTTTTGCTGGCGGCGGTCTTGAGCGCCTCCGTGACCGTACTGCTCCTGGTCTTCATGGTGATTCTCGGCCTCCCGTTGTTCCAGGGCGGCCTCTTTCTTCGGATCCTCACCCATCCGTGGCTTCCCGGCCGTCAGCTCTTCGGCGTCTGGCCAATGATCGTGGGGACCCTGGCCATCGCCTCCCTGGCCATGGCCGTCGCCTTTCCGTTAAGCCTCGGAGTATCGAGCTTGATCGCCGTGGTGGCCCCCGGGCGGATAGCGCACCTGGTAAAGTCGGCCGTGGCTTTCATGACAGGCATTCCGACGGTGGTTTACGGTTTCGTCGGAGTCTTTCTGCTTGTTCCCCTGGTGCGGGAAACCTTCGCCCGGGGCTCGGGGCTGTGCGTGCTCACCGCGGGGCTCGTTTTGGGGATCCTGGTGGCGCCCACCATGATCCTGTTCTTCTCCGACGCTCTGGCGCGGGTGCCGGGAAGCCACCGCGTCGCCGCCGAGGCACTGGGGGCCACCCCGGCCCAGGTGCTGGTCTACGTGCTGATTCCCGGCGCCTGGCGCGGCATCGTCACCGGTCTGGTCCTTTCCACCGGACGGGCCGTGGGCGACACCCTCATCGCCTTGATGCTGGCGGGTAACGCTGCCCAGGTGCCCGGCGGCCTGCTCGATTCGGCCCGTGCCCTCACGGCCCACATCGCCCTGGTCATCGCCTCGGACTTCGACAGTTTGGAATTCAAGACCATCTTCGCCTGCGGCATTTTGCTCTATGCCTTTACCGCTGCCGCCACCATCGCCGTGCGACGTCTGGGAAGAAAAGGGGAGCCGGTGCGATGAGACAACCACCACTGGATAGGTTTGTTCGCCTGGTGAGCTGGGGCAGCACCCTTTTGCTGCTCGCCTCGGTGGCGACGGTGATCGGCTTTCTACTGATCAAGGGGTACAGCAGCTTGAGCCTCAAGCTGGTCTTCGGCGACACGCCTCCGATGGAGGCCCTGCTGCTGCGCCGTCCGGTTTTTGGCGGGCTCTTCCCGGCGATGGTGGGAACCTTCTCCCTGGTGGTGCTGGCCATCACCCTGGCCGTACCCCTGGGACTGGCCGCCGGCATCTACATGGCCGAGTACGGACGGGGACGGATCCAGCGGGCCCTGGGGCTTTTTTTCGACATCCTGGCCGGGGTGCCGTCCATCGTCGTGGGCTTGTTCGGCTTCAGCGTGGCCGTTTTTCTTCACCGCCACTTCGGGGGGAGAATCTACCCGTGCCTGCTGATTTCGGCCCTGTCCCTGGCCTTTCTGGTACTTCCCTACCTGATCCGCACCACCCAGAACGCCCTGGAGGCCCTGCCGGAAGCGGTGCGGCTGACTGCACCGGCTCTGGGCGCCACCCGCCTGCAGAACATCTGTTTCGTCCTGCTGCCCCGCGCCCTACCGGGAATTTTGAGCGGCGTGATCCTGGCCATCGGCCGCTGCGCCGAGGATACGGCCGTGATCATGCTCACCGGGGTGGTGGCCACCGCCGGGTTGCCACGCTCGCTCTTTTCGTCCTACGAGGCCCTGCCTTTCTATATCTACTACATCTCTTCCCAGTACCGCGACCCGGAAGAACTGGCCACGGGGTACGCCGCGGCCTTGATCCTGCTGGCGATTTGCGCCATGCTCTTTGCCGCAGCGGCGCTGATCCAGCAACGCCTCGGTGCCCGATTGCACCAGCGCCTGTGAGATGGCCGCCATGGACCGCACCACAAAAATCCGCATCGAACACCTCTTTTTCCACTATGGCCGCCGCCGGGTGCTCGACGATGTCTGCGCCGAGATTCCGGCCAACGCCATCACGGCCATCGTCGGCCCCTCCGGACAGGGCAAGTCGACCCTACTGACCTGCCTCAACCGGCTCTGCGACGCCGTTGCCGGAACTCGGGTGAGCGGCCGGGTCATGATGCACTTTCAAGGCCAATGGCAGGACATCCTGGCCCCCGATGTTCCCCTACACTGGCTGCGGCGTAAGGTCGGCATGGTCTTCCAGGCCCCCAATCCGTTGCCCATGAGCATTTTCAAGAACGTGGCCTTCGTTCTCAAGCTCACCGGTCAGCACCGACGGCCCGATGTAACGGACCGGGTGGCCCAGGCACTGGCGCGCGCCTTCCTGTGGGACGAGGTGCGCGACCGGCTCCACCACGATGCGCGCACCCTTTCCGGCGGCCAGCAGCAGCGCCTCTGCATCGCCCGTGCCCTGGTGCTGGAGCCGGAGATCCTGCTTTTGGACGAACCGACCTCTTCGCTGGACAGCCAGGCAGGGGAGGTGATCGAATCGCTGCTCCTCGCCCTGCGGCAACGCTGCACTCTGGTAATGGTCTCACATTACCAGGATCAGGTGCGGCGCGTGGCCGATTGTGTCTTGCAGATGGAAGCGGGGAAATTAAAACTTCTGCGGCAATCCGGATCTGTTTGATTTCATTTCCACCTGGACCAGGTCGAACTCGTCGGCCAGGGGATGAAATCGACCATGTTGGGCCTGGAGAGCGCGCGCGACACCCGGATGGCCGGGTCCTTCTCCGGGTGGATGACCTCCGTGGCGCCGACCCGGCGCAGGATCTTGGCGTGATCCTCGTCCAGGTCCTTGGCCAGGATCTTTTTCACCCCGATCTCTTGCAGGTAGAAGCAGATCAGGATGCTGGTGCTGGTCTTGGTGCCGTCGGATCCAGTTTTTGCAAGAAGCGATGACGGCCTTTTTATGCGCTCCCTGGTGGCGCTCTCCGGCTGTGGTGTCAACGAATGATGGGTTGCAATCTGAAAGCGCCTTCAGTAGATTGGCCTCACCGTTGACCTCCAGCCCGCAATGGATAGGTATTGTGCGAGAAAACGGGTGGACAGCAGAACCGTGAGGCCCGCCAGGCGAAGGAGCTTTCCTTTCGCCGTGCGGGTTCTGTTTTTTTAACAACACGGCCGCTTCCAGATACCCGTCGGGAAAGGATTAAAGGGTACCGCGAGGAGCGCAATGCGGGAACTTTTCCGCGGCATGGCGCCGGGGCGGCGGGAATTGAAGGGATTTCGGCTTTGGGGAGCAACTTTGTGGAGCCTCTTGCGGCACTGAAAAAATACTTCGGCTACGACGCGTTCCGGGATCATCAACAGCAGATCATCGAAACCGTGCTGGGGGGACACGATGCCTTCGTCCTGATGCCCACCGGCAGCGGCAAGTCGATATGCTACCAGATTCCGGCCATCGTTGAAAAAGGCGTGGGCATCGTCATTTCACCGTTGATTGCCCTGATGGAAGACCAGGTCAGAGGGCTCCAGGCCAACGGGGTGCGCGCCGCCTTTGTCAATTCCACCCTTTCCTCCGGGGAGGCGGCACGGATTCAGCAGGGTGCGAGCCGGGGAACGGTGGATCTGCTCTACGTGGCCCCGGAAAGGCTGTTGACCCGGGATTTCCAACATTTTCTGAGCCAGATCGACATCGCGCTGTTCGCCATCGACGAGGCCCATTGCGTTTCCCAATGGGGACATGATTTTCGTCCCGAGTACCTGCGCATCAACGAAGTGACACGGCGATTCGCCCACGTGCCGCGGTTGGCCCTCACCGCCACGGCCGACGAGATCACGCGCCGGGATATCCTCCAACGCCTCGCCCTTGAGCACGCCAAGGTCTTCATCTCCAGCTTCGACCGGCCCAACATCCGCTACCGCCTCCAGCCCAAACAACGCGACAGGTACCAGTTGCGCCACTTCATCGAAAGCGAGCACCCGCGTGATCCGGGAATCGTCTACGTGCGCACGCGCAAGCGGGCCGAGGCCATCGCCGCTTTTCTGGACGATAGCGGCATCCCGGCCCTGGCCTACCATGCCGGGTTGCCGGCGGATCAGCGAATGGGCCACCAGCGGCGCTTTCAGCGAAACGAAATTCGTATCATCGTTGCCACCATCGCCTTCGGCATGGGCATTGACAAGCCGGATGTGCGCTTCGTGGCCCATCTCGACCTGCCCTCGAGCATGGAGGCCTATTACCAGGAAACCGGCCGGGCGGGGCGGGACGGTAAGCCCGCGGATGCCTGGATGCTCTATTCGCTGGCCGATGGGATCGCCCTGCGGCGGCTGTTCGAACAGTCCCAGGGGACGGAGGAATTCAAGCGGGTGTTGCGCAAAAAGCTGGAATCGCTGCTGGCCTTTTGCGAGACCGTCGCCTGCCGCCGCCAGGTGCTGCTGGCCTATTTCGGCGAACGGTATCCAGATCCTTGCGGCAACTGCGACAACTGCCTTGATCCCCCCGCCACCCGGGACGGCACCATCGAGGCCCAGAAGGCGCTGTCCTGCGTCTATCGCACCGGCCAGCGCTTCGGGGCCGGCCACCTGATCAACGTGCTCATGGGCAAGGCCACCGATTCGGTGAGGCGCTGGAAGCATGATCGCATCAAGACCTTCGGCGTGGGAAAGGATCTGAGCAAGGCGGCCTGGGATTCAGTCTACCGGCAACTGCTCTTCAGGGGGTATCTGCGCGAAATTCCCGATGGCCACGGCGGGTTCGGTCTGTCGTCAGAGGGCATGGCCTTTCTCAAGAACCGGGAGACCATCCGGTTCCGATGCGATCCGGTGGGACGGGAGCAGAGCCGGGAAACCGGGGCCCGTCAAACTCCCCAGGCCCCCGACGCCACTCTGGCGGACGCCGATCTGCTGGAAGCGTTGAAACGCTACCGCACAAAGGTGGCCGGTGAAAACGGCGTGCCGCCCTACGTGATTTTTCACGACCGGACCCTGATCGAGATGGCGGCGGTGAAGCCGAAAACCATGGCCCAACTGGGAGGGATCCACGGCATCGGCGAAGCGAAGCTGCGCCGGTACGGGAAGGACATCATCGCCATCATTTCGGAGTCCCAGGCCCGTTTGGCCTGAATGACCGTCAGCCGGCGTCCAGCTTTTGTCGCAGCAGATCGTTGACCACCTGAGGATTGGCCTTGCCGCGGGTCTCCTTCATCACCTGGCCGACGAAAAAGCCGAAGATCTTGGTCTTGCCGGAACGGTAGGCTTCCACTTGGCCGGCATTGGCGGCCAGGATGCGGTCCACGATGGCGCTGATTTCTCCTGCGTCGCTGATCTGTACCAGTCCTTTTTCCGCCACGATGGCCGCCGCTGTCTTACCGCTGGCCGCCATCTCGTCGAAGACGGTCTTGGCGATCTTGCCGGAGATGGTCCCTTCGTCCATGAGCCGCAACAGCTCGGCCAAGGCCGGCGCGGGCACCGGAATCTGATCGAAGTCGCGGTTTTCCGCCTTCAGCAACCCGAGCAGGTGGCCCATGATCCAGTTGGCGGCCGGCTTGGCCGCGGCCCCGGCCGCCACGCAGGCCTCGAAGTAGTCGGCCAGCTCCCGGGCGCCGGTGAGCACCTCGGCATCGTAGTCCGGCAGACCGAAATCCGCCGTGTAGCGCCGGCGGCGCGCGTCGGGCAACTCGGGCAGGCTTTGGCGCAGCGCCTCGATCCAATCCTCGTCGATGACCAGGGGCAGCAGGTCCGGATCGGGGAAATAGCGGTAGTCGTGGGCCTCCTCCTTGCCCCGCATTACATCGGTGCGATTCTGGGCGTCATCCCAGAGGCGGGTTTCCTGCACCACTTGTCCGCCATCCTCCAGGATCTCGTGCTGGCGCTGGATCTCGTAGTGCAACGCTTTTTCCACGAAGCGAAACGAGTTGATGTTCTTCAGCTCGGTGCGGGTGCCCAACGCCGCCTGGCCCCGGGGGCGCAGTGAGATGTTGGCGTCGCAGCGGAAGCTGCCTTCCTCCATGTTGCCGTCGGAGATGTCCAGGTAGCGCAGGATGGTGCGCAGCTTGCGGAGGTAGGCGCCGGCCTCCTCGGGGGAGCGCAGGTCCGGCTCGCTGACGATCTCGATCAACGGCACCCCGGCCCGATTCAGATCCACCCGGCTCACCGGCCGATCGGGATCGTGGGTGAGCTTGCCGGCATCCTCTTCCATGTGGATGCGGGTGATGCCGACACGGCGGTTCCGGCCGTTCACGGCGATGTCCACGGCACCGTGTTCGGCGATGGGCAGCTCGTACTGGCTGATCTGGTAACCCTTGGGCAGGTCGGGGTAGAAGTAGTTCTTGCGGGCGAACCGGCTGGTGCGGGTAATCCGGCAACCGGTAGCCAGGGCCATGCGCAGGGCGAAATCCACCACCTTGCGGTTGAGCACCGGCAGGGCGCCGGGCATGCCGAGACACACCGGGCATACATGGGTGTTGGGTGGCGCGCCGAAGGCCGCCGAGCAACCGCAGAAAATCTTGGTTTCCGTCTTGAGTTGAGCGTGGACCTCCAGCCCGATCACGGCTTCGTATGGCATACTGTTCCTCCTGAATGCGTTGTGCCGCACTACACCGATTCAGGCCCCAGTGTCAATCATGACGGCGGGCATTTGGTTTTGACAATCGCGAAAGTGCCATTTATACAGGTAATCTTTTCTGAATCGGTGGTTTTGGAGGTAAACGAATCCATGAAATACTTTTTGGCGGTGATGGGCATGGTGATGATCGTTGAGGGGTTGCCCTATTTTGCCTTCCCGGACAAGATGAAACAGGTGATCCGCCAGGTGCTGGAGGTGGAGGACGCCGTTTTGCGCCGTTTCGGCCTCTTCTTGATGGGACTCGGTCTGGCAGTGGTTTACCTCGGCCAACGGGGCTGAGGTGCTGGGCTGATGGATGATGGAAGGGGTTTTTGATAAGAGAGGGATAAAAAAAGGGCACGGCCCCGCCGAAACGAGACCGTGCCCTTGAAGCTTGGCGGCAAGCCGATCAGATCACAGTGACATTGGTCGCAGAGGGCCCCTTGGGACCCTGAACGATGTCAAAAGTAACCCGGTCACCGTCATTGAGCGATTTGAAACCGGTGGCGTTGATTCCCGAGTGGTGAACAAACACATCCGGACCGTCTTCGCGCTCGATGAAACCGAAGCCTTTGCTTGCGTTAAACCATTTGACTGTTCCGTTCATGGTACATCCTCCTTTCTTCAGAATTTCAGGATTTCATGCTGGAGGATGTTACAGAATAAAAATGTATCATGCCTTCAGAAGGAAATCGCCCCACCCCATTTCAGGCGGGGCCGTATCAATGGCGCGCACCATAGTCGAGCTCCAGGATAAAAGCAAGTTCTTTTTCCATCCCTGATTCTTCCTGCCCCCGGTGGGACCCGGGTTTCGGAAAATTGTCGGATTCTCTTGCGGCCGTGTGGTCCGTGGGAGGCCATTGGGGCAGATTCATCAAAGGGCAGCAGATATTGCCATCGGCGTGGGCAATGACCATTATAACAAAATGTTCATTGCCCATCGGTTGGTTGAAACGCCGCACCAAGGAGGATCTCATGGATCGCCGTGAATTTTTGAAACAGACGATACGGGGAAGCGTCCTGGCCGGTTCCAGTGTTTTTTGGGGCGGTTTCCGCGGATTCGCCCGGGCGGCCGTTCCCGCCGGCCCGCCGTATGATCTCGTTGCGGTGAAAGGAGGTGAGCCCGAGGCGATGTTCGACCGGGCCATCGCGTCGCTGGGAGGGATGGAAACCTTTGTCCCCGTGGGCGGCAAGGTCCTGGTGAAACCGAACATCGGCTGGGACGTTCCGCCGGAGCGGGCCGGCAACACCAATCCGAAACTCGTGGCCCGCATCATCGAGCACTGTTTCAAGGCCGGAGCCCAAGAGGTTTCGGTGTTCGACCACACCTGCGACAACTGGCGGCGATGCTACAAGAACAGCGGTATCGAACAGGCGGTGAAGGAGGCCGGCGGACGGATCGTTTCCGGCGACAGCGAAGGCTACTATCAGACGGTTTCCGTGCCACGGGGCAAGCGGCTCACCGAGACCAAGGTCCACGAGCTGCTTCTCGATGCCGACGTGTTCATCAACGTGCCGATCCTCAAGGACCACAGCTCCTCGGTGCTCACCCTCGGCATGAAGAACCTCATGGGCGTGGTCTGGGATCGGGGATACTGGCACCGCAACGATCTTCACCAGTGCATCGCCGACTTTGCCTCGTTTTGCAAACCGACCCTCACCGTGGTGGACGCCTACAACGTGATGAAGCAGAACGGCCCGCGGGGGGTCTCGGTGGGCGATGTGGTGCCGATGAAGTCCCAGATCGTCGCCACGGACCTGGTGGCCGCCGACGCCGCCGCGGCCAGGCTGTTCGGCCGCGATCCGGCCGACGTGCGTCACATTCAGCTCGCCGACCGGATGAAAATCGGCCGGATGGACCTCAACGGGCTGTCGATCCACCGCATCAAGCTGTGACGCCATGACAGGGCGCCACCTGAAGAGGATCCGCATCGGCGTCTCGGCATTTTTCCTTGCGCTGATGGCGGCGTTGTTCCTCGATTTTCGCAACGCCTTTCCCCCGGAGGCCGTCCAGGGGCTGCTCTACCTCCAGTTCGTCCCTTCGCTGCTCAAGTTTATCCACGCGGCAGCCCTCGGGGCGGCGGGGTTCATCCTCGTGCTGATCCTCACCGCCTTGTTCGGCCGGGTCTACTGCTCCTTCGTCTGCCCCCTCGGCATGCTCCAGGACGTGATCGGTGCCGTCGGCGGCCGGAAACGAAAACCCCGTTTCCGGCCCACGCCGCCGCACCACCTTCTGCGTCTTGCCGTCCTCGGCCTGACGATTCTGGGCCTGCTCGCGGGAAGCGGTCTTCTGCTCAACCTTCTCGACCCCTTCAGCGGCTTCGGCCGGATTTTTTCCGACCTGTTGCGGCCCCTGGTCATCATGGCCAACAACCTGGCGGCCATGGTGCTTGAACCGCTGGGGGTCCATGGGCTCTACCAGGTGCGCTGGGCGGTGATCGCGCCGGTATCCGTCGCCGTCACCCTGGCGACCCTGATTCCGGTCGCCTGGCTGGCGGCAAAACACGGGCGGCTCTACTGCAACACGATCTGTCCCATCGGTACGCTGCTGGGCCTGATTTCCAGAATGGCGATATTTCAGATCCGCATCGATTCCGCGGCTTGCCAAGGGTGCGGGCGCTGCGAACGGGTCTGCAAGGCCGGTTGTATCGACATGGCCAACGCAATGGTGGACAACAGCCGCTGCATCGGCTGCTACAACTGCCTGGCCGTCTGTCCCGGAGAAGGGTTGCGTTTTGACCGCCGGTGGAAGCGCCAGAACGCCGCGCCGCCGAAACCGGGACGGCGCGGGTTCATCCTCAACACCACTGTCGGATTGCTGGGAATCGTCGGCCTCCGCCGGCAAGTGCCCCCTGTTATCCAGAGCAGGCCGACGACGATTCCCGAACGCGTCACCAGCCCGGTTTCGCCGCCCGGCTCCGGCAGCGTCGCGCGTTTCACCGCCACTTGCACCGCGTGTCACCTCTGCGTGAGCGCCTGTCCGTCACGGGTGCTCGTGCCGTCGATGTTCGAGTATGGCGCTTCCGGCCTGATGCAACCGCGCATGAACTTTCACGCCGGCCACTGCAACTACGAGTGTACGGTTTGCCTCAACGTCTGCCCCAGCGGGGCCATCCGGCCTCTCGACGGGGAGGAAAAAAAGTTGACCCAGCTCGGCGTGGCCAAGTTCATACGGGAAAACTGCGTCGTCTACACGGACAACACCAACTGCGGGGCTTGCAGCGAGCACTGCCCCACCAAGGCCGTACACATGGTCCCGTATCTCAACACGCCCGAGAAACGTCTGGTGATCCCGGAAGTGGATCCGGACATCTGCGTCGGTTGCGGCGGCTGCGAGTACGCCTGTCCCACCAAGCCGTACAAGGCGATCTACGTGGACGGCAACCCGGTGCACCAGCGTGCCCGGAAGCCGGAGGTGAAGGTTCTCGATGAAACGGTGGACTACAGGGAAGACTTTCCGTTTTGACCGGAAAACGTGCACGGTCATGGAAAAGATTTCAAGAAATTGACCATCGAGGAGACCTGAATCTTCCCCCAAGTCTTCGCCCGTTGAGGAGAGGACCGAGGCCGGAACGAACTATCGCAACCGGCATCCCGATGCTTGCCATGACGGTGGTTCTTTTGGGAAAAAGGTCCGGGGGGATTCGTATTTATTTCACAGTCCATCCGCGTCAATGAGTACCCGGCCATACCCGTGCTGTTCCAGCCACCAGTAGGTAAAGTGCTTGGAAAGCCAACTGGCGGCGCGCTCGGTGGCCAGCTCCCTTACTGTGGATGCATAAATAACGGGAATGCCGAATTTGGCCTCGATGGCGTCCAGGGTGCCACAGACGGCGTTGGGGTGAACGTCCGAGGGGATATCGAAGCGCTGAATGCCGCCTTTGATATCCTCGAAGGTCGCCTCCACCAGGATCGCTTTCCAGACAAATCCGGAAAGCCGGTCGCAGGCGGCCAGAAAACGCTTCCGGTAGGTGACGGTGCAAGCCACCAGGTCGGCGAGGCTCTTTCGCTCCAGGGCCAAAAGGCCTTCCATGCCTTCGATGGCGTAATCACCGGTCTTGAGCGCTGCCCTGCGCTCGGCCTGGATCCAGTTGGGGTGATTCTCCCGGAGGGGCAGCGGATTTTGCTCCCGGGTGTCCACCAGGACCACCGGCTTGGGGATTTTTTCCTTGCGGATGATGCTGGCCCCTTCGCGCATCACTCGCAGGCGGCCGGTTGGCGGGCCGTAGCTGATGAGTTGTCCGTTTTTCATGAATCCTTCCGTTCAGTCTCCAGCCTTAGAACGCCTCATCGTACACTGAAAACAAATGGCTTCATACAAGAAGTCGAGTCAGGCCTCAAGTTCCCATCGGGAAAGCAACTTTTGTCCCCCGATTTCCAAGCTCGGGACGAGGATGCTGGGTTTGCAACGCGAGCGGATACGAAGAACAATCTCCCAACGAATCTGATTCGATTCGAAAAAGGGAATCGAACGGACCTACCTTAGACGAGCGTTCGACGCTGCAACGCGTCTGCTAAAGCAGAAAAAAGTTACAACCACGGCTCCGATTTTTCGCTTGTCGGAAAGCCCCTGATATCAAAGGCTTTCGGGCCGTTGCCCGGAAAGGGCATTCTCCGGGGTCGGGAAGTACCGTTTCAACCCCACTTCCTTTTCGGGACCACTTTCGGACCTGCGTTTTCTCTGTCCCACCGATAAATTTCTCGAACTCGTCTTGAACCGTTCCTGATGCTCAACCTATTGAAAATTGGGCATTTCGGTTTTGGTCGGCTTCGGCAGATGGTCGGAAACGCGGGAAATCTGGGTGAATAATTTTTGCGGTTTCGAGGTGAGTCCGATTTGCGTTAGTTCTCAGACCGGCAGAATCGGAGGGAACGACGACCTACCGCAATTCAGTCTCAAAGCCCGCGCTCCTCGTAACACCTTGATAATAAACGCCGAAGTCATCGCACACAACCACTTCCCGCCAACCCGACCAGAGAAACGATTTTCTCCCCTGATTTCCCGGCACCGGACGAGGGTGACGGGTTTGCAGTAAAACCGGATACCTGGCGACGAGCCGCAACAACTTCGAATCCAGTTTTCGGACGCCGGTTCGGTTCCCAAAACGGGAATCGAATTGAGGTGCCAGCCAACATCAGATAACAACCTCTTTGCGCAGCGAAAGGCCTCTCAAGGTCATGGCCTCTATCATTCCGGCAGCCTTCAGAACATTTTCCAGACTAACTTGGGGTATCTGAGCGTTTTCGTTCAGATATCCGCTGAGGTATTCTGCCGACGGATTTTTAATCCCAGCCCGCTCACACACAAGCCAGGCAACGCTTTCGGCCTCGAACTCTCGAATGTTGACGTGTTCCTTACGGCGATCTGGCCACCAGTTTTCATTTGGCGTTCCGAGGTGGCCGCAATAGAGATGGCCTAGTTCGTGGGCAATCGTTGCGAATTTTTCTTCATTCGAGTGGTTTTGGTTTACCACCAGGTGGTACAGCACCTTAGCCTTTTTCTTTCCAGCATCTTGGGTCCCATGCCCTTTCGCTACCTCGATAAAGCCAGCGCTTCCCGTGCCGTGGTCCGCTTCATGGTACGAAACGCCATCACGAGGGAGATTTCTAATCAGGCGATGCAAGGCAGGCTTCGCAAGGGTTCCATTAGTCTGGAATGGCTTGAGTAACGCCTCTGGAAATGGATCTTTGCCGTCGGTATCTTCCAGCTCAAAAACGAAACGCACGGGCGCAAACGGCCACAAAATTACGAGTGGGCGAGCACCGGGCTTGATGGTACGGTTAAATTGCTCCCTCCATTCTGAGGCAGAAGCCACATACTGACTGCCTGGCTTTTGTATATGGAGCAGGAAAGCATTAAATGGCGCTATCTTCGGGAATTTCTTGATGAAGTCGAATAGCTCCTTCAAGTCCTTACCGTGCCGATATACGCCAACTTCGTGGAATAGTTCGTCGAGTGCCTTAACCTCTTTGTCGGTGAATAAGCTCATGAACAACTCCGTAGTCAGTGCCGTCAATTCTGAATTAAGCGATCTGCCAGTTCCAAAGCATCTACCGGCCAGAAGCACTCTGGTCGCGGGCGGTTGACGCCGGGATGTCCGGCCTGGGGGCTGCAGTTCAGGACCCGGTCGACCCATTGGGCGGGTATGGCGTCCAGGCCGTACACCGCGCCCAATAGCGCCCCACAAATGGCTGCGTTGGTATCGGTGTCGCCACCCCGCATGACCGCCTCAACGTAGGTAATCAGATTCAACTGCCGCGGGTCTTTGGCGTCCGTTTCGTGCTCGCTGTAGGTCTCCATGACCTGAACCTGGTAGCCTTGGCCCTTGTGGCCGCTGTAAGTGGCGTCCGGGTCCGACGGGTTTTGCAGCGAATCGGAGCTGATCTGCTTGGGTGCCTTTACCTCTATCGTACCGTCGGCGCCAACCTCGCACTGCTCTTTGACGATCCGGCACAGCAGCTTGTAGCTGCTCATGTCGGCCACCTGCCGGTGGGAGGCAAATTGCGTCACCAACCGGTACAGGTCCGAGGCCACATCCGATAAAACCCTCTTGGATTCCGACGGCTTGACGCCGGCAAAGCACTGCCTGGCCTTTTCGCCATGGTAGCGCTGGATCAGTTCGGCATCGATACCATCGTACAAGGACAAATGGTGCCTTTTCAGATTGACCAGAAACCGGTCGATGCCCTTGACGAAAACTCCGATGCGCCCGAGCCGTGCCATGTTGGAGCGGATGTGAACCGAATCGATGCGCTGGCGGCTGGTGTCAACGTTGAACATTTGCGCCAACTCCAGGGCCACGGTGTCGAAAAAGTCCTGATCGATGCCCAGTTCGGTGGCCAGCGTGCGCATGGTCCACAGGGTCTTGGGGCAGATGTATTTGGCTGCGTCGCTTTCCTCGGCGATATCCAAGGCATAGTGCCACTGGATGTTGAAGGCCAACTGCTCGCAGGCTTCCCGGTCGGTCAGATCGTGGTATTGCTGAAGCGCCAGGGTGCCCAATACGGTGTGCATCTCCTTTGTGGGCCGTCCCCGGTGAGCGGGAAAAAGTACGGAGAAGGTTTCCACCGGCAGCAAATCCAGCACATGATCCCGGAAAAAGCCCGGCCAGCTCTGATCGAGAATCTCGCGGCGCTTGGGGCTGAGAAACTGCCAGGGGTCGAACAAATGTTGCTGTTTGCGGCTTTTGATTTTCAGCATGTCTTCCTCATGGCAACATATCGGATTTATT
>JACDJA010002099.1_pt1 | contig 14952 bp, 12 predicted proteins | sample 7449241 | NCBI WGS metagenome assembly JACDJA01 (sample SAMN14253289, study PRJNA609438) | sludge metagenome | isolation source: initial anaerobic sludge | collected 2018-12-20 | reverse complement strand
GCAATTCCCAGGTTGAGCCCAGGGCTTTCACGACAGACTTAACGAACCGCCTACGCACGCTTTACGCCCAGTAATTCCGAGTAACGCTTGCACCCTTCGTATTACCGCGGCTGCTGGCACGAAGTTAGCCGGTGCTTATTCTTTGGGTACCGTCATCCTTGCCGGGTATTGGCCGACAAGATTTCTTTCCCAACAAAAGTGCTTTACAACCCGAGGGCCTTCTTCACACACGCGGCATGGCTGGATCAGGCTTGCGCCCATTGTCCAATATTCCCCACTGCTGCCTCCCGTAGGAGTCTGGGCCGTGTCTCAGTCCCAGTGTGGCTGATCATCCTCTCAGACCAGCTACGGATCGTCGCCTTGGTAGGCCGTTACCCCACCAACTAGCTAATCCGACATCGGCTCATCTTGTCGCGTGAGGCCTTGCGGTCCCCCACTTTCACCTTTCGGTCTTATGCGGTATTAGCGTAAGTTTCCCTACGTTATCCCCCACAACAAGGCAGATTCCGATGTATTCCTCACCCGTCCGCCGCTCGCCGCCAGGGTTGCCCCCGCGCTGCCGCTCGACTTGCATGTGTTAGGCCTGCCGCCAGCGTTCACTCTGAGCCAGGATCAAACTCTTCAGTTGAAATTGCAGGCTTCCGGGCCGAGGCCCTTCTGCCAATTCCTAAGAGTGTGAACCAAGCGCTGGTTAAAGCTTATGCTTTGACGTTTGCTTGGACGCACTTTGTATCGATGGACTTGCATCCACCTCAAGGCGCCCACACAAGTTACCTGCGCACACTGTCAAGGAGCTTCGGCTTGCGGAACCTTCCGGTCCCGCACCCAGGGCGTTTCGCCCAAGGGAGCCGCACATCTTACTACGTTTTTTCGATCCGTCAACACCCCGTCGCGAAATTCCTGCTTCGGGCGATCCGGTTCCTGCCGGATCGTGCCTGGCGGGCGGGGCTCGTTTCGAGCCTGTCCGTCCAGGCGGGCCGTGCATCTTACAACCTTTCCTTCCACCGTCAAGCCCGATTCCTGGAAATTTTCAGGGCGCCGGGCCGGCGGGGGAAATCCCTCGCTGCGTGATCGGAGGGATCAAGGAGCGAAGGGGCGCGCATCATACATCGGCTTCCGGGACCGTCAAGCCCCAGGTCGCAGGTCGCAGGTCGCAGGTTTTTCCGGGGTGCGGCCGGCGGCTCAGGCGCAGCGCGTGCGCACGCGCACGAACGCGCGTTTGCCAATCTGCAGCAGGTGTTCGGCGCCCGGCGGGAAGCTCAGGGCGCGATCCTCGACCAGCACGCCATCGATGCGCACGGCGCGCTCGGCCAGTTTGCGCATGAACTCCGAATTGCTGGCGGCCAGCCCTGCGGCGACGAACAGCGGCGCGAGCCGCATGCCTTCGGGCGGCACCGGGATGTCGCGCACGGGCAGGTCCACGTCGGCACGCTGCTCGCGTACCAGCGCCGTCCACTGCGCGATCGCCTGGTCGGCCGCGGTGGCATCGTGGAAGCGGGCCGCCAGTTCGCGCGCGAGGCCGAGCTTGGCATCCCGCGGATGCAGCGTACCCGCGGCGACCTCGCCGCGCATGCGCGCCAGGTCGGCGCTGGAATGGCGCAGGCTCAGGAGCTCGTACCAGCGCCACATCAGGTCGTCGCCGACCTGCATGGTCTTGTTGACGATGTCGATGGCCGGCTCGGCGACACCGATGTAGTTGCCCAGCGACTTGGACATCTTCTGCACGCCATCCAGGCCCTCGAGCAGCGGCATGGTGAGGACGATCTGTGGCGGCTGTCCGTGCGCCTGCTGCAAGGCGCGTCCCATCAGCAGGTTGAACTTCTGGTCGGTGCCGCCCAGCTCGACGTCCGCCTGCAGCGCCACCGAGTCGTAACCCTGGATCAGCGGGTAGAGGAATTCGTGGATGGCAATCGGTTGCTGGGCGGCGTAGCGCTTGGCGAAATCGTCGCGTTCGAGCATGCGCGCCACCGTGTGCCGCGCCGCCAGGCGGATCAGGCCCGCCGCGTCCATGCGCCCGAACCACTCGGAGTTGAAGCGGATTTCCGTACGCTCGTGATCGAGGACCTTGAACACCTGGTCGGCGTAGGTCTGCGCGTTGGCCTCGACCTCTTCGCGCGTGAGGGGTTTGCGGGTGACGTTCTTGCCGCTCGGATCACCGATCATGCCGGTGAAGTCGCCGATCAGGAAGATGACCTGGTGACCGAAATCCTGGAAGCGGCGCATCTTGGTCAGCAGGACCGTATGGCCCAGGTGCAGATCCGGCGCGGTGGGATCGAAACCGGCCTTGATGCGCAGCGGCCGCCCGAGCCGCAGGCGCGCCTCGAGCTCGTCGGGCTTGAGGATCTCGTCGGCACCGCGGCCCAGTTCGTCGAGCTGCTCAGCAATGGAAGTCATGGCATTCCTGTCGGGTCGTTGCGCGCAGACGGCCGGCGGCACGCCAAAGCGTGCACTTCAGGTTAATAATCCGTTACGCAGGATGCGCGTGCAAGCCCTTGTCGGGATTGGCATTGACGGCGCCGCGCGAGGTCTTTATGTTACCGCGCTGTTGACCGGATCGCGACCCGTGAACGAAGACCCACACTCCCGCACCGCGCGCCGCCCGGCTCGCCGACTCGCACTGCGACGTCACACCCAGCGCCGGCACTTCCGGTTCTATTCGCACTGTTCCAGCTGGACCTTCCTGCAGAATGTCGCCAGCGCACCGGTGAGCTGGCGCGCCGAGCACTGGATTCTCGGTGGCGTGGCGCTGCTGCTGACCGCGCTGGCCGGCATCGTCGTCCCGGGCTGGGCCAACGCCATGCGTCAGGAGCCGCCGCCCTACACCACCATGGCGCTGGAGTTGCCCCCGCTGCCACCAGGCGCCGAGGCCGATGCCGCCATCGCGATCCAGTCGCTGGGCGCCGAAGCCGGACGCGATTGGCGGACCGTGATGGTACGTTCCGGCCAGTCGCTGTCGGACATCTTCCGTGAACAGGGTTTCGATCCGCGCGACCTGCAGCGCGCCCTCGACTCGCAGGATGATGCCTCGGCCCTGCGCCGCATCCGCCCAGGCCAGGAGTTCGCGTTTGCCAACGGGCCGGCCGGCACCCTGGCGGCAATGCGCTTCGAGCGCGACGACGCCACGCGCGTGGTCCTCGAGTTCACGCCGACCCAGGTGCACGAATCCACCGAGGAGCGCGCGCTGGAGCGGCGCGTGCGCGTGGCGCACGGCGTGGTCACCCGCTCGCTGTTCTATGCCGGCGAGGAAGCCGGCCTGTCGGACACCATGGTGCTCAAGCTGGCCAACGCCTTCGGCTACGACATCGATTTCGCGCAGGACCTGCGTGAGGGCGACCGCTTCAGCGTGATCTACGACGACGTGTACCGCGAAGGCGAGCACCTGCGCGACGGTGAGATCATCGCCGCCACCTTCATCAACCAGGGCAAGCGCTACACCGCCGTACGCTACACCAATGCCAGCGGGGAAACGCTGTTCTACACGGAGGACGGGCGCCCGCTGCGCAAGTCCTTCCTGCGCACGCCGGTCGAGTTCACGCGCATTTCCTCGGTGTTCTCGACCGGGCGCAAGCATCCGATCCTCGGCTACATGCGCGCGCACAAGGGGGTGGATTACGCCGCGCCGACCGGTACGCCCATCCGCGCCGCGGGCGACGGCAAGATCGTGTTCCGCGGCTGGAAGTCCGGCTACGGCAACTTCATCATGATCCAGCACAACGCCAGGATCACCACCGCCTACGGCCACATGTCGCGCTTCGCCAAGGTGAAGGTCGGCCAGCACGTGCAGCAGGGCCAGACGATCGGCTACGTCGGCATGACCGGCCTGGCCACCGGCCCGCATCTGCACTATGAGTTCCGTGTCGGCGGCCAGCACCGCAATCCCTTGACGGTGACCCTGCCGCCCGCACAGCCGCTGCCGGCTGCCGAACTGGCCCGCTTCAATGCCACCTCGACACCGCTGCTGGCACGCCTGAAGATGATCGACGGCGCACAGTTCGCCCGCGCCTCGCACTGATCCACCCATGACGGCCGACGGCGCCGTTTACCTCGGCCTCATTTCCGGCACCAGCGTCGATGGCATCGACGCGGCATTGGTGCGCTTCGAGCCGCGCTTCGTCACGCTGGCGGCGCAGACCTTCAGCTGGTCGGCCGACCTGCGCGCAGAGTTGCTCGCCCTTGGCCAGGGGCAGGCCTCGATCGATCTCGACGAGCTTGGCCATCTGGATGTACGCATTGCCGAGGCCTTCGCCAGCGCGGCGCTGGCACTGCTCGAACGGGCCGGCGTTGACGTGCGCGACGTGCGCGCCATCGGCTCGCACGGGCAAACGGTGCGCCACCGGCCACGGGGCCGCTTCCCGTTTTCCCTGCAACTTGGCGATGCCAGCGTGATCGCCGAGCGCACGGGTCTTGCCACGGTGGCCGACTTCCGTCGCCGTGACGTGGCCGCCGGCGCCCACGGCGCGCCCTTGATGCCGGCCTTCCATGCGACACTGTGGCGCAGCGCCGCGGAGGACCGCGCGGTATTGAACCTGGGCGGCATCGCCAACCTCACGCTGCTGCCGCGCAGCGGGCCGGTGCGCGGCTTCGACAGCGGCCCGGCCAATGCCTTGCTGGATGCCTGGTGCGCCCGCCATACCGGGCAGGCATTCGATGCGGACGGCGCCTTCGCGGCCAGCGGGCGGGTGGACGCGGCCCTGTTGGCACGCCTGCTGGGCGAACCCTGGTTGGCCCAGCCGCCGCCCAAGAGTGGCGGGCGCGAGCAGTTCAACCTCGACTGGCTGGCGCAACGCGGCGGCGCCCTGCCCGGCGCGCCCGCCGACGTGCAGGCGACCTTGCTCGAGCTCACCGCGGCCAGCGTCGCCGACGCCCTGCTCGCCACCCAGCCCGGCACGCGCCGGCTGATCGTCTGCGGTGGCGGCGTGCACAACGCGCGCCTGCTGGAGCGCCTGCGAGACCGTCTGGGCGCGATCTGCGTGGAATCGAGCGCCGCGCACGGCGTCGATCCGGACTTCGTGGAGGCCGCCGGCTTCGCCTGGTTGGCCCGCGAAACCCTGGCCGGGCGCCCCGGCAACCTGCCCGAGGTGACCGGCGCGCGCGGCGCGCGCGTCCTCGGCGTGGTGCATCCGGCCTGACGACCGGCTCAGCCCGAGCCGGCTGCCGGCCGCGGCGGGCGCGTAACCAGCACCAGGCAGAGCAGCACCGCGGGAATGCCGATCAGGGCCGTGCCGGCAAAGAACAGGCCATAGGCCTCGAACAAGGAGCGCCCCGGTTCCAGGGCTTCCACGGCGACGCCGGAAAGCCCCTTCAGCAACTTGCCGGGCAGCGCGTAGAAGGAACTCAGCAACGCATACTGGGTCGCGGTGTAGCCGACCTGCGTGAGGCTGGACATGTACACCACCAGGGCGACGCCGGCGAAGCCGCTGCAGAAGTTGTCGATGACCATGGTCGCGGTGAACACGCCCACATCCGCGCCATGCCAGGCCAGCCAGGTGAAGGCCAGGTTGGACAGCGGCCCGAGTACGGCACCGGCAAGCAGGGTCGGCATGAAACCAAAGCGCACCGCGGCGAGGCCCGCCGCGGCCACGCCCATCAGGGTGGCCACCAGGCCAAAGGAACCGCGCACCATGCCGACCGTGTCCTTGGCCAGGCCAAGGTCGGCATAGAACGGGTTGGCCATCGGTCCGAGCACGAAGTCCGGCAGGCGATACAGGCTGATCGCCGCCAGCATCAGCAGGGCCCAGCGCCCGTGCGCGCGGAAGAAGGCGATGAACGGCCCGAGCAGCGCGTCGAACAGGCCGCGCGCGCTGACCGGGTCGCCCTCGCCGGCATCGGCACGTGCCTGCACGGCGGGTTCGCGGGCCAGGCCCGTGGCCAGGATGCCCACGGCCATCAGCGCCGCCATCAGGAGATAGGACAGCGACCATCCGGCATGCGCGGCGAAGATGAGAATCAGCGAATCGGTGACCAGCAGCGCGCCGCGGTAGCCGAGCGTGGCGGTCGACGTGAGCAGGCCCTGCTGCTCGTCGTCATCGGCGATCTCGATGCGCCAGGCATCCACGACGATATCCTGCGTGGCCGAGGCAAAGGCCACCACCAGCGCCAGCACGCCGAACACCAGCAGGTGGTCGAGCGTCAAGCCGGCCAGCAGCAGTTCGCCCTCGCGCGGGCGCACCAGCGCCATGCCGGCCAGTGCCGCGGCCGCCAAGAGCTGCGCCAGCAGCATCCAGCCGCGCCGGCGCCCGAGCCAGCGGCCGACCAGCGGCGCATCGGCCTTGTCGATCAGCGGCGCCCACAGGAACTTGAGCGAATAGGCCAGCCCGACCCACGACAGGAAGCCGATGGTGGACAGCTCGATGCCGTTTTCGCGCATCCAGTAGCCGAGCGTATTGCCGACCAGGTAGATCGGAATACCCGAACTGAAGCCGAGCAGCAGCATCACCAGCACTTTCGGCTCGCGCAGGCTGCGCACCACGCGGCGCCAGCCGACCGCAGCGGCGCTCACGCGAAATCGACCCGGTAGGGTGCGTGGTCGGAAAAGCGCGGCTCGCGGGTAATCGCGCAGTCGCGCAGGCGCTCGGCGAGGCCCGGACTCACCAACTGGTAGTCGATGCGCCAGCCCACGTCATTGGCGCGTGCCGCGCCGCGATTGCTCCACCAGGTGTAATCCTGGCCGGTCGGGCGCAGGTGGCGGTAGCTGTCGACCCAGCCCTGCGGGCCACACAGGCCGTTCAGCCAGTCGCGTTCGGCCGGCAGGCAGCCCGAATTCTTCTGGTTGGACTTCCAGTTGCGGATATCCAGCTCGGAACGCACGATGTTCCAGTCCCCGCACAGCACATAGTCGCGACCGCTGGCCAGCCAGCCATCGAGGATGGGCTTGAGCCAGGCCATCACCTCGAACTTGAAGCCCTGGCGGGTCGCGCCCGATGAACCGGACGGAAGGTACAGCGACACGACGCTGAGCTTGCCGAAACGCGCCTCGACGTAGCGGCCTTCCTCATCGAACGACGCCCAGCCCAACCGGGTGCGCACCTCGTCGGGCGCGCGGCGGGCATAGATCGCCACCCCCGAGTAGCCCTTCCGGGTGGTCGCGTCGCGATAATGGCAGTGGTGGCCATCGGGCCGGAACGCCGCGTCGGCCAGCTGATGCTCCTGCGCCTTGGTTTCCTGCACGCAGACCACGTCGGCACGCTCGGTCGCCAGCCAGTCGAAGAAGCCCTTGTTGGCCGCCGAACGGATGCCGTTGGCATTGAAGGTGAGGATGCGCATCGGGCCGGAAAGCGGGAACGGAAGTCCGCTAGCTTAACGCGCAATCGCAGGCGATCGGGCACGCCGGCGCCAGGCCGGCAGGCGCGGCGCGGATCGAAGCGCTCGCCGCTTGTCGTTCAGACGGCGATGCGCACCAGCAAGGTTCCCGCGCCCATCAGCCATACCCACAGCACGGCGGCCAGGAGCAGCGGCTTGATGCCCAGTGCGCGCAGCTTGACCCAGCGCGTCTCCAGGCCGAGCGCTGCCATCGCTGCCGCCAACGCCAGCGTATCGATGGTCAGCAGTACGTGCTGCAGTCCCGAGGGCAGGGTCACGAACGAATTGAACGCGGCGACCACGACGAACAGCACGGCAAACCACGGCACGTCCGGCCTGCCGCCGCCGCGCGCCCCGCCGGCACCACGCAGGTTGCTCCAGCTCAGGTACAGCAGCACCGGCACCAGCAGCATCACGCGGGTCAGCTTGACGATCACGGCGGTCGTTTCCGCATCGGCGCCGACGGCCGAACCGACGGCCACCACCTGGGCGACCTCGTGCACCGTGGCGCCGCTGAACACGCCAAACTGATGCGCGGTCATGCCCAGGTACGGGAACAGCAGCGGATAGACGAAGATGTCCAGGGTGCCAAACAGCACCACCGTGGCCACCGCGATGGCGACCTTGCTCGGATCGGGCTTGACGACGCGCTCCATGGCCAGCACCGCGGCGGCGCCGCAGATCGCGCTGCCGCCGGCGGTCAGCAACGCCGTGTCACGCTCCAGCCGGAATACCCGCCGCCCCACCACGGTGCCCAGCACCAGGGTGCCGCACACGATGACGACGTCGATCATCAGGCCCGCGGCGCCGACCGCCGCGATGTCCTGGAAGGTGACCCTGAGCCCGTACAGGATCACCCCCAGACGCAGCAGTTTCTGCTGGGAAAACACCACGCCGGGGGCGAGCGACGCAGGCAGGGCCTTGCCGAACGCGTTGCCCACGACCATGCCCAGCACGATGGCGAGCGTCAGCGCGCTGAGGTGCCAGTGCGCCAGCCATGGCCGATCCACCAGCCACAGGCCGGCCAGGCCCATGCCCAGGGTCAGGGCCAGGCCCGGGGCCAGACGCCCCGCGAAGGCACGCCCGCGTACCCAGATGCCCGGGTGATCGGAAAGGCGATTCGAAAGGGTGGTCATGCCCGGCTCCGCGGCGAAAAACCCATTGTCGGCGTCGCGTTTGCATAAATCTATTCAATAGATGTGAATCCCCGTATCATTTTTATTGATGCCAAACATCAGTCCACGCCAACTCGAGGCTTTCGTTGCCGTTGCCACCACCGGCTCGGTCGGGCGCGCCGCGCAAGCCATCCACCTGAGCCAGCCGGCGGTGAGCATGGCGTTGGCCGAGCTCGAACGCCTGCTCGGCCAGGCGCTGTTCGATCGCGTCGGACGGCGCCTGCTGCTGAACGAAGCGGGCAGCGCGCTGCTGCCACGCGCCCACGAGGTGCTCGAACGCCTGCGCGAACTGCCGGCCAGCCTGGCGCCGTCCGCCGCGCCGGGCGGGCAGCTGCACATCGGCGCCAGCAACACGGTCGGCAACTATCTGGTTGGCGAGCTGCTGGGCGGGTTCGTCAGTGCACACCCGCAGGTGGCAGTGCATCTCACCATCGCCAATACCGAGCAGATCGTCGCGCAAGTGAACCGCTTCGCCCTGGATGTGGGCTGCGTGGAAGGCGCGGTGACCCACCCGGACATCGAAGTGCTGCCATGGCGCCAGAACCGCCTGGTCGTCTGCGCGCGCCCCGATCATCCGCTGGCGCGCCGGCGCCGGCTGGCGGCGCGCGACTTTCGCGAGGTGCGCTGGATCCTGCGCGAGCATGGCTCGGCGACGCGCGCCCTGACCGAGCGTGCGCTGGCCGCCTTGCCGCCCGCGGCAGGCCTGCTGGAACTGGGACAAAGTGAAGCCATCAAGCAGGCGGTGATTGCCGGCCTGGGCATCGCCTGCCTGCCCGAAGTGGCGATCGCCGATGCGCTCGCGGCGGGCAAGCTGCGGGTCTTGTCCACGGCATTCCTCGACTTGCGTCGCAACCTGTCGCTGGTGGTGCATCGCAAGCGTTACCGCGGCCCGTTGCTGCAAGGGTTCCTCGACAGCACGCGCAGCGCCGCCCCGGCGCCGCGCGGTGGGCGGCGCAGCACCGCCTGAGCCACGCGGCCTATTGCCGCAATACGAACGCGGCCACGGCCATGGCCTGCGCTTCGCTGAGGTTGGACATTGGCGGCATCGGCACCTCGCCCCACTTCCCCACGCCGCCGTTGCGGATCGACGCGGCCACCGTCGCCTGCGCATCCGCCTTGCCGCGGTACTTTTCGGCAATGGCGTGAAAGGCCGGGCCGACGATCTTGCGGTCGGTGGCGTGGCAGGTGAGGCAGGCATTTGCGCCGAGCAGCGCCGGCACGTCGATCGCGCTGCCGGCCTGGGCGGCTCGCGCGCCGGCGGCCGGGCTTGCCGATGCCGCGACCACGGCGGCATCGTCGGCCCTGGCACTGCCATAGGTCACCGCCAGGTACGCGCCGATGCGCGCGATGTCGGCATCGTCGAGCGGCGCGCCGTAGGACTGCTGCATCTTGCGCACTTCCGCAGTCCATTGCTGCTGGTTCATGCCGGGCGGCTGGTGATTGATGTAGTCGGCGGAATGGCAGATGCCGCACTTCTGCTGCGCCAGGGCGTAGCCGGGTAGCGGCGAGGCGCGCAGCCTGGAAACGTCTTGCGGCAGGTGGATCTCTTCGCCCACCACCAGCGCGGTCATGGCCGCCAGGGCCACACCCACCAGCACGCACTCGCGCAGCTTGTGTTTCATCGCCGGGCCTCAGGAAATGGTGACCGGCGTGCGCTCGACCACGTTGCGACGATAGCCGGCCGGATTCCAGGTGGCGCGCATCGGTTGCACCGCGCCGTCGTTGGCGGTGGCGCGGCACAGCAACACCGCCGCGCCCGGCTGGGCGAACTGCACCGGCAGGCGCCATTCGCGGAACGAAAAGCGGCCAAGGTCCTCGCCGAGCGTAGCGGCACGCCACGTCCGACCGGCGTCGCTGGACACCTCCACCACCCTGATCCCCGAGCCGCCGTCGAACGCGATCCCCTTGAGCTCGAGCGGCCGGCCGGTCGGCAGCGTGTCCCCCGCAGCCACGCTGGTGATGAAGCTGCGCACCGCCAGGGTCGAGATCGGCCGCGTCCGGTCCGGCGTCGTCCCCGGCGCCACGCAGGTGCAGGCGTTGTCCGGGAGCCGGTAGGCGTGGGTCATGAAGAACGCATCGTGTCCGCTGAACGGGTGGTCGATCACCTCGATCTCGACGAGCTGCTTGACCCAGTACGTGCCGAACCAGCCGGGCACGATCAGCTTGAGCGGATAGCCGTTGAGGAAGGGCAGCGCTTCGCCATTCATGGCCCAGGCCAGCATCGGTTCGCCACTGAGCGCATGCTCGATGTCCAGCGCCTTGCGGAAATCCGGGGTGCTCGGCAGCACCGGCGTGTCCGACCCGTTGAACGTGACCTGCACCGCGCCGGCCGCGACGCCGGCCTTCTCGAGCACGGACCTGAGCGACACGCCGCGCCAGCGTGCATTGCCCATCGCGCCGTTGCCAAGCTGCGCGCCGAACACGCGCGGCGAGAAATAGCCGCGGCTGTTGCCCGAACATTGATTGACCGCGACCAGTTCCATCTGTCCCGGCAGCGCCTTCAGATCGTCCAGCGACAGGCGCAGCGGTGTCTTCACCTTGCCGCCGACCACGAGCCGGTAGGTTTGCGGATCGATGCGGGTCGGGATGCCGGCCAGGTGCCAGCGCACAAAGAATGCATCATTGGGCGTGATCACCCCGTCCCGGAAGACGGAAAACGGTGTTTCCAGATGCGGCGGACGCGAGGTGACGAGAATCAACGGACGCTTGCCCGGGTACTTCACCAGCGGGCGCGGACCGTCGGCGAAGGTGATGTCCTCGCCGGCCCCCTGCGCGGTCCGCCCGCCGAGGGGCGAAAGCGCCAGCGCAAGTGCCCCCGCCTGGCGCAGGAAGCCGCGGCGCGAGAGCTGCCAGGGCTCCACGTCGGGGCCAGGCCTGGAGGATGTGCCGGGTACCACTCGGGTAATCGCCATGCAGGGCTCCTGCAGAACGCGAACAGCGCGGCCCGAGGCCGCACGCGTCGTCAATCGCCGCGCCGAGTCTGCGCCTGCGCATGCCCGAAATCAACGCACGGCCGGCACGCACACGGGTGCGCACGGGGCCTCCTCGCCCGACTGCACGCGCCACACGGAGCGGAGCCGAGTCGAGGCTGCAATCCGCCCAGGCGTGGCGACGGACCCGTTGGTGCACCTGGCCCGACGCACTACGACAGCCTTGCACCAGCGCCAGATGGTGCCTGGATCCGCTTTGCTTCATTCGCGCCTAAAAAGCACGATCGACATCAGCGTGCGCCATATGTAAAGACGCGGCCGACTGTAAACGTGCCACAATGTGACTTTGCAGAAGCCAATCAGAAAACTGTGAATACTCAGGCGGCATGCGGATTCGCCGGCCGGGGATTTGCACGCAGATGCGAAACTCGGGTTGGCGAAATCGGTCGTGAATCGCCGGTTGGCTATGCGAAATAGGCAGTTGCCCTTTCGATATCCTTGCCACGGAGAATCAGGAATGACCCATCCCTTGAACCGCAAGGCTGCGAAATGGCTGCTGGTGGCGAGCGCCTTGCCCTTTGTCTTGCTGGCAGCCTCGGCCCAGGCGAAGGATGCCAGTCAATGGGGCAGCGGCAAGAACCTGTATGACAAGGTCTGCGGCCAGTGCCACGCCCCCGAGGTCGGCGTGGGAACGGCGCTCGCAGGACGCAACCTGCCGGAAGCCTATGTCAAGTTCGTCGTGCGCAACGGCTTGAACGCCATGCCGGCCTTCCCGGCTTCCTTCATCGATGATGAATCCATTGCCCAGGTGACCAGATACCTGGCGACCCTGCCGGCCCCGGCAAGCCAGCCTTGAGGAGTCCGTCATGAGCGCAAGTCGACGTTCCGTGCTCAAGGGAATCGCCTTGGGTAGCGTGGGGATGGCCCTGGGCAGCATGGGCGGCCGGGTCATGGGCAGGCCGGCAGGTACCTTGGCCGGTGCGGCTGCCGTGCCCGCGGGCGAGGCGGCCGTCTGGCCGCTATTGGCGTTGATCGATGCGGTGGCGGCCGGATCCGTCTTCCTGGATGGCGCCATGGCGGCCCACGGCGCACGGCTGCAGGCGCGGAAGGTCGCCCGTGACCCGGCGTTCATGCTGGACCTCGAGCGCCGGTTGCGCAGCGGCCAGCCGTTGCGGGTCATCGGCCTGCTGGAGGACGCCTCGGCCGTGCTGGTGGTGGATATGGCGCGCAGCGCGGGTGCGCGCCTGCAGTGGCTTGGTCAACATACCGCGGAAATCGGGTTCACCCGCCATCAACTGCTCACGACGGACATTGCCGACGGTTGCTCCCGGCAGCTCGCCCGCCAGTTGCATGCCTGCGGCGCGGGCTTCAGCCTGAGGGAAGAGCGCCACGACGGGTCGATGCTGTCGCGCGACCTCGCCGGGCCAGCGCGTCGCGGCAAGCAGTCCGCGCAGTGGGCGGCCAGCCTCGGCTATCTGCTGGCGTCGCTGGGCGCGCGTCCGGCAACGGCTGCCCCCCGGGTGCCCGCAACGAGCGTGCCAAGCACCGGCAGCTTCGTTTCCTTTTCGATCGAGTCCTGAAGGAGTCCGATCAATGGCTGAGCAAAACAACGCGGTGCTGCCCAAAGGGGTGGTCCAAAAGGAGTTCGACAAGGCGATCGGAAAGTTCCGGGCCTTGTTGGGCGAAGACAACGTACTGGTCAAGGCCGACCAGCTGGCACCGTACAACAAGATCATGATGCCGGTGGAGAACGCCGCCCACGCTCCCTCGGCCGCCCTGACCGCGACCACCGTCGAACAGGTGCAGGGCGTGGTCAAGATCTGCAATGAGCACAGGATTCCGATCTGGACCATCTCCACTGGCCGCAATTACGGTTACGGTTCCGCTGCGCCGGTTGCACGTGGCCAGGTCATCCTCGACCTCAAGAAGATGAACAGGATCATCAATATCGATCCGGTGATGTGCACGGCACTGGTCGAGCCCGGCGTCACCTACGGCCAACTGTATGACTATATCCAGGAGCACGACCTGCCGTTGATGCTGTCGTTCTCGGCGCCATCGGCCATTGCCGGACCGCTGGGCAACACCATGGACCGCGGGGTGGGCTACACACCCTATGGTGAACACTTCATGATGCAGTGCGGCATGGAGGTCGTATTGGCCAACGGTGATATCTACCGTACCGGCATGGGCGGCGTTGCGGGCAGCAACACCTGGCAGATCTTCAAGTGGGGCTACGGCCCGACGCTGGATGGCATGTTTACCCAGGCCAACTACGGCATTGCCACCAAGATGGGGTTCTGGCTGATGCCCAAGCCCCCGGTGTTCAAGCCGTTCGAAGTCATCTTCGAGAACGAGGAGGACATCGTCGAGATCGTCGATCTGTTGCGTCCGCTGCGGATGTCCGGGACCATTCCCAACTCGGTGGTCATCGCGAACATCCTGTGGGAAGCCGGCAGTGGCAATGTGGGCCGCTCGGCCTATACCCGCGAGCCCGGCCACACCCCCGAGGCCATCCTGAAACAGATACAGAAGGATACCGGGATGGGTGCCTGGAACCTCTACGCCGCACTGTATGGCACCCAGGAACAGGTCGATGTGAACTGGAAGATCGTTTCCGATGTGTTCAAGAAGCACGGCAAGGGGCGCATCGTCACCCAGGAAGAAGCGGGCAATACCCAGCCGTTCAAATACCGTGCCGAGCTCATGTCCGGCGTACCGAACCTGCAGGAGTTTGGCCTCTACAACTGGCGCGGTGGCGGGGGCTCGATGTGGTTCGCACCGGTCAGCGAGGCCCGTGGCAGCGAGTGCCGCAAGCAGGCGGCATTGGCCAAGCGCATCCTGCACAAGCACGGCCTGGATTATGTGGGCGAGTTCATCGTCGCGCCACGCGACATGCACCACGTCATCGATGTCCTCTTCGACCGCACCAATGAAGAGGAAAGCCGGCGCGCCGATGCCTGCTTCAACGAGCTGCTCGACGAGTTCGAGAAGGAAGGTTATGCGGTGTATCGCGTGAACACACGCTTCCAGGAACGCGTTGCACGAAGCTATGGCCCGGTCAAGCGGGACGTGGAGCACGCGATCAAACGTGCACTGGATCCGAACAACATCCTGGCGCCGGGTCGCTCGGGCATCGATCTGGACAGCTACAAAAAGGCCTGATCGTTCTGCGCGATGAAAGAGGGTGGTCGCCAGAGCGCCTCTTGTTGATACTCATGTCTTATGCGCGCAGTGAAGTTCCCGGTTCGGCAGTCCGTTTCCCATGAACGAAGACACCGGCGACAAACATGCGCCATGAAGCGAGGGTGGAACCGTGACTGAAGACTACCGGGATATTCATCTGCAACTGCTGGCGGGAGAGTGGCGCGAAGGCAGCGGCGAGGAATCCCTTCCCGTGATCAACCCCTACTCTGGTGCGACCTTGGCCTCGATCCGTGCGGCTACCTCCGATGACCTGGATGCGAATTACCGAAGCGCCGCCGAAGCGCAGCTAGCCTGGGCCGAAACACCGCCGGCGGAGCGGGCAGCACTGATGCTGCGTGTGG
>JACDJA010002090.1_pt1 | contig 14998 bp, 16 predicted proteins | sample 7449241 | NCBI WGS metagenome assembly JACDJA01 (sample SAMN14253289, study PRJNA609438) | sludge metagenome | isolation source: initial anaerobic sludge | collected 2018-12-20 | reverse complement strand
GCGTCACCGGTTTCGGCTGCGGCAGCTTCATGATGCGGTCGGCCTCGTTCAGCACGAATTCGTGGAAGGCCTGCGCGATGGGCGACATGCGCTTGCCGCTGCGGTGAACCATGTACCACTCCTTCATGATCGGGAAGCCTTCGACGCTGAGGATGACGACGCGGCGCAGGGCCAGCTCGAACTCCAGCGTGTGCAGCGACACGATACCCAGCCCCAGACCGGCCATCACCGCGTGCTTGATTGCCTCGTTGCGGCTCATTTCCATCGAGGTGTTCAGCTTGACGCCGCGCTGCTCGAAAAAACGCTCGACAGCGTTGCGCGTCCCCGAACCGCGCTCGCGCAGGATGAAGTTCTCCTCCACCAGACGGCTCAATGGCACGCGGCTCACGCCGACGAGCGGATGGTCCGGCGGCGCGATGATCACCAGCGGGTTCTGCATGAACGCCTGGGACTGCAGCTCGATGTTGTCGGGCGGCGTCCCCATGATCGCCATGTCAGGCGTGTTGTCCTGCAGCTGCTGCACGACTTCCTCGCGGTTGGTGACCTCGAGATGCACCTGGGTGCCGGGGTGGCGCTTGAGGAAGGCCGCCAGCAGGTAAGGCGCGAAATACTTGCCGGTGCTGGTGACCGTGAGCGACAGCGTGCCGCGCTTGACGCCCTTCATGTCGTCGAGCACGGACTCGATGTCACGGAATTGCTGGGCGATCGTGCGGCTGAAGGCGTAGACCTCCTTGCCGGCCTCGGTGAGGAAGATCTTCTTGCCCATCTGCTCGAACAGCGGCATCCCGACTTCCTCTTCGAGCTGCTTGATCTGGGTCGAGACCGCAGGCTGGGTCAGGTGCAGCTCCTCGGAGGCCCGGGTGAAGCTGGAATGGCGCGCCACCGCTTCGAGTAGGCGCAATTGGCGAAACGTCACGTTCATGTCGCATTCCTTATTTCGTGGTTCATCCATTCATCATGGTGAATGGAAACAATAAAAATTATTCATTTTTTATTATGCACGTTCGTCTTTATAGTTCCCGCCAAGGGCAATAGGAATGGCTGCCCGAAGCCAGCACCTAATGATCAACCGCTGAAGCATAAGGAAACCAGATTATGAGTGAAGCGACAGCAACTGCCACAACCGAACGCCTCAGCGGCCGGGAAGCGGCCATCGCCCGCCGCCAGGCGCTCTCCCTCCACGGGAAGAGCGCGCTCAAGGCAGGCAAGGCCGCTGCGCCCAGGAGCGCGACCGAAGCCCGCATGGCTGCGCGCGCCAGCGCACCCGTTCCCACCGCCGCCGCGACGCCTGCAGCATCCGCCGCGAAACCCGGCTGCGGATGCCAGCACGGCGAGACCTATTCCGCGCGCATCGAAGCGGCACGCCCCGCTCCCGACCTGACACCGGCCCCGATTCCGCCCGCGCGCCTGCGCCGCATCGAGCAGTCGCTCAAAGGACGCGGCGATGCAGCCCCCTGCCGCCCCTGCGGCCGCGTCAAGCCCGAGCCGCCGAAAGTGGAAATCGGCACGACGCTCGCCGGCAGTACGGTGACGGGCAACCAGGTCGAGCGTACCACGCGCGTGACCGGCAACGAGGCAGGCACCTGCCGCACCGTCACCGGTACCGAATACGTGGGCGCCGAGCAGTTCGGCGAATTCTGCGGCACGCTGCCCGAGGCGTCGCCGGCCAAGGTCGGCACGACCAGCACCAGCCGCGGTCGCCGCGTGACCGGCACCGAAGTCGGCCGCAGCACCAAGGTGACCGGCGACGAAACCGGTACCTGCAAGCGCGTGACCGGCACCGAATACCTCGCCGCCGAGCAGTCCGGCGAATTCTGCGGCACGGCCCCCGAGCCGCGCCCGGAAAAGGCGGTGACGGGCATGACCGCCGGCCGCAATGCCGTGTCCGGCAGCGACCTTGCCCGCACCACCAAGGTGACCGGCGGGGAAGCCGGCGCTGGCCGCAGCATCACCGGCAGCGCCTACACCGACGCTTCGCTGCGCCGCGCGACGGAGGGCAACGGCCCAAAAAAGGTGGAAACCCGTCGCACGAGCGCTGGCGCAACGGTGAGCGGCACCCTACCGGGTCGCTCGTCGAAACTTTCCGGCGATGAGCCGGGCGCCTGCGCGCGCGTGACGGGTTCCGACTACGTCAATACCGAGGAATTCAAGTCCTTCTGCCGCACCGAACCCTACCAGTCGCCGGCCAAGGTCGGCATGTCGCGCACCCTGCGCGGCCTCGATGTGTCCGGCACGCAGGTCGGCCGTTCGGCGCACGTGACCGGCGACGAGCACGGCGCCTGCAAGCCGGTGACCGGCACTTCCTACATCGGCGCCGACCAGTACGCCGAATTCTGCGCGGCGCGCACCGCGGCGGAAGCGATCAACCGCGCCCGCCTCGGCCGCAACGCCGACCTCACCGGCATCCAGCCGGGACCGGACGACAAGATGACCGGCAACGAGCGCGGCACCTGCCAGCCGGTGAGCGGCACGCCCTATCTGGGCGACAACCAGGTCGCCGCCGCGTGCGGCCGTCCGCCGATGGCCCAGGCCTACCGCAGCCGCGGTCCCGAGGGCTCGCAGGCGCCCGCCGCGATCACCGGCAACGCGATGGATGCCGGCCAGAGTGGTAACCGCACGGGTGACTTTTCCGTGATATCGCCGGCACGCGCCGCGCAGGCCAGCGAGACCCGTCGCATCACCGGCAGCGCCTATGGCGTCGGCGGCCGCATCACCGGTCCGCTGGCGCGCGCCACCGGCCTGGTGTCCGGCACGCCCGAATTCCGCTACCGCGACGAGACTGCCTCCGTGGCCGCTCCGGCTGCCCCCCAGCCGACGGACGAAGCCGCGCCCGAACGCATCACCGGCGAAGGCCGCGAGCGCCGCATTACCGGCGACGCCTGGGATCGCGGCGACCGCGTCACCGGCACCGAGGGCCGTTCGGCACAGCGCCGCAATCCGACTCTGCGCGGCGACCCGCGCGGCAACGGCGTTACCGCCCGCGACAACCGCGAGGTCGAGCGCCCGGCAGCGGCCACCAGCCGCATCACCGGCAGCAGCGGCAATTCCGGCACCGGCGCGGCGATCACCGTGTCCGGCGGTGCCCGGGGTTGAGCACGTGTAGCGAGGACAACCTGGCATGAACACCCGTCAACGTCTCGAAGCGATGCGCGTGCGCCAACCTGCTCCGGCAGGTCTGGCGATGCGCACTGCGCCGGCAGCGAGCATGCTGCCAGGCTGGCCGCAGCGCGTAAGCTTCTGCGCACCCGGCATGCAGGAACGTGACGGCGAATGCGTGAGCAGCATGTGCGCACCGCGCGCTCATCCGCTGATCGACGCCGCGTGCAATGCGGAACTGGCCGAGTATGAGCGCACGGTGCGTGCGCGCTTCGATGCCATCGTGCCCACGCTGAAGGAAATCGCCGCGCAACAGCATGAGGCAGGCTTCGACGCGCGTGCCCAGCAGATCGCGCGCGAGCGTCTCGGCTTCGAACTGCCGGCAGACGTGTTGAGCGATGCCTGGGTCGCCACCCTGGACATGCGCAAGCTTTACGGACACAGCGTATTGCAGACCTACCACGCCCTGGCCCGTGAATTGCCCGCGCGCTGGAACCGCCGCGCGGACGCGGAAGCCATGCAACGCTTCTTCATCGAATGCGGCTTCCACGAAGTGGACATCAGCCCCTGCGCCGACGGCCGCCTCAAGGGCCTGTTGCAGTTCGTGCTGCGCCTGCCGCTCCAGGCGGTGCGCCGCAAGTCCTACGCCGGCGCGATGTTCGACGTGGAACTGAACGTCAAGCACTGGATCGAGATCGAGTTGCGCCGATTCCGCGAGGGCCTGCCGACCCTGTCCGACGCCGGCACACGCTACCTCAAGGTCGCGGTGTACCACTTCAGCAGTTCGGACCCGCGGCACGAAGGCTGCGCCGCCCACGGCAGCGACGACAGGCGGGCCGCGCAGGCCGCCCTCGACCGCCTGGCCGCCTTCCGCACCGCGATCGAGAACGGCTTTTGCTGCGGCGCCTCGGTCGCCACGCTGCTGATCGGCGTGGACACCGACAACGACGCGATCAAGGTGCACGTGCCGAATACCCGGGGCGAGATGAGCGTCGACTGCTTCGTGGACAACCTGGCCGTGTACCGCCAGACCGCCGACATGGCGGCCTCCGAAGCGAGCTGGCGTCTCTCTGCCGCCATCGACGAAGCCGCGCGGAATGTCGGCTACAGCGCGCCGGAAACCGGCATGCGCCGCCTGATCGAGCGGCTGCTGACGAACAATCTGTCGCAGATCGACTACGTCTGCGCCCATCACGGCGGCCGCTACGCCGACGTCGGCCATGCCGAGCGCTTCATCAATCTCGGCGACAGCTTCGATGTGCTGCATCTGCGCAACCTGGCCTATTTCGGCCATCTGAACACGATCGAGGAAGGCGCGGCGGACGTGGACGTCGGCATCAATATTTTCAGCGGCCTGAACGTGACGCACGGCCTGCCGATTCCGATCGCGATCCATTTTCGCTACGACGAACAGGTACCCGGCTCACGCGAACGTGCGGTGGCACGCTGCCGTCGCATCAAGGCTGCGATCGAGACGCGCTACCCGATTCTGGCCAAGGAGGGTCTGCTGTTCTGCGGCATGACCGTGCAGGGCAAGCAGCCAGACAGCGCACAGGAAGAAGTTTTGGATATCGATACCAATTCGCATGGGCATTGAGGTAATTCATGAAGATCATGCAAGTTGAAAAAACCCTGGTCTCGACCAACCGCGTGCGCGAAATGGGCCACCGGCCGTTGCTGGTGGTGCGCGAGAAGGCCGGCGGCGCCCGCAGCGTGGCAGTCGATGCAGTCGGCTGCATCCCGGGCGACTGGGTGATCTGCGTCGGCAGTTCGGCGGCGCGCGAGGCGGCAGGTGCGAAGGACTTCCCGAGCGACCTGACCATCATCGGCATCATCGACCACTGGCAGGAGCATTGAGATGGAAGTCATGCGTGTGGTGTCGGATCTGGTGTGCACGCGCCGCATTCCCGGCCTGTTCAGCGCATCGCTGCGCGTGCTGGCCGACGAGAAGGGCAAGCTCGCCGTGGCAGTGGACCCGGTAGGCGTGCCGGAAGGGAAATGGGTATTTACCGCTGGCGGCTCGGCCGCCCGCTATGGCGCCGGCGATTACAGGATTCTTACCGATTTGACGATCCTCGGGATCATCGATCAGTGGAATGTGGTGGATGAGCACCACAAGGCAAGCAAGGCAGTTTCATTAACCGTGTAAAGGAGAAACATCATGGCAAACGTAATGACGGGCATCGCTCTGGGAATGATTGAAACACGCGGTCTGGTACCGGCGATCGAAGCCGCCGACGCCATGACCAAGGCCGCCGAGGTGCGCCTGATCGGCCGCCAGTTCGTCGGCGGCGGCTACGTGACCGTGCTGGTGCGCGGCGAGACGGGTGCGGTCAACGCCGCGGTCCGTGCCGGCGCCGACGCCTGCGAGCGCGTGGGTGACGGCCTGGTCGCCGCCCACATCATCGCCCGCGTGCACAACGAAGTCGAAAACATCCTGCCGACCGCTGCTGCGGCCTGAGCGGACTGAACGCAACTTGTAATTAGGAGATACGAAAATGGCTACTGGAATGACTGGCATTGCCCTGGGCATGATCGAAACCCGCGGTCTGGTTCCCGCAATCGAAGCGGCTGACGCGATGACCAAAGCGGCGGAAGTGCGGCTGATCGGCCGTCAGTTCGTCGGCGGCGGCTACGTCACCGTCCTGGTGCGCGGCGAAACCGGCGCGGTCAACGCGGCGGTGCGCGCCGGTGCGGATGCATGCGAGCGCGTGGGTGACGGCCTGGTCGCCGCCCACATCATCGCCCGCGTGCACAACGAAGTCGAAAACATCCTGCCGACCGCGGCCGCGGCCTGATCGGGGCGCGCCATGGACATGGCAGTTGAAACGAAGCGTTCGGTCATGACGGGCACGGCCACCGGCATTGCGCTCGGCATGATCGAGACGCGCGGTCTGGTTCCCGCGATCGAGGCGGCGGACGCGATGACCAAAGCGGCGGAAGTGCGGCTGATCGGCCGCCAGTTCGTCGGCGGCGGCTACGTCACCGTTCTCGTTCGCGGGGAAACCGGCGCCGTCAACGCAGCGGTGCGCGCCGGCGCGGATGCCTGCGAGCGTGTGGGCGACGGCCTGATCGCCGCCCACATCATCGCCCGCGTGCACAACGAAGTTGAGAACATTCTGCCGACGCAGCCCAGTGCGGGCGGTGCGGGATGCGACGGCGACGTCACCGGTCCCGCCGCCTAGCGAAGGGAGACTGCATGGCAATCGATCCACGGCTGTTAGGATATCTGAACCGGGCACTGGGCCATGAAATGGCGGCAGTCCAGCAATACATGGCCCAGTCCAGGCTCTGCGACCAGTGGGATCTGGGCGACCACTGCGCGCATTTCCGGCAGGACGTCACCGAGGAACTCGGCCACGTGCAAAGCCTGATGGATGCCCTGCTCCGGCTCGGTTCCGCGCCCAACGCGACACAGTTGCCGCCGGTTAGGCTCGGCCGCAATCTGGGCGAGATGATCGCTATTGATCGCGTGCTGGAAATCGAGGCGATCCGGCTGTACGAGGAAGCCGCCGCCTACTGCGCGCGGGTGCGCGACTTTGCCCACCACGGCCTGTTTGCAGGCATCCTGCGCGACGAGTTGATGCATCTCGACGAGCTCGGCAAGATGGAGGCTGACTTGCCCGAAAAGGAACAGCGTTATGCCTGAAGACAACAATCCCATTCCGCACTGGCAACGGCAGGACCTGCCGCCGATGCTGACCCGGCGCTTCGAGTTCGAGTCCTATGCCGAGACGCGGCGTTTCCTCGACGGCGTGGCCCAGCTCGCGGAGGAAGCCAGGCTTCACCCGAACCTGAGTTTCGGCAAGACCTACGTCAGCGTCACCATTGATGCCGACGGCAAGAAAGTCGGCCCCGACTGCGTCGCGCTGGCCCAGAAGATCGACGGCCTGGTCGCGCCGGCGACCTGATCCCCCATGCCAGGCCAGCGCATCGCGGTCGCGAACCAGAAAGGCGGTACCGGCAAGACGACGCTGGCGCTCAATCTGGCCGCCGGCCTGCAGCGACGCGGCAGCACGCTGGTGCTGGATGCCGATCCGCAGGCGTCGATCAGCCAGTGGGCGGCCATGGGCGATGCGAGCGGGCATCTGCCTGCCGTTCAGGCCGTGGCGCACGACGATGTGCCGGCCCGCATCGCGCAGGGCACGCACGGCCACCGCTACGTCGTGATCGACTGCCCGCCGACGCTGCAGACCGCAATGGTGTGCGACGTGCTGAACAGCGTGGACGTGTTGCTGGTGCCGATCCAGCCTTCGCCCGTGGATCTCTGGGCGAGCGTGGACATCGCCACGGCGGTGCGCGACTCGCGCCGGCACAACCCGCGACTCAAGGCCTTCGTCGTCCTGAACCAGCTGGACAGCCGCAATGCGCTCTCGCGCGCCATGCACGAAGCGCTGGCCGAGCTGGAATTCCCCACCCTGCGCGCCGGCCTCGCACGACGCGCCGCCTACCGCAGCGCCGCTGTGGAAGGCACCAGCGTGTACGGGCTCGGCCACCGCGGCAAGGCGGCCGCCCGTGAAGTTGAAGCCCTGATCGAGGAATTACTGCAATCATGAACAAGACATCCAGCAAACTCGCCGCCAGCGTGCGCAAGGTGAAGGCGCAACAGGAAAGCACCGTCACGAGAACCGAGCCGCCCAAGGCCGCGGCACCCGCTCCCAAGCCCGCGCCGGCACCGGTGCATCCGGACCGCGTGTGGCCGGACTGAGCGTCTGCCGCCACCCGCTGCCCCGCCCGCTCCGGCCGCCATCCCCGTGCGGCCGGCGGGGCGATGAATCCTTGCCGCCGCGCGCGGTCTTCCCGCCAAGCTCGGCTTGGCCCGATCGCTCAAATGATGTAGCTTGCAGAGGAAGGCTTTGCGGTCATTTTTCATCGAACGGCCTGCAGGCGATTCCGGTGGACACACTCCGCTTTTGCGCATGGCTCCTGGCAGGCCTCACGTTGGCCGTCTCGCCGTTGCCCGTATGTGCGGAAACGTCCCCCCCGCGACGACCCGGTTGGACGTCGCGCCCGCCGTGAGTGCGGCCGGGCGCCACCGCATGCTCTCGCAGCGCATGGTGAAGTCCTACCTCATGCTGGGGCAGGGCATCGCGCCCGATGACGCGCGGGCCATCCTGCAGGGATCGATCACCCAGTTCGAATCCCCGCTCGCGACGCTGAAAACTTTCCAGCCGGCGCAGAAGGTGCGAAATGCGCTCTTTCTTCTGGAAGGCGCGTGGGCGCGATGCAAGCCGCTGCTGACGGCCCCTCCCGGCCAGGCAGGCGCCGCCGAACTCTACGACGCCAACGAGGCGCTGCAGCAGGCCGCTCACAGCACCGTGCTGGCCTACGTGGACGTCAACAGCGAGGCCATCGACCATCTGGTCGCCGTGGCAGGGCGTCAGCGCATGCTCTCCAGGCGCCATGGCCAAGTTCTATCTCTATCGCACCTGGGGCCTCTATGATGCGCCGGCCGACATGGAGCTGCACTGCGCGACCGCGCACAAAGCCACCCGGCGATTGACGGGGGCATCCCGTTTTCGGGATACTGCCTGCGTTTCCGCTACTCCCTGCCCAGGGCTTGTTTCCATGAACATTGCGAGTTTTTCGGACCTGCTGGAGGCAGCGAGACAACAGCCCGACCCCCAGCGCCTGCTCTTCGTCTTCACCCAGCCGGAGCTGCCGCCCGAGCACACCGCCGAGGAAGCCCGGCAGTTTCGGGCTGGAAAAGGCGGCGTGCTGACGCCCAGGATGTGCGTCGACAAGGCCGCGGACGAGCTGCGCGATTTTTCCGCGCTGGTCGAAGAATCGGGCCGGACCGGCCAGGACTGGACGATCGTCTTCGTGGCAGGACTGGGCGGACGCGGCGAAACGCGCCCCAGTAGCGAGGACGCACAGGAGCCCCTGAAGCGCATGATCGCCTCGATCCAGGACGGCAGGGTCGAGAGCTATCTGGCTTTCGACCGCAGCGGGAATCTGGTGCGGTTTTCCTGAGCGGGCGCACTTCCTCAACTGCGCCCCCAACGACGGCGCCGGATTTGTTCACACCATCCCGACTCAACGCTTCATATCGTCGCGCGATTCGGACAGGGCGATGCGCTGATTCAGCCGGCGCAGGTCACGCCTGATCTGGGTGAGTGCGATATCGGTAAACAGCGCACGCAGGATCAGCACCACGATCGCGACGAGAAACAACAGTGCCGGTGAGTAAGCAATGCCCGCCGCTTGGCTGAGCCGGTCGATCAGGCCGGGCCAGACGCCGAACACCAGCGAGGCGGCCGCGACCGCGATCCAGAACAATCCCTGACGCAACTGGATGTGATCACGGCGGATCAGCGTAAGAATCGTCAGCGCAAGCCCGACGCCAAGCACGGCGACAACAAGGTAATAATCTTTCATGACTTGTGTGGTTTGGTGTTCCAGCGCGCGAGGCACAACAGGGTGGTCTCCGCCATGTAGCGGCCGACGCTCCACCACGAGTAGAACACCCGCGACGCGCCGAACTGCCGCGGGCTCATCGCCACCGGCACCTCCTGCACACGCAGGCCGGCGCGGTGCAGCAGCAGGAGCACGCCGATGTCCTGATAATCGAGCAAAGTCGCTTCGCCGCGCGCCAGCAACTGGCACGCCCTCAGATTGTAATAGCGGAAGCCGGAAGTAAGGTCCTCGAAGGAAAAACCGGTGAGGAAGCGGAAATAGCGCCAAGCCAGGTGCCGCAAGAAGCTGCCACGCGCGGGGTAGGCGCCGATGACGACATCGGCCCCCGTCGCGGCGACGTCCAGCAGGCGCGCAAGCTCGGCCGGTTCGTGCTGGCCGTCCGCGTCCATCGTCACCACCGCCGTATACGCTTGGTGCACAGCGTAACGAATGCCGGTCTGCATGGCGCCCCAGGCACCCTGCCGCAACGGCGGCTGCAGCACCGTCGCCCCCGCCTCTGCCGCCAGCCGGGCCGTGTCGTCGCGACTGCCGTCGTCGATCACGAGCACATCGACGTCGCCCCGCGCACGCACGCGGGTGACTACATCCGCAATGCTGGCGGCCTCGTCGAGCGCGGGAATGATCACCAAGAGCCGCTCACGCCGCAGCGATTCGGCGGCCGGACGATCGTGCTCCGGATCGATGCGCGCGTACAGCCGGCGCAGCGCACACGCGGAAGTGGCGATGTCGAATTCAGCGACGAAGCGGGCGCGGCCGGAGGTACCGAGACGAGCGCATGTCGGTGCATCCTCGCACAGACCGGCAAGCGCGGCGGCAAGTGCACCCACATCGTCGGGGGGCACCAGCACGGCATTGTCGTGCTCGCGCGCGACCCACGGCACGCCGCTGCCTGCGAGGCGCGTGGCGACGACGGGCTTGCCATAGCGCATGGCTTCCATGAGCACGATGCCGAAGGCTTCGGTGCGCTCGCGCGAGGGCAGACAGAACACGTCGCAGGAGGCGAGCAGGCGCTGGCACACCGCATCGTCGGCTTCACCCAGCAGCCGGATGTGCGCCGGCCGGCCAAGCTGATCGAGCAGCCGTTCCAGGCGCGGCCGCTCCTCGCCCTCGCCGACGATCGCCAGCTCGATCCCCGGCAGTTCGGCGACCGCCCGGATCAACGTGTCGAAGCCCTTGTAGTAGGTGAGCCGGCCGAGTGCCAGCACGCGCATGCCCTCGCGCGGCCACAACCCAACGGTTTCATTGTCCGGCACGTCGGGCAGGCGCGTCGCGTCGACGCCGAGCGGAATCACCCGGGCCTTGTGGCGCACGTGCCGCAGGGGACGGCTGCTTTCCAGATAGGCCGCGGAGGTGGCGACGACGGCGTCGGCACGTTCCAGCACTGCGCGCTCGAAGATATGGTAGAAAAGATAGGCAAGCCGCAGCGACCAGGGAAAGCGGCCGGTCTCGACGTCGGCGTGCCAGTGCACGATCCACGGCAGGCGGCGCGCCGACGGCAGCATCAACACGGCGAACGCGCTGGGATTGGGCAGGTGCAGATGCAGCACCTCGGGATCGTGGCGGCGGATGGCGCGCGCCAGCCACAGTGGAAACGCCGGGCTGACCGGCGCGAACAGCAGGCGGAACCACACCGGGCAGCGCATCAGCCAGGGCGGATCGCGGCGGTCGCCAGCCCCGGCATGCGCATGACACAACACCGCCGGACTGTCGCCGGCCGCCTGCTGCGCCTGCACCAGATCACCCAGATAGCGCTCCATGCCGCCGGTGGCCGGCGGATAGAACTTGCCGAGATGAAGGATGCGCACGTGCCCGAACCCGCGCTACGGCATGGCGCGGATGCGCTCGCGCCATTGCTGCAGCATCGGGTTGTCCGGCGTCAGACGGATGGCGTGCTCGATGTCGGCCATCGCCTCCGCCTTCCTGCGCAGCCCGTGGTTGGCAAGCGCGCGGCCGTAATAGGCCTGGCCATCCGGCACCTCGGTAATGATGTCGTTGAACAGGACCTGCGCTCGCGCGTAATCGTTCTTGACCACCCGCGCCAGACCGAGGTCGATGCGCGCCTTCCGGTGATGCGGATCGAGCTTGAGCGCAGCTTCAAGATCCGCTATCGCCTCATCGATTCGCCCCATCTCCAGCAGCACCCTGCCCTTCAGCGCGAGCACCAATTCCCGCGGCAGCACCGATGAGGGCTCCCCGAGAACCTGCTCGAACTGCTGCAGCGCTTCCGGCAGCCGTCCGTTCGCATGCAGCGCGGCGCCGTACTGGTAGCCAAAGCCGGGGAAATCGTAGCCGAGCTGCCTCGCCCGCTCATAGGCCTGCAAGGCTTCCGGAAAGCGGTTGGCCTCGAACAGCAGCGAACCCATGTTGAACATGCCCATGCCCTTGTCACCGAGGGCGGAGGACATGCGGAAATCCTCGAACGCCGCGCTCAACCGGTCCTGGTCGAGATAGAAGTCGCCGCGGTTGAGGTAGGCGAACCAGCGCCCCACCGCACGCGGGTCGTCCGGCAGCTTCGCAATCGCGTCGCTCCACACGCGCTCGCGGCTGGACAGCGAATCGACACGGTCGAGCGCCTGCCACGCGAACAACGCCGCCAACCCTATCCCGATCACCCCCAGCAGGCGGCCGGGCAAGCCATGGAACAGGAAGAACACCAGCCCGGGCACGCCAATCGCCCACAGATAGCTACGGTACAGCACGAACGGATCCTGCACCCACACTGTGGCGAATTCGGTGACGAACAGCAGTGCCGGCAGCAACAGTGAAATCCCCAACAGCGCACGCCAGTCGCGATAGCGGATCACCAGAACGAAACCGCCCACGAGCACCGCCAGATAGCCAATGGCGCCGAGCAACTGTGGCAACGCCGTAAGGCTCACCGGAAACGGCGGGCGCATGTCGATCGACATCCAGCCGGCGTAAGGCAGCATCCACAAGAAGCCGTATTTGAAAAAGAGCCAGGTCTGGTTGAGGATGCTGAGCGGCCAGGCGTGCCGTTCCACGTCCGGCCCCAGCGTGGCCAGTTGCGCGATGAACACTCTGGAGAACTGGTCGAAGGGCTTGCCGATGATCTCGCCGTATCGCAATGTCAGCACCGCGGCCGCGAGGGCGACCAGTGCCACCCCCGTGCCGCCGATCAGCGCCAGTTTCTTCAGCGACGGCCGCGCCACGAGAATGTACACCGGCAGCGCCGCCAGCGGCGCCATCAAGGCGTGTTCCTTGGACAGCACCGCAAGCACATAGCACACCAGTGCCGCCGCGAACGATGCCACGCTGCGGCAGCGCACGCCGCGCGCGAACTGCCACAGGCCCAATACGACGAACAGCGTCGCCATCAGAATCGAGCGCTGGATGAGATAGGCGACCGCGTACACCGCGACCGGACTGAGCGCGAAAAAGCCGAGCGCGAGGCCCAGTGCTGGAGACTGGTGATAAGGCACACCCGAGGTGTCGTCGTCCGTCGGCACGATCGCCCGCAGAATTTCCCGGTAGAACGCCCACAGCGCCAGCGCCACGCCACCGTGGACGAGCAGGTTGAAGCCACGCTGCACCGCCCAGTTTTCGCCGAAAAGCGCCTGAATCCACACGAAGCTGCTGTAGGACAGGGCGCGCGGCTGCCACTGCGACAACGAGCCATACACGCCGAAAATACGCCCGTCGGTAAGCGCCTCGTCGTCGAAAATCAGCGGATGGTTCAGTGCGGGCAGGTAGAGGCCGGCCAGCACGACCAGCACCACCGCCAGCCACGCAAATCTCCCGATTGTCTGATTTATATTCATTTGTATCTCTGAGCCCGAAACCCGCACGGAGACGCCGAGTAATTCAATATCGTCGTTCCGGCGTACGCCGGAACCCCGTCAAATCAAGCATCTGGACCCCGACGCGACGAATTAATCAGCGTCTCCTTACGTCTGATACCCGTGTCTTGGCGCAAATCGAATATTTTGGCACGAATGGGGGCGACAGGGGAAATGCCGACGCGGATTTGTCCGCGCCTCTTCATCATTTCTGTCCGCTATTTGCAGTGTGTCGGCCGGTCTGCCGCAAATGCCCGACGATCGACCTGTACCAAACCGAATACGGTTGCGCCAGCCACCACTTCAATGGCACGCGCCCGTAGTATTTGCGCACGACCATCATGGCCTCCCGGTAATGACGGCGCCGCTGCGTCCGGGTCTTCGTGTCGACGTGCTCACGATTGACCGCAACAAAATCATCGACAAAGCGCAGCGGGCCCTGCGACCGGTACAGATGCCACCACAAGTCGTAGTCCAGGGCCATGTGCAGGGTCTCGTCCAGACCGCCCACCGCCTCCCACGCGGAACGCCGGATCAGGGTCCCGGGCTGGGAGATGATGCAACGAAACGCCAGACGATCTTCATCGAACGGCTCCACCCACACGGGCTTGCGTTTTCCGGACTTATCCATCACATCCCAGCAACGACCATACACCGCCGGCGCTTCCGGGTGCCTCTCCAATTCGTCTGCGAGTCTTGCCAAGGCGCCCGGCAAGTACCAGTCGTCGCTATTCAGCCAACACACGTACGGGGCGTTGCCCCGCGCGATGCCTTCGTTGATCGCCGCAGCCTGGCCGCCATCGGGACGGCTGCGCCACCCCGCAAGGCGATGTTCCCACTTGCGAATGACGTCGAGCGAGTTGTCCGACGATCCTCCATCCAACACGAACACCTCGAGCGGAATTTCCTGCCGAAAGATCGAAGCCAGCGCATCATCCAGGAAGCGGCCCTGATTGAACGAAGGGACGACGATCGTCACCAGCGGTGCAATCATCCCGGATTATCCAATAGTCCGTAGTCGGGCTTCAGCCCGACATGTCGGGTTAAAACCCGACCTATACCCCGTTTATTTGTCGCGTACCGGTGTTCCAATGTATTTTTCGGGATCACGCCTTCCTCATGGAAACACTCAGCAGGTCCAAATCCATCATTGTGTGTGCAGCGAAGCGATCCAGAGTTCTTTGTTTGGGGAAGCGCTGAATAATTCGTCACCCCGGCGAACGCCGGCATCCAGATGCTTGATTTGACTGGGTTCCGGCATACGCCGGAACAACAATATTACATTAATCAGCGCCTTAAGTTCTCTGACATATTTATCCCGGATTATCCAATAGTCCGTAAGTCGGACTTCAGCCCGACATGTCAGATTAAAACCCGACCGATATCCCGTTGATTTGTCATGCACAGATGTTCCAATGGATTTTGGGGGTTTATAAAGCCCTGCACTCAACCAGGCAGACCGTTTCCAAACCGCCAGATCCTCAAACGGCGCCACTGCTCCTCCTTGTAACTTGTAACTTGCCCCTTGTACCTGCCGTTACTCGTGATAATCCATGGCCTTGTAGCCGTGCTTCTTGATCAGTTCGTCGCGCTCGGCGGCCTTGAGATCCTCGCGCACCATTTCGGCGACGAGTTCATCGAAGCTGATCTTCGGCGTCCAGCCGAGCTTGGTCTTGGCCTTGCTGGGG
>JACDJA010002088.1_pt1 | contig 15004 bp, 13 predicted proteins | sample 7449241 | NCBI WGS metagenome assembly JACDJA01 (sample SAMN14253289, study PRJNA609438) | sludge metagenome | isolation source: initial anaerobic sludge | collected 2018-12-20 | reverse complement strand
GGCTATGGGGCTTCGGTGACGGCTCACAGCAGTGATGATGGCGAACCATCCGGCACGGCCGGGCGACCGGCCTTGGCGGTTTTGCAGGGCAGCGGATTGGGGGATATTGTGGTGGTGGTGACGCGCTATTTTGGCGGTACGAAGCTGGGCACCGGCGGCCTGGTACGCGCGTATAGCGATGCGGTCAAAGCTGTGTTGGCGATTTTGCCGCTGGCTGAAAAAGTAGCCACTGATACCCTCAGGCTGGTTGTGCCGTATGGTTTGTTTGAGCAAACCCGCTTGTTGATTCAAAAATATAAGGGGTTAAGCTTGCAAGAGGATTTTGGCGCGGCGGTGACGATCTCGGTACAGTTGATGGAGGAGAGGGTGGCTGCGTTTAATGAAGAAATGCGGGAATTATCGCGCGGCACGATCCAGGCGGAGGTGATCGCCAGCAACCCAGAGACGATACTGCCGCTGGAGGATCGCGATCAATAGAAAAAGTAGTACTATGTTTCATAAAATTTATCTTATTTTTACAGCCTGAATGCCTTGCTGCCCCTATAATTAAACCATATTGGTTCTGTGAGAATTGTCTTGGGAGCATATCTTCCTTTCCCAGCAAAATCAAAATGACCAATAACATTGAAATATACTTTACAGGTGAGGTGAATCGTGGCGGCTCAGATTTTCAAAGAGGTGTTGATTCTGGGGGGAACGATATGGGGGATTGCTTTTTTTTGGTTTTTGGCAACGCGGCGGTTAATGGGCAACGGAATTATTCTTAAATACCGTTTAACGGGCTATGTGAACGCTTTCTTCATGGTCGTCATTTTTTATACGTTTGGGCGGGTGGGCTTTTCATACAAGAACATGCTCATCTTTTACCCGATAGCGATTGCTGCTTTGCTGTCCGTGAATTTTGTTGGTTTACGCATGTTTGTAAAACCGATTCGCGAATTAGCCCAGATCGCAAGTAAGATCAGCAGCGGGGAAGTCGGTGAGACGTACCATTACACTGCGAATGATGAATTCGGTTCGTTGACCCGTTCTTTTAATGAAGCCAATCAATATTTATTGGAAAAAGCCGTAACCGCTCGCGAATTATCACGGGGCGATCTGACCGTGATTTGTAGCCCAAAATCAGAAGATGATGTATTAGGCACCGCCTATCAGCAAATGATTTTGCAGTTACGAAATTTTGCAGAAGTCGTCACGCAAAAATCAAGTGAGCTATATCAGGGCTCGGATCAATTAGCCTTGGCCGTACAACAAACTCAAATGGCGAATGCTCAAATCAACACTGCCATGCAGCAGGTGGCGCAGGGTTCCGTGCAGGAGACGAATACTGTTAATCGAACAGCACAAACGATGGAGGACGTGCGTCATGCTTCGGAACTCCTGCGCGACAACGCGGCCCAACAAATTCAAACCATGCAACATACCGTTCAGGTGAGCGAACAGTTGGCCGATCATATCCATGAGGTAGTGCAGTTTTCTCAACAGGCGAAACAGCAAACTGAAAACGGTCTGGTTACAGCCCAGCACAGCGTGGAAACCATCTCTGAAACGCTAAACGGCCTACAACGAATTCAACAAAAGATGCTTGCCTCTCAGCAAAAAATGAGTGAGCTGGCGCAACACTCTCAAGCAATTGGGGTGATTGTGGAAACCATCGAGGATATTGCCTCACAAACCAATATGTTGGCATTAAACGCAGCGATTGAAGCGGCCCGGGCGGGAGAAATGGGAAAAGGCTTTGCGGTGGTGGCTGCGGAAGTGGGTAAATTAGCCGAGCGTTCGGTCGGGGCTACCCAACAAATTGGAGAGATCATTCAACTGCTTAAGGGAAATATCGAGGCCACCCAGCAAACCATGTTGGCAAGTCGGAAAGAAATGGATCAAAGCGTCATCCATTCGGATCAATCGTCCGCAGCCTTAATCGCGATCCGGGAATCGATGGAACAAACCGATCGGCAGACAAAAGCCATTCTGTCTGAAACCGAAAAAATGGGCGAACGGGTGAATACATTGGTTGAAGAAATCGGAACAGTGAATGATTTGATTCAGGGTAATTTCACCGCCATCCATCAAATCGATGGATCGATCCAAGAAACCAGACAGGCGATTGAGACGATCGCGGCTATTTCAGAGGAAAATTCCGCTTCGGTAGAAGAAGTGACCGGCGCGACCTCGGAAATGGCAGAACAGTCGCGCAGCGTCGCTGAGATGGCGAAAGGGCTCTCGGGCATGGCGGAAGCCCTCAAGGCAGCGGTGGCGTTTTTTAAACTCCAATAGAATATACCGATTACCTACAGCGCGCACGTAGGAGCGAGGCGGTAGGATATCATGACGATGCGTTGCATTAAGAATCAGCTTTTTGCACGTACAATGAATCGGATTGGATAACAGGAGTGAGCCGATGCAGCCGCAATTATTACCTGAAGAATTTGACAAGTGGGCGGCCAGGTATGATCAGGTATTGCCGGTCTCAGTGTGCGCAGCAGTCTTGGTTTTTTCAGGCGATCTCTAGCGGCTGGCCTTTTTCGGGGGCCAGGACTAAGCTCAGGGCGGCTTGGTCACATTTGCTGATGCAGATGCCGCAGCCCATGCACAAAGTTGTATCCACCTGGTTTTCACCCTGATCAGAAAAATCGAGCGCCCCAAACTGGCAAGTTTCGTGGCAGTTTCCGCATTGCAGGCAGCGGTCATGGTCGATTTGCGCCAGATAGCCGGAAGAAGCCAGCATCGGTACGCCTTGTTTGTGGTACATCATTGCCCCGCAGCAGCAATCACAGCAGTTACAGATGGCATAGAAACGCCCGAGCATGGCCTCTTTAAAGAAGGCATGGTGAACATGCCCGCGCTGATCTTCTGCTTCTAAGATGCGGATGGCTTCGGCTTGGGTGATCCAGCGGCTTTTTTGCGGCTGGTGTTCCACCATAAAGCTGGCAAATGGCTCACCGACGATCAGGCAGACATCCATGGGCAGACACGGGTTTTCGACGTAGGCGCGACATGGGCATTCCAGCACGGCGATGTGATCTGGGTTTTGCAGGATAATCGCCCGCGCTTGCGTGTAGGGGATCACTTGTTCGAGGTCTTCGATATGGATGGCTTCTTTGATGGAGACCAATTGTTTAGCGGTTTGCAGGGGGATGGCCTTGCCATGATATTCATCGGCGTGGGTGTGGCTGGGCAGGTCGACAGCATGTTCGCGGCGCGGTGTGTGGCGCGGTGGGTTCAGTTTTCCCCACAGGGAAATGAGCGGTTCAGCGCGCTTGCGCCAGGGGTGGTCGCCTTTGCCGATTCCGATGTATAGATACGGAAAGCGGGCGTAGATATAGCCGTGTAGGAACTTAGAGAAGGTGTGTTGGCTGCGTTGTGTGGATGTGTCATAAAAATCTTTTGTGGTCTGGGACATGAACCAGCGCAGGGGATTGTGTTTCATAACGCGCTCTCCATTCAAGCAACTTGTGTTATTGAAATTTATAACACAAAAAATGGGGGAAGGTTGTGTTTTTATTGGAAACAAAGCCAAGGACGGGTACAATAGGGAAAGACATTAAGAAAAGGGAGATTGTTGGATGATCGAATCAGATAATCGGCCGTGGGGTCGCTGGGAAGAATATTTAAATGAACCTGGGTATCGGGTGAAACGGATTATCGTCAACCCAGGCAAACGCCTATCCTTACAGAAACACGGGCTGCGCGCTGAACATTGGGTGATTGTGCAGGGCGGCGGGCAGGTGACACAAGATGGGGTGACGCGCTCGATTGGGGTGGGGGATGTGGTCTTTATTCAAAAGGGTCAGGTGCATCGTGTGGAAAATGATCGTGACGATTTCCTGGTGATCATCGAGACGCAATTTGGGGTGTGTATTGAGGATGATATTGAACGCCTGGCGGATGACTTTGGTCGGGCGTGAGAAGGGAAATTATCCATCCATCCAATCTCTTAACCAACGCTGCTGGGCATAAAATAACAGGTAGGTTTCGTAACCGGCAGGATAGCTGGGACAATGTGCAAAACAGCTGTTCTTATTCCTCAGTCTGCGCCAGTACGACTGCCAATGGCAGTGGAGCATTTACGCTCGCCTCGCCGCGTGTCTTATTGCGGGGTGATTATATAAATTATTTATCGATCTATGATGCAGAGGGTAATTACCAAATTTATTGGGATATTTCGTCCGCGGCTATCACGGCATCTGTAGGCAGCAGTTACGTAAAAGGCTATTGGACTTCCCCTTATCTAGATGTTACCATCACCTTAAGAAATAGCGAGGGCGGGTTCAAGGATGCCCAGAGTGCGAGCGTATGGCGTGATGGCAGTTTTTCGATTTACATGGCTGAGATCATTAACGCTGGGGATACGATCACCGTGACGGATGGCAGCCGTACCGAAACAATGAGGGTCGCTGACCTGCGTGCAGCGTTGAATAAGGATACCGAGCAGCTAACCATTTATGCGCCCAATGGGAATGCGATTGTTAATTTTAATGATAGTAGACCCCGTGAAGACTCTTACTACAGTATGTGTTCCCCCCACCAAATTGTTAATAATACGACCTCCATTTCACTGGGGGCGGTCAGCAGCCAGGATAGTGCTACAATAGATTTTCGTGGAGCTGATGGACATTATACGTATCGTTATACCCACGCTTCAAGTCTACATGTGGGTTACGGGGGATTTGTGTACGGTTATACATCACCGAATAGGAATGTTACGGTAAAGTTGCTGAATGGGAATACGGTTATCGAAACTAAGAGTACCGTCTCTAGCTCAAGCGGTCATTATTATATCGATTTTGAGAATGACCCCGTACCCGGATACCGCGTTCAGGTGTTAGCAGATAAAACTGAAGAGATGAGTGTACCGAATGTAACCCTCAATCGGGATGTGGTTGGTAATCGTTTTTATGGGAGTTCACCAGCGAATCAGCCAGTGCAAGTTGGTCTTCAAACTCGTCAAGGATATGGTTATACTTCTATCCGTAAATTAATAAACGCCGATTCTAATGGGAATTATTCGGCGTCGTTTGCAGGTGAAGTGTTTATTAGTCGTTGTGAGGCCGCAAATGTCGGCGGGCAGTGTGCTGAAGCATTGATCAAATATTATGACGCCAATGAATTTGAGTTTTACCGCTATGGTGAATTTCGAAAAGATGTAAGCGCGGATGCCTGGGAGGATGATAACAGCATTGCGAACGCAAAGAATTACACTGGCTATCAAAAGCACACCTTTCATTACGATGATTCCGAGGATTGGATCAAGCTGACCGTCAATGCGGGCGATGTAGGCAAACCCTTCTATTTGATGACCACCAATCTCGGGCCGACTATGGATACAGTGTTGTACCTGTATGAAAGTGATGGCACGACGCTGATTGCTAAGAATGATGATAGCGGCGGTGGACATGCCTCACAGATTTCTTGGACGCCCACAAAAAGTGGTACATACTACATTAAGGTTCAGTCTTTCAACTTAAATAACGTAGGCAACTGTGGCTCAAGCTACGATTTCTTCATTGCTCACGATAAGGTCTTTCTACCCTTGACCGTTCGATAATTCTTTCCCCATGTCAAAGAGGCTGCCGGAATTTTCGGCAGCCTCTCTATGTTGGTCTTCTCTGTAGAGAAAAAGGGTCTGTTAGCGTTGCGCTTGCTCCATCACCAAGCGATAACCCAATCCCGGGGTGTTTTCAATGATGATGCAGTCGGGGGAGATGGCTTTGATCTTTTTGCAGAAGCGGTGGATGAGTTGACGCAGCATGTCACTGCTGCCGCCGGGCGGTGGCGGCCCCCAAATATGGTGAATTAAGGTTTCGGGGGGCACAATTTGCAGGGGATAGCTCATCAGGCAATCAAGGAGACGGCATTCCAGTGTGGTCAGGCTGATGGGGGCATATTCGCCCATTTTCAGGCAGCGCCCCGCCAAATCCAGAGCGAGCGCTCCCACTTGCCGGAAGGCCGGGGTTGGTTCCTCGCTGGAACGCCTTAAGATGGCATGTACCCGCGCCATGAGTTGGCGCGGGCTGAAAGGCTTGGTGATATAGTCATCGGCGCCCAGGTCGAGGCCGTGAATGATGTCTTCTTCATCCGAGCGCACGGTCAGGATGACGATGGGGGTGTCGCGTTTCTTGCGGATGGTTTCACACACGCTGAAACCATCCGGCAGGGGGATGTTAATATCCAGCAGTACCAGGTCAGGTTGATCTTGTTCCCATAAGGTCAGTGCTGTTTGACCATTATCGGCCTGGATGACGGTAAACCCTTCCCGAATGAAGGCAAATGCCAGAATATCGGCCAGGGTTTTGTCATCTTCCACAATTAATGTTTTCATTGCGCCGGTGAGGGGGGAGTTTTGCCTCCCTCAAATAACCCTTCCGTGACGGTGGGAATCGTTTTTTCTGTCGTTGGGTGGTGAAAGACGCTCAGATAGCGGGCTGCCAGGGTGAAGACTAACGCGCCAATCGCAACCATGCCAATCGTGACGAGTAACTCCAACCAGCTGGGCATGTAAGCCCCAGCGGAAAAAGCTACCAGGCTGATGTTGAAGCGGTTCATCAACAACCCGACGACCACCAATAGGGAGGCAGCAAACATTTGCATTGGTTTGCGACGTACACTGGGGATGGATAATAAGACCATCGGAATGATGATATTGATCAGTACCTCAGCCCAGAACAGGAAACTGAGATTACCGGCAGCAAAGAGATAGGCCCCATCACCGGCCAGCAGCAGATCGCCGAATTTGAGGATGAGATACAGTCCCAGCACAAAGGGGATGATGCGGGCCACTTTGCCGAGTAATTTGGCATCGGTTTTATGGTTCAAACCAAAGCCGGTCAGGGTCGATTCAACGATCACCATGCTTAGTCCAGCGGCCATGGCCGAGACGAAGAAAAGAATTGGCAAAATGCCGGAGTACCATAGGGGATGCACGCGGTGCGGCATGAGGACGAATAAGGTGCCCAACGAGCTTTGGTGCATGGTGGAAAGCACGATGCCCAAGATGACCAGCGGAACGGTGATCGAGCGGATCATCTTTAAGGGAGCCTGCATGTTGAAGCGTTCAAATACGATCGGTGAAATCTCCAATAGCAAAACGGTGGCGTAGATCATCACACACCAGCCGACTTCAAATAGCGGGGAATGCACATTCCAATTAAAGATCATATAATAAATACGGTGCGGAAAGCCGAGATCGACCATAATGGCGAAGGCGGCCAGGGCATAGCCCAAAAAGCCGGTCAGCACGGTCGGGCGCAGGATCGGGTAAAATTCTTTTAGGTGCAGCACGTACACAATGCCGGCGATGCTAAAGGCACCCGCCGCCAGGGCAATCCCGCATAAAACGTCAAAGCTGATCCAGATGCCCCAGCCGCGCGCATCGGTCAGGGCGGTGGTTGCGCCCAGGCCGACCGTCCAGCGGTACACGACCAGGATCAGGCCGAGCAGGGCGAAGAAGGCCATGCCAATCGTGCCCGCGCCAATCGGTTGGGTTGCTTTTTTTTGGTAGGTTGTTGCCATTTTATTCCTCCACCTTTACAGAGTCAACGTTTAATTTGCGACCGGTGAGCCAGTATAAAAATGTCATCAAGCTGGCAACCACCACCGCCAGGCCGGGTACGGCTTTCATCCAGGGCCAGGTCAGGGAAGGCAGGGAGCTGCTGGTCAGGACGGGCATTCCCAGGGATTCAAAGGGGACGCTGGAGAGGTACAAGACCGAGGTGCCGCCGACTTCGTTTTCCCCGTAGACATAATTGACATAGCGTTCCGGGTTGTCTGAGATGCGTTGGTGGGCTTCGGCCAACAGGTCGGAGCGTTTGCCAAAGAGGATCGCGCCTACTTTACAGGCTTCCACACAGGCTGGCAGTTCTCCATCGCGCAGGCGGTCTGCACAGAAATCACATTTTTGGACGCGCGGGAAGACCTCATCCCATTCGTATTTTGGAACTTCAAACGGGCAGGCCGCCATGCAGTAGCGACAGCCAATGCAGATGGTTTCATCATATAAGACCGGGCCTTCTGCTGTTTTTTGCATAGCACCTACCGGACAGGCTGAAACACAAGCCGGATCGACACAGTGCATGCAATTGCGTTTGATAAAGGAATAATCGGAGCGTTCCGCTTGATTTTGGTAGAGCTTAATGATCGTCCAGGTGTCTGCGTCCAGCTCGGCTTCACCCTGCGGGGTCAGGCCGCGCCGGTCTTTGCAGGCAGTTTCGCATTCGCGGCAGCCAATGCAGGTGGTGGCATCATATAAGATGGCAAAGCTGTCCTCGTTGATGCCGCTGCTGATGTTGGCGGTAAGCGTTGGGGCGAGCATTAAGCCCGATAAGCCTGCGCCAGAGGTTTTTAGAAAGTCTCTGCGGTTCATCGTCATGATGTTTTTCCTTCTTCGCTGGTGGTTTCTTCTCGTTTTTCAAGGATCAAGGCCTTGATGGTCAGGGTGCCGACAATGCCCACGATCAGCCCAACTACCAGGCTGGTAACGCCGACATTTTGCACGGGCGGGCCGGCTTGTTTGACCGTGACCTCGGGGTAGAGGGTCATGGCGGAGATATTGGCTTCGATGGGCGGTGGGTTGAGTTTACCGACTTCGTGGATGCCGTGACAATCGTAGCAGGTGGGCTTGTTGGTGAGGGAGTCGGGGTTGTAATCTTCGGTCATGGTAACGGTGGTGTCATGGAAGACCAGGTAGGTATCGAGTACGTTGGTTTCCAAGCCATATTTTGCCATGACGTCATTATTGGTGTGGCATTTGGCGCAGGTGTCGACCGAATCCTTGCGGAAGTTGCTTTGAGCCGGGTCGCAGATCTGGTGAACGTTGTGGCAATCGACACATTCTGGCATATCGTCATTGCCCTCGATTAAACCAGCCCCATGTACACTGGTGGTGTAGTTTTCAAAATCTGCCTGGTGGCAATCGGCACAGGTTTGCGACTTCCAGCTGATCTGACCGCTTTCGCGGGGATGATCAATTTCGCTCATATATTGCTGGCTGTGTGGTTGATGGCAGTCAGCGCAAATTGGTGTGTCAACGTTGCCGGCTTGATAAAGGGCTTCGTGGACGTTACCGGAAACCTGGTTGAATTGCTCGCTATGGCATTTCTGGCAGGTGTCGTGGTAACTGATCAGGTATTGCCGTTTATTGGTGGCCGTGATCTGGTTGTGCGGTGCTGGAAATTTTTCGTAGCCGATGTGACATTCCACACACTGCATATCCTGATGGACGGATTGGTCAAAGACCTGTCCGCTGATGGAGAGATTCAACATATCCCCATTGGCAAGTTTTCTTTCCCAATTGGGTTGATCATGACATTCGAGGCAGGTTTCGTTCTCGGGAATGTCCTGCGCTTGCACCTGGGACGTGATTCCGGCCAGCAGGAGTGCGCATATACATACGACTAATAGGTGCGCTAAACTACGCTTCTGAAAAAGTGTTCTTACCATAGTATCCCTTTTTATGAAGTTATTTCACAAAGATTTTTGCTACAAATATTATTTGACCATTTCCCCGGTCATGTCGATGTTTTTAATCGATACTTTGCGGATCGCCATCAGGGTGATTCCCAGCAGGTAGATGCCGAATAGTAATACAATCCAGGCCAATAGTTTGTGGTCTGTCATATATAGGGCGGTGGCAATAGCGGCCGCTGCCACAAACGTACACGGGCAGGAGATCTTTAGGGGTTTGGCTTGCAGTTTGCTGAGCCCGGTGTAGATCAGATAGCCTACGACCAGTGCGCCGATCACAAAATAAAACATAATTCACCTCTCACGATTATTAAGAAAACAGAAACTGCTTATTGGGATAACAGTGACCGTTTGTATTTGACTATCTTTATTTTAGGGGTTGGGTATAACAACAGTTGTTATGGATGTGTGACAAAGCTGTGACAATTCTCACAAATGGGGGAAGAAGATTAACCACCAAGCACACGAAGAAACACGAAGGAAAAAAATAATAAGATAAGAAAACAAGACCACAGAGAAGATGTAGGGCGAGGCACGCGGCTACCTGCACGATTGGGTAGCAACTTCTTGCCTCGCCCCTACGATGGTGTGTGGTGGGCATTGGGCGAGGAACGCGGCTACTTGCACGATTGGGTAGCATCTTCTTGCCTCGCCCCTACTGTTAAATTAAATCCTCATCTTTTTGGTAAATCAGTTCATACCCCAGCCCGGTCACGTTGTTAATGGCGGCCCGGTAATCTTTTTCCACCTTGAGCCGTAGCCGATGCACGAGCTGACGTACCATGTCCATATCGCCCCCTTGCGCACCCCAGACGTGATCAATGATGATCTCCGAGGTGACGATCTGCCCGGCGTTGACCATCAAGCAGTCCATCAGGCGCAGTTCCAGGCCGGAGAGTTGAATGGGTGGCTTGTCGCCGATGCGCAGCTCATGGCGATTGAGATTAAGGGTAATATTGCCGGCCTGGCGGGTGGTGGCCGGACTTTTCTTTTTCGAGCGTCTCAAAACTGCCCGCACGCGCGCCATTAATTGGCGAGGACTGAAGGGTTTGGTAATATAATCATCCGCCCCCAGCTGGAAGCCTCCCAGAATATCCTCTTCATCGCTGCGCACGGTCAACAGGATGATTGGAATATCGGATTGCGCCCGGATGCGTTTGCAGATGCTGAAGCCATCCTCTTTGGGGATATTGACATCGAGAATGATGAGATCGGGGTGTTCGTTTTCCCATTTGTGGTAGGCTTGCTCGCCGTCCTCTGCCAGGATGACTTCAAAGCCTTCCCGCTTGAAGGTAAAAGCGATCACATCCGCCAGGGTGCGGTCATCGTCAACAATCAATACTTTCATGCTTCACCTGTGATGGGCACGGTAAACCAAAATTCGGCACCACCCCCGGCACGGTCACGCACCCCCACTTGCCCGTGATGCGCTTTGACAATCGCGTTTGTGACCATCAAGCCCAGCCGTGCCCCTTTCTGCATGACGCCATGCGGGGCAGCCTGGCCTGCCAGACCGGAGAAGATTTGGTCACGCAGTTCGGCCGGGATGCCGGCCCCCTGGTCGCTGATGCTGATCTCGATCTGCTGCGGCAACACCTGTGCGGAAAGGAGGATCTCCGCGTCGGGGGGGCCATATTTGCTGGCATTGGACAGCAGGTTGATGAGTACCTGGGTGATGCGGCGGGCGTCAATCAAGACCAGCGGCATGGATTTGGGCAGGTCAATGCGCAGGCTTTGCCCATATTTTTTCAAGAGGGGCTGCATGGTTTCCGCGCTGTGCTGAATAACGCTGCGCATTTCGGTTGGCTGCGGGCTGACGCGGAAGCGGCCGGTTTCAATGCTAGAGCCCTCCAGCAGGTTGTCGATCAGGTTTTCCAGGTTGAGGATGCTGAGGTGGATCGAGCGCAGCAGCTCCTTCATTTCCGCTTGGGTCAGGTTCTCGGCTTCATCCAGTAAGATTTCAATAGAAGCGGTCAGCGCGGAAAGCGGGGTGCGGAATTCATGGGTAATATTGCCCAGGAAGGAACCCAGCAGGCGACTGAGGGCTTCTTCTTCACTGACATCCCGTAACACCAAGACGGTGGCGGCTGCCTTGTTGGTTTCGGCCGCTAATTTGGCATGGGTGATGGCGAAGGTTTTTTTGTGCCCTTCCTTTAAAAGGAATGCCTGGCGCACTTTTTCACCGACCGGTGGCAGCAGGGCCAGCAGCCCGGTGGCCGCGTCTGCTGGTTTTAGGATGTCATCAATCGGTTGATTGAGTACCTCGGTTGTTTTCCAGCCGGTGATGCGTTCTGCACCCGGGCTGAAATAGACGATGGACTGTTGATTTAATATAATGATGCCCTCGACCATGGATTGCAGCAGCAGGTCATTCCATTGCTTTTCCGCTTGCAGGGAGGTGATGGCTTCTTGAATGCGCACCCGCGAGCTTTCCAATACTTGTGAAAGTTCTACCACTTCTTCTAATTTGGTTTGTACGCGAATTGGTTTGGAGAGGGTCGGGTTTTCGGTTGGATTGGTGATGGCGACCAGCTGGGAGATCGGCCGCTGGATGCACTGTGCCAGGAAGACAGCGAACAACACGGAAAGCAGCAGCACCGCTAAGATTACGAGGGATAAGAATAATTCTTGTTGCTTATGATCTTGCTTGAGGGTGGTGACATCCAGGGCAACTTCCACATCCAGATCGCTGCTATTTAAAGGAAAGCGCGAGACATAATACTCGTGATCTTGAATGGTAAAACTTTCCTGAAATTGTTCATCGGCTAATTGGGCCGGCATAAACTGCACCTTGCTTTTTTTGTCATATTCCGGGCCGAAGCTGGTGGCGATGACCGCTCCTTCGTACATTAAGGTATGATACAGATTACAGGTATCACACATTTCGATTAGGAAAGAGTTGTCGAGGTGAACCCCCAGTAAGACCGTGCCCAAGGTTTGACCCTGATCGACAATTTGCCGGCCGCGCAGCAGCCAGGCTTGGGGGGTATCTTGGGCGGGCAGCACGGTATACAGGGGATTGGTTTCGATTTGGCAGGTGGTCAGGAGAGGTTGTGCGTCGGTGGAAGCGATCAGTTGCCCGCTGGCATCGCACACGGTGATGGTATCAATGTGCGGCATACCTTGTTTGAATTGGACGAGGTATTCATCCAGGGCGGCACCGTCCTTATTTTTTACGAGCTGGGCTAAGGAGGGACGTGAGGCAGCCAGCACGACCATATTGGTGATCTCGTTTTCTTGGGCCTGGTAGTACTTGCGGATCATGTTCATGCTTTGGGCACGTTTGTCGTTTTCGAGGTAACGGTAGTTGGTGCGTAAAGCGGTAAGGCCAACCGCGGTTACGCTGAAGATGGTTAATAGCACAAAGCTGATCACGATCTGGGTGCGCAGGGAATAGGAGTTCAGGAATTTATTTAGTATTTTGTTAAACCAGCAGACTGGGTTCAAGAATAGCCCTCCGAATCGGGTGTGATGGATTTGTCATACGCTTATTTTACAATGAAACCGAGAATTAAGTAGGGGTGAGGTTTCTATACAAAAAATTGACATTTAACGAAAAAGGGCTAGGATTAATCATTGTTGATAAAAATTATCTTAATACTATAAAAAGGTTCCCTATGTCCTCCATACCTCAGAAAACGCAAGTGCTGGTTGTCGGCGGTGGCCCGGCTGGTTCGACGGCCGCTTCCTTATTGGCTCGTCAGGGCCTGCATGTCACCTTATTCGAGAAAGATCGTTTTCCTCGTTATCATATCGGCGAATCGCTGTTGCCGACCATCCTACCGATCATTGATCTGATCGGTGCGCGCGAGAAAATGGAGAAATTCGGCTTCCAGCGCAAACACGGGGCTTATCTGGAATGGGGGAACGAAACCTGGGCGTTGGACTTTGGCGAATTAAACGGCGATGCGACCTACGCCTTTCAGGTTTCTCGGGCTGAATTCGATGAAATGCTGATCAACCACGCCGCAGAACAGGGTGCCCATGTGTTTCAAGAAACCGCAGTGCGCAGCCTCGGGTTTGAAGGACAGCGCGTAAACCAGGCGACCTGGCAGCATACACCGCATGACGGCAGCCCGCAGCAAGGTACGATTGAATTTGATTATTTGATTGATGCCTCGGGACGGAAGGGGTTAATGGCGAATCAGTACCTCAACAACCGTAAATATCATCAGGTCTTTCAAAATGTGGGGGTGTGGGGTTATTGGAAAAACACAGACCGTTTGGCGACCGGGCGCGAGGGGGATATTGCGGTCGGTTCAATCCCAGACGGCTGGCTGTGGGGCATTCCCTTGTCGGATGGCCGGATGAGCATCGGGGCCGTGCTGCATAAGGATAGCATCAAAGCGCGGCGCGGGCAGTCCATCGATCAAATCTATGCAGAGGCATTGAAAGCCTCTCCCCTTATGCAGCGCATCACCCAACACGCCGAGTTGATTTCAGGGGTTATGACCGAAAGCGATTATTCGTATGCTTCCGAGCAATTCTGCGGCCCGGGCTATTTCCTGACCGGCGATGCGGCTTGTTTTTTGGACCCGTTGTTATCGAGCGGGGTGCATCTGGCGACGTTGAGCGCGATGATGGCAGCCGCTTCGATTACCAGTATTTTTCGGGAAGAGGTAGGAGAAGAGGAAGCACAGGCCTTTTTTGAGAGCAGTTATCGCCAGGCTTATTTGCGGTTTTTGGTGTTCTTGTCCGCTTTTTACGATGTTGGCCGCACGAAGGAATCCTATTTCTGGGAAGCACAGCGTATTACCCAGCAAGACGTGCCAGCGGATCACTTGAAGCTCGCCTTTCTTAATCTGGTGACGGGGGTTAAAGATTTGGATGATGTGCAGACGACCGGTGCGCATGGCTTGGTGATGGAAGAAATGACGAAGCGCATTGATGCCAATCTGAAATACCGCAAAGATAAATTGAAGCTGGCTTCGTTGGAGGGCGATGAATTGAAGAATGCTCGGGCGAACGCCAATTTCTTTGATTCGGTGGAAGGCATGTTTACGCTGGACGCGGAAAACGCGGTGAATGGGCTGTATGTGCAGACCGAGCCGGTGTTTGGGTTGGGCCGCACGGGGCGAGCGATTAAATGAAGAAGAAGTAATTTCACCACAGAGGCCACACCCAACCGGTAGGCAGCGAGGCGACGTTGGCGCGTCGGGTAAATCGATTAATCTCATTGAAAAGACAACGCATAGCCTCGCCGAACAGAGCAGAAGCTGGGCTTTACCAAACGAGGCGTTTTCGTGATCGGGGTATCGCAGTAAACCGGTCTCATTGTGTAGGGTGCTTTAAAAGCCCAGCTTGGTCGGGCCGGGACGATGCCAGCGATCCCAACAAATCTCTAACCAATTCCCAACCAATATTTTGACTTAACCCCGCGAAAGTTCTATAATATCTTCATAACTATTATTTTGTCAAAAATTATTGTACTTTTCCCATTTAATACCGTTCGTGTTCGCTAATTAAATAGCTTTAAGCAGGTGTCAGATGCAAAAAAAAGCAAAAGTGTGGGTGTTAGGCCTGGTCGTTTTGGGTTGTTTGG
>JACDJA010002087.1_pt1 | contig 15006 bp, 12 predicted proteins | sample 7449241 | NCBI WGS metagenome assembly JACDJA01 (sample SAMN14253289, study PRJNA609438) | sludge metagenome | isolation source: initial anaerobic sludge | collected 2018-12-20 | reverse complement strand
GTTATTCCGGTGATATTGCCAAGGCCATTGCTGCAGGGGCAAGCGCAGTCATGCTGGGAGGTCTACTGGCTGGAACAGAGGAATCCCCAGGTGAAGTCGAGCTACTCAAGGGTAGAGCCTATAAAAGTTATCGCGGCATGGGCTCATTATCTGCCATGCAACAAGGATCAAGCGATCGCTATTTTCAGGAAACCGAGCGCCATGAAGCAGAAAAACTGGTACCCGAGGGCGTGGAAGGTCGCGTTCCTTACAAAGGCTCTCTCGCCAATGTCATCCATCAACTGACAGGAGGTGTCCGTTCCAGCATGGGTTATCTGGGATGCCATACCATCAGTGAAATGCATGAAAAAGCTGAGTTTATCGAAATCACGTCTGCCGGAATCCGGGAATCTCATGTGCATGACGTTCAGATCACCAAAGAAGCCCCCAATTATCACGTTGAATAACCCTTTACTGATATGCATTCAGCAATTCTTATCCTGGATTTTGGCTCGCAGTACGCTCGTTTAATCGCACGGCGCATCCGGGAAACCAGTGTTTACTGTGAACTCCACCCCTTTGATGTCAGCCCGCAATTTATTCGGGAATTTTCTCCTGTTGGCATCATTCTCTCCGGCGGGCCGGCATCCATCTTTACCAATGACGCGCCGCGTGTGCCTCAAATTGTGTTTGAACTGGGTGTCCCTGTTCTCGGCATATGTTATGGAATGCAGGCCATGGCAGCTCAGCTCGGAGGAGAGGTGGAAAATGCGCAAACGCGCGAATTTGGCTATGCAGAATTGTTAACAGAACCATGCAGGCTGTTCCAGGACATCAAGGATCGCATCAGCTCTGATGGCAAACCCGCTCTTGATGTATGGATGAGCCACGGTGACCGGGTTAATAAATTACCGCCTGGGTTCACAGCCATTGCCTTCAATGCAGCCACTCCCTTTGCAGCCATGGCTGACGAAACACGCAGGTTCTACGGTGTCCAGTTCCATCCTGAAGTCACTCACACCCTCCAGGGAAAAGCTATCCTCGATCGTTTCGTTCATGATATCTGTGATGCGGGCTATGACTGGAACATGCCGGATTACGTAGAAGAGGCCATTGGCCGGATACGCGCGCGCGTCGGCGGCGATAAAGTCATCCTGGGATTGTCTGGGGGGGTAGATTCTTCAGTAGCCGCCGCACTAATCCACCGCGCCATCGGTGATCAGCTGGTATGCGTATTCGTAGACAACGGCCTGCTCCGCCTGAATGAAGCCAAGCAAACCATGGAAACCTTTAGCCGGAATCTTGCGGTCAACGTCATCTACGTTGATGCTAGCAGACAATTCCTGGAGCAATTGAAAGGAATCACTGATCCGGAACAGAAACGCCGCACCATCGGCCGCGAATTTGTGGAAATCTTTCAGCAGGAAGCCGCAAAAATTGAAAACGTCAAATGGCTGGCGCAAGGCACCATTTATCCGGATGTCATTGAATCTGCCGGCAGCCACACAAAGAAATCAGGATTAATCAAATCCCACCATAACGTTGGTGGTCTACCAGAAACACTTCGCCTCAAATTGCTGGAACCACTGCGTGAACTGTTCAAGGATGAAGTACGAGAACTTGGCCTGGCACTGGGGCTTCCGCGTGACCTGGTATTCCGTCATCCCTTCCCTGGACCGGGACTAGGTGTCCGTATTCTGGGAGAAGTTAAATACGAATATACAGAATTATTGCGTCAGGCTGACGCCATCTTTATTGAAGAGCTGAGAAACGCTGGATGGTATGAAAAAACCTCCCAGGCATTTGCTGTTTTCCTGCCAATAAAATCAGTTGGCGTTATGGGAGATAAGCGCAGTTATGAGTACGTCATCGCACTGCGCGCCGTTCAGACTGAAGATTTCATGACTGCACAATGGGCTGAGCTGCCTTACACCTTGCTTGCCAGAATCTCCAACCGCATCATCAACGAAATTCGTGGCATCAACCGCGTAGTTTACGATATCTCAGGCAAACCCCCAGCAACAATTGAGTGGGAATAAACCGCCACGTATCAATGGTACCCTGTATGTATTTATGTCGTCATTCAATTAAACACAATGGAACATGAATTCTGGCTACAAAGCTGGCGCGAAGGGCGTACCGGTTTTCATCAACTACGCGTACAGCCGTTACTGCAGAAATACTGGCCAACACTTGATCTACCAACTGGCAGCAAGATATTTGTTCCACTGGCTGGCAAATCATTGGATATGGCTTGGCTGGCTGCGCAAGGCTACCGTGTATTGGGTGTAGAGCTTTCACTACTGGCAGTACAGCAGTTTTTTGCCGAGCATGGTCTGAAACCTGCGGTGAGAGAATCTCGCTATGGCACACATTACACAGCCGGGAACATTGAGGTGATCTGTGGCGATGCTTTTGCGCTGGATGCAGCGCTGCTTTCCGATTGCAGCGGTATCTACGATCGTGCTGCGCTGATCGCTCTGCCACCCGAGCTGCGCGTACCCTATATAAACGAACTCATGACATGTCTGCCGGCTGGTTGTAGCGGTTTGCTGATCACACTTGAATATCAGCAGCAGGAAATGGTTGGGCCACCGTTTTCAGTTGAAGAAGCCGAGGTACTGAAGTGCTATTCACCCCGCTGGTGTGTCAAGCTGCTGGAACGAAACGATATCCTTCCCCAAGAACCTGGTTTTGCTGCACGTGGCCTGACAAAACTTGCCACAGCAGTGTACCAACTCCAACGACTTGCTGTATAAATCAACAAACGGCGTGGGGTACTGTTGATAAAACAATACTGCACGGATAACCTCCCTCAAGAAATACAATCTCTCACCATAACTGATCGCATAACCTAAAGTCGGTTGCGGAGCGGGGACAAGCTGGAAGTCAAATTTTTGATATGTTTCTTGAGGTGGAGCACAGCACATTCGCAATAACATTCCTCGCAATAACCCTGCCCTGCATTTGTAATGATCAATCAAAATTGAACTTTTCCCCTACACTGTCGTTGCAAGTAACTCCAGAGTTGATGTAACTCTTATATACGGTGAGCCTATGCAAATAGAGCCAACCAAGGATGCACTACCTCGATGTAATTCCGTTAAATCCAATTAACATGAAATTTAATCCCAATTACCCCAACGACAACAACAAGGGGCAACGTCAACTGTGGAATGCGCTCAAGAACGCTTTTGAGCAGGATGAAGGTGTTGCGTACTACCGATACCCTATCTTCGCAACGAGTAAACGAGGGCGAAGTGAGCCTGATTTCCTCATGATTCATCGCCGCTTCGGCATATGGATCTTTGAAAGCAAGGGCTGCACGATTGGAAATATCGCAGCAATTGAGGGCCACGACTGGCAAATGCGCGACTGGTACGCTGACAGCATGTCTCCTATAAGCCAGATCGAAGCGCAACTATTTGAAGTCAGGGCGTTATTTAAACCAAGCCCGATGTTAGAAAAACTTAAAATACCATTCGAGTACCGGGTTGTACTGCCGTTCATTTCAGCCTCTGAATGGGCTATGCAAGGTTTTTCGAAACATCCAAGTACAAATGGTGTTGTCTGGCTTGAAGAAGATATTTTACAGACATCTTTCAGGCAACAGGTTAAAGCTGTTTCATCTGCCTATATGCCCACACTTGACGATGCTCAATGGGAGCAAATTCTCGGAGTATTTCGAGGTATCGCTACGACCGAGCCACCTAGACAACCCAATCCAGGTGCCCCTGTTTCTTGCCATAGCAGGGTGATTCATGCCGTTGAAAGCCGTTTGCGTATTTTGGATGAGAAGCAAGATCGAATTTCTCAGGAAGTCCCTGAAGGTCCCCAGCGCATGCGTGGAATCGCCGGAAGTGGCAAAACAGTCTTGTTTACAAGACGAGTTGCACAGATGCATGCATCTAATCCGGATTGGGAAATTGCATTTGTTTTCTGGAGTCGTTCACTTTACCAACAAATTCGAAATCTTATTGATAAGCACTACCGACGATTAACCGGCGCAACCCCTGACTGGAATAAGTTGCATATCTGGCATGCATGGGGAAGCAAGGAACTCACCGGATTCTATCGTGAATTGGCATTCCGGTGGAAATGTCGCTTCTTGAGTTTTGGGGATGCAGAGAAAATGACAATCCATGGAGAATCAGCATATGAAGCTGCCTGCCGCAACCTCGAAGAAGAATGCAAAAGTTGTCCATCATTGCTCGACGCCATCGTTATTGACGAAGGACAAGATCTGCCGGCATCTTTCTATCGAATAGCTCATCATGCGCTACGTGCACCAAAACGCCTCTATTGGGCTTATGACGAAGCACAAGGAGTAGATTCTCTGATCGTCCCGAATGCCTCAGAGATATTTGGCAGGGACGAGCAAGGTCGTCCTTGTATTGATCTATCTGGCAGCTATGCGAGCGGCATGCAGAAGGCGCATAATATGAATTGTTGCTATCGAACTCCTCGTCAGATTCTTTTAGCAGCACATGCCATCAACATGGGGTTATTTCGAGAAGGGGGGCCACTTCAAGGAATCACACGTAAAGAAGACTGGATCGCTTTGGGTTACCAAGTGGTAGAAGGTGATTTCAGTGCAGCAAGCGTAAAGGCATGTGCCACCGTTATGCTCCAGCGTCCGGACAAGACAAGTGGCCACCCCATTGACAATCCCGAGTTCGGAGCACCGTTGGACAAATCAACAATCTTGGTGATTCATGAGAGCTTAAGCCAGGCAGAAGATGTTGATTTCGTTGCAACCAGTATTCACCGTGATCTTGAATCAGGTCTTCGTCCAGAAGATATTGCAATCGTTGGCCTTGAGCCCACACGCTATCTGTTCCCGCAAATTGAGGATCGCCTCCGTACACTTGGCATCAGGGTTCTCTCCCTGAACAACCAAAACAAGGATCAATTTCATCAAGCAGGATATGTAACGATTTCAAGTATTCGGCGAGCCAAAGGTAATGAAGCATACAAAGTCTATGCCCTCAATCTTCACATGGCGGGAGCTTTACAAGCCAAAAGCCCGGAAAAAGAGATGATTGCTCGAAACCAGATATTTGTTGCGCTGACTCGTACGAAATTATGGTGTGTTGCTGTCGGGAGACCTGGATCTATCATGAAAGAACTACTGGATACCTCAAAGAACAATGGCTTTCTTCGCTTCCCTGCCTTCAATCAGGCCAGCCTGAAAAGATCAATGAGTGATACGGATGCTTTGCAAGAAAACTTATGTAGCCAAACAACTGTAAGCGCCTAACGACACTATCTGTTATTTTTTCTATACTAAATAATTTAATGAACTCTGGCATTAACGGCAATAGTTCATCGGTACGATCTGGGCCAGACAAAGAATTTAATGAGTCAAACCGCCATGGAGCCAATACTGCAGCGGATACACTGTGCTTATCTACTTTTTTTACAAAACTACAGCATCACCCAGGATGATGCGAGCGCCTCTACCAAATCAACTCAAATCCCATGGCTCCCCAATCTGAACTGACATTGCGCGGTATTGTTATTGGCATTTTTATTACACTGATATTTACTGCTGCCAATATTTATTTTGGGCTAAAGGCGGGACTCACGTTTGCCACGTCGATTCCGGCGGCAGTAATTTCGATGGCGGTGCTGCGCAAGTTCCAGCATGTAACCATCCAGGAAAACAACATTGTACAGACGGTAGCATCAGCGGCGGGCACGCTGTCGGCGATTGTTTTTGTATTACCAGGCCTGATCATGATCGGCTGGTGGCAGGATTTTCCGTTTTGGATGACATTCGGCATTTGCCTGACCGGCGGCGTGCTGGGCGTGATGTACACCATTCCGCTGCGGCGGGCACTGGTGACTAATTCAGACTTACCGTACCCTGAAGGTGTGGCTTGTGCCGAGGTGTTGAAGGTCGGTACCGAGACCGGACGTTCCGGCAATGATGAAGGGAATCACTCAATCGGTCGTATCGGGTTGCGAGTAGTGATTGTTGGGAGCATCAGCTCAGCAGTTTTTGCTGTGATTGTAGCAACCAGGTTATTTGCTGCTTCCGTTTCGCACTACTTCAACGTGGGTACGCGCAGTGTGACGGGATTTGACTTCAGCTTGTCGCTGGCACTATTTGCCGTGGGACATCTGGTAGGCTTGTGGGTCGGGCTGGCCATGCTGGTAGGTGCGTTGGTAGGATGGGGATGGGCAGTTCCACATTACAGCACCTTGCTTGATGTAGCAAACGGTTCGGCTGCACAGTTGGCGCAAGCCGTGTGGTCAGAAAAAGTACGCTTTCTGGGCGCAGGCACCATCGGCGTAGCTGCGGTATGGGCACTGGTCAAACTGGCGCGGCCAGTCATCAGCGGTTTACAGAATGCCTGGCGTTCAACCCGTATGCGCAAGGCCAGGCATGGCGATGCGTTGCCACGCACTGAATGCGATATCCCGATCTCCATCGTGTCTCTAGTCATTGCCATCACCATCGTACCCATCATCTGGCTGCTCATGGATTTCGTCCGCACCAGCGGACTGCATGCGCATGTGATGCCGCTGGTGGCAGGCACTACACTTTTTATTTTACTCATCACAATTTTGGTCGCAGCCGTATGCGGTTATATGGCTGGCTTGATTGGCTCCAGCAACAGCCCGCTATCGGGGATAGGGATTTTGGTCATCATCGTGGTTTCACTGCTGCTGATGCTCGGCTTCGGACACCTGTACCCTGGTGACGAGGCACAGGCGCTAGTAGCGTATGCACTATTTGCCACCTCCATTATTTTCGCTGGAGCCACTATTGCCAATGACAACCTGCAAGATCTCAAGACTGGACAACTGGTGGATGCCACACCGTGGAAGCAACAGGTAGCGCTGGTGATTGGCGTTGTCGCAGGCGCAATTATCATCCCTCCGGTATTGGATTTACTACGCGAGGCCTACAGTTTTGTCGGTGCACCAGGTGCTGAGCCGACACGTGCGCTGCCTGCACCACAAGCGGGTTTGATTTCGACATTGGCACAAGGCGTGATCGAGAACAGCGTCGCCTGGAATCTGCTTGGCATGGGTGCGCTGATTGGAGTTGCAGCTGTAGTCATTGATGAACTGCTGGCACGCACTCAAACAGCTACCAGACTGCCGCCACTGGGGGTGGGACTGGGAATGTATCTGCCAACATCGACTACGCTGATAGTGGTGTCAGGCGCTTTGGCCGGCGCTGTATTCAATCATTGCGCTGAATGTAAATCTGGGCCGCGCGCTGATACTATCAAACAACTAGGCGTGCTGCTGGCATCGGGGATGATCGTAGGTGAAAGCCTGATAGGCGTGGTACTGGCAGCTGTTATTACATTTTCCGGTAGGGATGCACCATTAACATTGGTAGATGACGAATTTGCCAAGACTTCGCTGTGGCTAGGCGGGATCGCGTTTATGCTGCTGTTAGCCGCGCTGTATTACTGGATTATGCAAATGGAATCGCAAGCGACAAATCAAAACGAACACAGCATTACATCGTCAGTTAATGTGCAGGAGTAATCTGGGTATCTCGTGGAGCCATTACATCGAGTCGGCCACCTGGCTGGATTTTTGAAGATGAATGCCTTTCAGACGGATAATTCCTGTGACACATATTTATTTTGAGATCGTAATCGGAATTCCCAGTGATTTGGCGTCGGTAATCGTCAACCGGAACAACACATAAAGTAACTGGAAAGCATTTCGATTCCAGTGAGTATCTGCGCCGGTCGTATCCACTGTGTAATACTTTCCGTGTGAATAAGCAAACATATCAATATTGCCAGGCTGTTTATCAGCAACAATCATGCCCATGGTTTGTGCGGGATTCTCATTACCGGCAAGGGGGGGTGTGCGCGAGTCTTTTTCTACATAATATTCCGCTTCTTCTCCCAGTGCATGGCTCAGGAAGTTAAGTATGCTATGAAAACTCCTGAGCCTGAACGCGCCCTGAATTGGCCATTCTCCCCCCGGATAACCCGGGCGAATATCAAAAGCGACATCATTCTCAACCCATGGATTGATCAGATCATCCAGCTCCGCACGCTCTTCACAACAGAGAATATTAGGATCGTAGTTAGTGATGAGAATCGGACCTGGCAGTTGTTTGCTCAGTGTGTAAATGTTTTTTTCCGAGTTATGATCCACGGCAAAATCTTTTTCAATAGCCTGAAATAATCCTTCTGCTGAAATGCCACTATCAGCAATTTTCCAGCTACGCTCAAATATCAAAGGCTCGGCGTAGAGCTGATTTTGATCCTGAATTGCGGAGAGATGGAGAACGATACGACGAAACATTTCGTAGCCGGTACGATCCGATGGATTATTACGATAGGCGGCTTGGTGCTGATATATATGCTGCCGGAAACGCATGCGGCGTTCCTGCTCGCTGGTAAGTGGAAAATAAGAAAAAAAATGTCCGGCTTCACTTCCCCTCTTACCTGTTTCCTCTGCCGTGCCTTTTTTAGCCTCTAAACGCATCCTGTGATGACGACCTCGTTTTTCAGGTTTTTCAGAGACCGGCGCATCCTGAGCAGTGCTATATAGCCCGGAATCAAGCAAACGGACTTCTTGCGCCATCATGCGCAGCATCAAATCAATATCAAAATGCTGACGCAGTAACAGTGTCAATTTGTGCTGGCTGAAGGGAGTCAACAGGCGTTTGGTAAATTCATCGCTGGCAATCGGATCAATGCTGAAAGTAGGACTCTCCGACACACTGCCACCAAAAATGGGGGCCAGCATGCCGCCGCGTTCTCCGGTTAATGCTGGTGTGGCGCCCGCACTGGCACTAAAATCAAATGTCGCAGCAATGCTGGAGACCCGAGTGAAATGTAGCGGTTCATGATGCTGAGCGCGCGCAATGTTAATTAAAAGTTGCCTTGATTCCGAGCGAAGGGCAGCCTGATCATACAACTCAACCGCCCGATTCAAGGCGATCGGCGACAAACAGCCTGAAATTGTTGCAGCAATACATATAACCAGCCCTGTACGTACCAGCAATTTCATGAAGATCCTCGTCAGAGCAAGCATAATTCAGTAATTTGGGAAGCGAAACAGGTCAGCGCATCTATTCACATCACTCCGCTGCGGTCATTCTATCATGGCTTCCATATAATGCGCATGCAGGCGCCTCAGCAGAACCAGCAAAACCGCGCTGACCGGCAGCGCCAGCAGAATTCCGATAAAACCAAATAACTGGCCAAACGCCATTAATGAAAAGATTACTGCTACCGGGTGTAAACCAATCCGCTCTCCCACCAGCCGGGGAGTAATCAGCATACCTTCCAGCAGTTGCCCTGATCCAATCACAGCCCAGATTATTATTACACTGCTCCATTCCTGAAATTGTGTCAGAGCAGCGAGAGTCGCCAATGTCAGGCCAGTTATTGTTCCCAGATAGGGCACAAATACCAGCACACCGGATAGCAACCCGATCGGCAAGGCGAATTCCAGCCCAACCAGCCATAGCCCTGTCACGTAATAGATACTCATGATGGTGATTACCGCTATTTCTCCACGCATAAATTCAGCCAGCACATCGTCTGTTTCTCTGGACAGAGCAAAGATTTGTTTTTGCCAAGTCGGCGGAATTAACTCCCCCACTTGTTTAATCAGAATATTCCAGTCTCGCAGCATGTAGAACAGCACCACTGGTACTAATACCAGATTTATTAAAAATCCCAGTATCGCCAGCCCACCACTTTTCAAGGTTGGCAGTGCCCTGGCAGCCACTCCACCTGCACTTTGCCAGTGTTCTGTCAGCAGTTGCTTGAGCATCTCAACATCGATCTGCAATTCAATATCAAAATTTCCTTCCACCCAGGGAATGAGACGATTACTAAGCAGATCAAGAAAAGAAGGGATGCGCTCAATCAGGCGCGAGATCTCTTTTTCAAACAATGGCAACATAATCAAAATCATGGTGATAAAAATACCGATTGCCATCAGCATGACAAAAACGGTACTCAGCGTCCTGGGAACTCTTCTGACTTCAAGCCAGGTAACCAGAGGATTACAAATATAGGCAATGACTGCTGCCAGTAAAAAAGGCGTGAGAATGGGGCTAAGCAGATAAATCAGGGCGCTGATAATGCCAATGAGCGCCAGATACCAGAGGAAACGGGAATCCGGGGAATATTTGTTGTCCATTTACGGTAAATTATGCCTCAATACGGTAAAATCATGCCTTAAAAACTCCACTCTAGCCTTAACACTGCGAGAACTCAACTTGACTGTATCCAATTTCACAGATCCTGACAAAAACCAGATTTCCTACCGCGCATCCGGTGTTGATATCGATGCGGGAAACCGCCTGGTGGAGATAATCAAACCTTTTGCACAGCGCACCCTGCGCCCGGAAGCGCTGGGAGGGATCGGTGGATTTGGTGCATTGTTCGAAGTCCCTGGAAAATATCGACAACCGGTACTGGTATCCGGAACGGATGGAGTCGGCACCAAACTCAAGCTGGCATTCCAGTATGCACGACATGCAACTATTGGCATTGATCTGGTTGCCATGAGTGTGAACGATATTCTGGTACAAGGTGCTGAACCACTATTCTTTCTGGATTATTTTGCCTGTGGCAAACTGGATGTAGAAACTGCTGCACAGGTGATTCAAGGCATTGCGCACGGCTGTGAGCAAGCCGGCTGTGCGCTGATTGGCGGGGAAACAGCAGAGATGCCTGGCATGTACCCGGAAGGCGAATATGATTTGGCTGGTTTTGCTGTAGGTGTAGTGGAAAAAAATCAGATCATCGATGGCTCCAGCATCCGAGAAAACGATCTTGTGCTGGGGATCGCCTCAAGCGGGCCGCATTCCAATGGATTTTCACTGATCCGCAAAATACTTGATCGTCATGCAGGGCAACCTGATACTGGGCTTGATGAAACCTGGCTCGTAGATGCGCTCCTGGCACCGACTCGAATTTATGTGAAATCAATACTGGCATTACTGGCAGAATTGCCCGTCAAAGGATTGGCGCATATTACCGGCGGTGGGCTGCTTGAGAATATTCCACGTATCTTGCCAGATAGCGTCATGGCCCATATCGACCAGAGTGCCTGGGTGCGCCCTCCCCTGTTTGACTGGCTGCAACAACATGGCAATGTCACGGACGAGGAAATGCTGCATGTTTTTAATTGTGGAATTGGCATGATTGTAATCGTAGCACCGGAGCATGCTTTGACTGCCACTAATATCCTGCGCAGCGGTGGTGAAACCGTGTGGCAAATCGGTGATATCAAATCGCGTAAATCTGGAACGCCATCTATCGTCATTACCTGAAGGAAAGGATCATGAAATCAATGGTGATCCTTATTTCCGGTCGCGGTAGCAATATGCAAGCGTTACTGAAGGCCGGGCTACCAGTTGCAGCAGTAATCAGCAATAATCCGACAGCAGAAGGATTGGCGTTTGCCCGCGAACACGGTATTCCAGCCCATGCGATTGATCATCATGCTTTCCCTGATCGGAAAACTTTTGATAATGCTCTGGCGGAAATCATTGATTCATACCAGCCTCACCTGGTTGCGCTCGCCGGCTTCATGCGTATCCTGTCAGAAACATTTGTTGACCATTACCAGGGCCGGCTGATTAATATTCACCCTTCTCTGTTGCCAGCATTCCCCGGACTGGATACCCATACACGAGCTCTGCAGGAAGGAGTCAAAATTCATGGTTGCACAGTTCATTTCGTCACCTCGCAACTGGATCATGGCCCCATCATTATCCAAGCCGCCATACCGGTACTAGCTGATGATACGCCAGCAACGCTGGCGGCGAGAGTGCTGACGCAGGAACACCGCATTTATCCGCAAGCAGCAAACTGGTTTCTGCAGGGACAATTGACCTTGATAGAAAATCATGTTGAAACTGGAATAGCCTGTGATAGTCAGAAAGTTCTATATTCTCCCGGGATCACGTCATGAAATTTTTATTTCCCATAATCCTGTTCTGGATAAGCAGTATTACTTGCGCTGCTGATTTGCCTGAACGTATTGATATCGACTATGTACTCAACGGTCTTATTGGTCAGGGCAAAGCACATGAAACTCTGCTTATACAAAACCAAAACGGAGCTCAGCATTACACCCTTAGCAGCGAAATTTCAGCCAGCGGGTTTCTTAAACTGATCAAACGTGGCAGCATTCTTCGCCACAGTGAGGGCATGATTATTCCGGGCGAAGGAATGAAGCCTCTACACTTTTCAGACCAACGTGGCGGAAAACCTGCACGCACGGTTGAATTTGACTGGGGCAAGGAGCGCATCATTTATCGCCGTAAAGGCCGTGAGATGATAGAGAATCTGCCAAAAGGAACACTGGATGAATTAAGTCTTGCTTATCACTTCATTTTCACCGCCCATCCCAAACAGACGCTGACCATATACGAAACCGATTACCGCGTTCTGCGCCCGGTTCACTATGCTGTTACCCATGAAACACTGGATACACCAATGGGAAAACTGGCCACGATCGTACTGACGAAACAACAAGAGCCAGGTGATGCGTTCCGCAAGAAAATCTGGCTAGCAACGGATCATCATATGCTGCCAGTACGTATTATTTCGACAGAAAAAAGCGGGATGGAAGTAGACCAGCTAGTTACTAAAATAGACTACAAGTCTCCAGCAAGTTCCACACAATGACCCATTTAAACTGCTTATGCGCCTGACTCCCGAACGACTGAATCTGCTGATTATCGCCGTACGCAAGGTGTTACCTCTACAAGCTCCGGCAGATGTGCTACTGCGACAGTTTTTCCGGGATTATCCACAGCTGGGACAAAATGGTCGGAGCATGATTGCAGAAACTGTCTTTGGAATCCTGAGACATCGATTTTTCCTGGAAGTACTGACCGGAAAAGCAACTGCTCGTGAACTGGTATTAGCCTATCTGGCCAGATTCCAAGGTATGAATCTACGGGAATTAACCCCACTCATCCGGGAGGTGGAATCCAAATGGATCCAACAAATCAAAGCGGTAAAACTGGAGGAACAACCACTGTTCATACGGGCAGAGTTCCCGGAATGGCTGGTGGGAAAATTGCAGCAATCCTGGTCGGATGAAGATATTTTGTATCTTGGCCAAGTTTTGCAACAACCCGCTCCATTGGATATACGTGTCAACAGCCTACTTGCAAAACGTGAAGAAGTAATTGCTGCACTAAAACAAGAAGAAATTGAAGCTCAGCCCACGCCCTTCTCTCCCGTTGGTATCCGCCTCACTGGCAATCCAGCAATCAACCGGAACGCATTGTTCCTTTCCGGAAAAATTGAAGTGCAGGATGAAGGCAGCCAGATTCTCGGTTTTCTGCTGGCACCCAAGCGAGGCGAGATGGTAGTAGACTTTTGTGCTGGCGCGGGAGGTAAAACATTGCTGCTCGGCGCATTGATGCATTCTCGCGGGCGCCTGTATGCTTTTGATATTTCTGAAAAGCGGCTCAACAACCTCAAACCCCGGCTCAAACGCTCTGGATTATCGAACGTTCACCCGCAACACATTGATAGCGAAAAAGATATCAAGCTGAAACGATTAGCGGGAAAAATTGACCGGGTATTAGTCGATGCCCCCTGCAGCGGACTGGGCACTTTACGCCGTAATCCTGACTTAAAGTGGCGACAAAGTCCGAAAAGTATCAATGAGCTGCAGAAAAAACAAATGGCCATTCTTACGGCCGCCGCAAAATTGCTAAAATCGGGAGGGCGTCTAGTTTATGCAACCTGCAGTCTGTTGCCAGAAGAGAATCAGCAGGTAATTGAACGCTTTTTAGCAGATCATCCACAATTTTCCATACTTAATTGTGGAGAGCTGCTTACACAACAAAAAATCAACTTGCCTGATACAGGTGAATTTTTACAGCTCTCACCGCTATACCACAATACTGACGGCTTCTTTGCTGCTGTTCTGGAACACTCCAGAATGGAGTCCGAAAATTAAAAAGGGGCCTTAGAGAAAAGGCCCCTTCAGAATGCAAGCAGCTAACTTGAGTTACTGCTTGCAGAAATTAATTATTATTGTTATTTCAGATCGTCAATACCGGCACCAAAATTGATATGGAATGCCGCTCCGTCGATTACAAGCGCTGGAACTGATTTTACTCCAGCTGCTTCAGCTTCACCGATACGTGATTTATCCGTACCCAAGTGTACATTTTCAACTGTATATTTTGAAGGATCAATAGCATTGGCGACAGCCTGTTCAGCAGACACACAGACAGGACAACCGGCATGATAGAAAATAGCTTTTGATGCCATGTGTTTCTCCTTAACTAAGATTCATTAAAACGACATTCTCAAAACGGAATATCCTGGTCCCTGTTCGAAACCATACGGCATTTAGAACTGCTTACAGGCATTCCAATTTTTTATTTTAACACATAAAATCAATGAAATGTATTCGCATGGCTTACTGATGCAAATGTATCAATATGGTGGCGGTGATGGCGGATAACCCGACGGCGGTGGAGGAATATATCTGCCCGGAGCAGCAGGTGGATAGGAATAAGTTCCCTGGTTTACATTCCCGCCCGATCCTTCAATCAGCCCGGCAGAAACCGGAACACGATGACCATTGGCATACATGCACTGGATATAGGCAATATCATAACGCTCCTGACTAATAGAACCAGACGACTGCGCAGTACCACTGCCTACCAGTCCGCCTCCCAGCAGACCTGCTCCCGCACCAACAGCAGCACCACGCCCACCACCAAACGCCGCTCCCGCAGCAGCTCCTAGCGCCGCACCAACAGCAGCGCTTTCCATGCCGCTGGATGCCGCTGAACTCCTGGGTGTCTGGAAATCGGTTTGCTGGCTGGCAAACTGTCGACACAAATAATCATCACTGCGAAACTGATCAAAACTTTTACCATTACCCGGTAATATCATGACACTTGGTCCGGTTGGTACATTCACACAGGCCACAAGAAGGATCGCAACTGGAAAAACAATTAATCTGGAGAAGTAACGCATTGTATGCTCCTGTATTATTGGGCAGGTCTGGGAGGAACTTTTATCCATCCACCCGGGC
>JACDJA010002084.1_pt1 | contig 15024 bp, 10 predicted proteins | sample 7449241 | NCBI WGS metagenome assembly JACDJA01 (sample SAMN14253289, study PRJNA609438) | sludge metagenome | isolation source: initial anaerobic sludge | collected 2018-12-20 | reverse complement strand
GTACGTGGCGGCCAGCCAGCAGCTTGGGCTGGAAGAAGGCAATCAGATCGGCGAGGATTTCATGGGCTTCCAGCATGCGGCCGTCGCCGGTTTCGCCACAGGCCTGTTCGCCGGCCGACGGGCCCAGGATGCTGATGCCGTCGGCGCGCAGTTGCGCCACGTTGCGCTGGGTGGCCGGGTTGGCCCACATTTCGCGGTTCATCGCAGGCGCCACCAGCAGCGGGCAGGCGCGCGCCACGCACAGCGTCGACAGCAGGTCGTCGGCCATGCCGTGCGCCAGCTTGGCCATGAAATCGGTGCTGGCCGGCGCGATCAGCACCGCGTCGGCGCCGCGCGTCAGGTCGATGTGCGCCATGTTGTTGGGCACCCGCGGGTCCCAGGCATCGACGAACACGGGGCGGCCGGACAGCGCCTGCATGGTCACGGGCGTGATGAAGTGCGTGGCCGCCTCGGTCATCACCACGTCGACGATGGCGCCTTGTTCGGTCATGCGCCGCACCAGCTCGGCGATTTTGTAGCAGGCGATGCCACCGGTCAGGCCGAGGACGATGCGTTTGCGGGCGAGGTCGAGCATGGGTCTCGGACGGCGTTGGGACGCCGTCAAATCAGGGAACGGACAGTGATTTTATTCTGCATTGCCGCATCGCGCCGTTCGCCATGCGTGCAGGGGGGCTCAAACAAGGCAAAAACCCGGCCAGGGGCCGGGTTTCGAAAGGGCGGATGACGGGGTCAGACGCGTGGCTTGCGGGCCCGCAGCAGTTCGTCCAGCACCAGCAGCACGGCGCCGCAGGTGATGCCGACGTCGGCCACGTTGAAGGCCGGGTAGTACCAGTCGCGCCAATAAAACAGCAGGAAGTCCACCACGTGGCCATACACTACCCGGTCGATCACGTTGCCGATGGCCCCGCCCAGGATCATGGCCAGGGCCAGGCAGAAGCGCGGCTGGCCGCGGGTGCGGCGCAGGATCACCAGGATGACCCCCGCGGCGACCACGCCCAGGCCGGTGAACAACCAGCGCTGCCAGCCTTCTTCGGACGCCAGGAAGCTGAACGCCGCGCCGCGGTTGTACAGCAGCGTGAAGTCGAAGAACGGCAGCAGGTTCAGGCGTTCGCCATACTGGTACGAGGTGTTGAAGTACACCTTGGTCAGCTGGTCCACCACGACGATCGCCAGGGCGATGGCCAGCCAGCGCCCCACCCGCGCGCGGGGCGCGCTGGCGGACGCAGCGGCGGCGGAGCCTTGTGGGCCGGCCATGCTCAGGCCTTGTCGCGGGCTTCGCCCGAGCCGAACAGGTTGGACACGCAGCGGCCGCAGATCTCGGGGTGATCCGGATCCTGGCCCACGTCCAGGCGCCAGTGCCAGCAGCGCTCGCACTTCTTGTGCCTGGACGGCGTGACCTCGATGCGGGTCTCGCCCTCGCCGGCGTGCACGCTGGCGCGCGACACGATCAGCACGAAGCGCAGGTCGTCGCCCAGGCTCGCCAGCAGTTGCTGGTCTTCGCCGCTGGCGTACAGGTCGACCTCGGCCTGCAGCGACGAACCGATGTCGCCCGCCGTGCGCACTTCTTCCAGCTTGCGCTGGACCTCGGCGCGGATGGCGCGCAGGCGCATCCATTTGGCCGACAGGGCCTCGGCGTCCGCGAACGGCGGCAGCGCGTGGTAGACCTCGGTGAAGATGGTGACGCGGGCGGCGTCGGCCTGGTGCTTCAGGGCCGAGCCGACCAGTTCCTTCCAGGCCTCTTCGGCCGTGAACGACAGGATCGGCGCCATCAGCTTGAGCAGCGTCTGGGTGATGTCCAGCAGTGCGGTCTGGGCCGAGCGGCGGGCCACGCTGCCCACCTTGGAGGTGTAGAGGCGGTCCTTCAGGATATCCAGGTAGAACGCGCCCAGGTCTTCCGAGCAGAACGTCTGCAGGCGCGACACCGCCGGGTGGAAGTCGTAGCGCTCGTAGTGGCCCTGCACCTCGGCCTGCATCTGCGCCGTCATGGCCAGCGCGTAGCGGTCGATTTCGAACAGTTCACCGTAGGGCACCGATTGCGACACGGCGTCGAAATCGGCCAGGTTGGCCAGCAGGAAGCGCAGCGTGTTGCGGATGCGGCGGTAGCCCTCGACCACGCGCTTGAGGATTTCATCGGAGATCGACAGCTCGCCCGAGTAGTCGGTGGAGGCGACCCACAGGCGCAGGATTTCCGCGCCCAGCGAATCGGACACCTTCTGCGGCGCGATCACGTTGCCGACCGATTTGCTCATCTTGCGGCCCTGGCCGTCCACCACGAAGCCGTGCGTCAGCAGGGCCTTGTAGGGCGGCTGGCCGTACAGCATGCAGCCGGTCAGCAGCGACGAGTGGAACCAGCCGCGGTGCTGGTCGGAACCTTCCAGGTACAGGTCGGCGGGCCAGCCCAGTTCGGCGCCGTGCGAGCCGGCGAAATCACGGTCCTTGCCGCCCAGCACGGTAGCGTGGGTGCTGCCCGAGTCGAACCACACGTCCAGCGTGTCACGGTTCTTTTCGTATTGATCGGCCTCGTCGCCCAGCAGCTCGCGCGGGTCCAGCGTCTGCCAGGCCTCGATGCCGCCTTGTTCGACGCGCTGCGCGACCTGTTCCAGCAATTCGGCGGTGCGCGGATGCAGCGCGCCGGTTTCCTTGTGCACGAAGAAGGCCATCGGCGTGCCCCACTGGCGCTGGCGCGACAGGGTCCAGTCCGGACGGTTGGCGATCATGGCGTGCAGGCGGGCGCGGCCCCAGGCCGGATAGAAGGCGGTGGCGTCGATGCCGGCCAGCGCCGATTCGCGCAGGGTCGGGCCGCCGTCCGTGGGTTTGACGTCCATGCCCGCGAACCATTGGCTGGTGGCGCGGTAGATGATCGGCGTCTTGTGGCGCCAGCAATGCATGTAGCTGTGCTTGTGCTTTTCCACGTGCATCAGCGCGCCGGCTTCTTTCAGGGCCTCGACGATCTTGGGGTTGGCGTCCCAGATCGACAGGCCGCCGAACAGCGCCAGGCTGTCGACGTACTTGCCGTCGCCCATGACCGGGCTGATGAAGTCGGTGTCCTTCATGCCGTGCTCCTTGCACGAGATGAAGTCCTCGATACCGTAGGCCGGAGCCGAGTGCACCACGCCGGTGCCGGAATCGGCCGTGACGTAGTCGCCCAGGAACACCGGCGCCTTGCGGTCGTAGGCGGCTTCGAACCGCGCCAGCGGATGGCGGAACGCGATGCCCGCCAGCGCCGCGCCCGGGGCGGTGGCGATGACTTCGCCTTCCAGGTCCCAGGCCTTCAGGCAGGCCTCGACGCGCTCGCGCGCGAGCAGCAGCAGCGGGCCGAACTTGGGCGCGGGCGACACGCGCACCAGCGCGTATTCGATTTCGGGATGCAGGTTCAGCGCCTGGTTGGACGGGATGGTCCAGGGCGTGGTGGTCCAGATGACGATGGCGCCGTCATCGACCTGGTCCAGGCCGAAGGCCTGGGCCAGCTTGGCATGCTCGGCGAACGGGAAGGCCACGTCCACCGCCGGGTCGACGCGGTCGGCGTATTCGACCTCGGCCTCGGCCAGCGCCGAGCCGCAGTCGAAACACCAGTTCACGGGCTTGAGGCCACGGAACACATAACCCTTGTCCAGGATGCGGCCCAGGGCGCGGATCTCGTCGGCTTCATTGCTGAAGTTCATCGTCATGTAGGGACGATCCCACTCGCCCAGCACGCCCAGGCGCTTGAAGTCCTTGCGCTGGCGATCGATCTGTTCGAGCGCGTAGGCGCGCGCCTTGGACTGCACTTCGGCCACGGGCAGGTGCTTGCCGTACTTCTTTTCGATCTGGATCTCGATCGGCATGCCGTGGCAATCCCAGCCCGGCACGTAATGCGCGTCATAGCCGGCCATGTTGCGGCTCTTGACGATGATGTCCTTCAGGATCTTGTTGACCGCGTGGCCGATGTGGATGTCACCGTTGGCATAGGGCGGGCCATCATGCAGCACGAAGCGCGGACGGCCGCGGCTGGCGGCGCGGATGGCCTGGTAGACGTGGTTTTCCTCCCACTGCGCAATCCAGGCGGGCTCGCGCTTGGCGAGGTCGCCCCGCATGGGGAAGGGGGTATCGGGCAGGTTGAGGGTTTTTTTATAGTCCATGAACGGCAAAATAGGCGCGCGCGTTTCGCGCGTCTTCGGCGATGGCGGCAGTCAGGGAAGGGAGGTCAGGGAATTTTTCTTCGTCCCGCAGCTTTTGCAGGAATTCGACACGCACGAGTTTACCGTATGCGTTGACGGTCTCGCCGAGCAGATGCGCCTCGAGCAGGACACGGCCGCGGTCCTCGACGGTCGGGCGCACGCCCAGGCTGGCCACCGCCGGCAGGGCGCGTTCGGCCAGGCCGTAGACCTGCACCACATAGATACCGGAACGGGCCGCGCAGCGCTCGGCCACCCGCAGGTTCATGGTCGGATAGCCCAGGGTGCGGCCCAGCTTCTGGCCGTGGATCACGTGGCCGCTGATGTGGAACGGGTGGCCCAGCAGGTGGCGGGCGCGGTCCAGGTCGCCCACCGCCAACGCGGTGCGCACTTCCGAACTGGAGATGCGGTGGCCGTGGCGGTCGGTGACGTCGGCCAGGGTCTGCACCTCGAAACCATGGCGCAGGCCGGCTTCGCGCAGCAGATCGATGTCCCCGCTGCGCTTGTGGCCGAAGCGGAAGTCCTCGCCCACCAGCAGCCATTTGGTGTCCAGGCCGCGCACCAGCAGGTTCTCGATGAAGGCGTTGGCCGACATTTCGGCCAGGCGCGCGTTGAAGCGCTCGACCACGACCTGGGAAATGCCGTACCGCGCCAGCGCCGCCAGCTTGTCGCGCAGCCCGGAGATGCGCGTGGGCGCCAGCTCGGGGCGCTGGTTGAGCGTGGCGAAGTACTCGCGCGGGTGGGGCTCGAAGGTCATCACGGCCGGGGTCAGGTCCCGGTCACGCGCGACCTGGCAGACCCGCGCCAGCATGGCCTGGTGTCCGCGGTGGACGCCATCGAAATTGCCGATGGTCAGTGCGCTGGGAGCGCGCTGGGCGGGCGGCGGAAGGGATCGGTAGATACGCAGCGGTGGTTTCACGAGCGAGAGTTTACAATTTTGGGTTACGGGATTGTTCGTCATCCCCAATTTGGATTGCTCATCTTGCCGGAAACCTCTTCATCGCCACGCCGCATCGTCATCCTGATCTCGGGACGAGGCAGCAACATGCAGGCCCTGGTTCAGGCCTGTCGCCAACAAGGCTGGCCGGCCACCATCGCCGCCGTGATCGCCAGCCGGCCCGACGCCGCCGGCCTCGAATGGGCCGCCGCCCAGGGCATTGCCACCGCCGCGCTGTACCACAAGGACTACGCCAGCCGCGAAGCCTTCGACACCGCGCTGGCCTCCGAAATCGACCTGCACGCGCCGGATTACGTCATCCTGGCAGGCTTCATGCGGGTGCTGACCCCCGGCTTCGTCAACCGCTACAGCGGCCGCCTGGTCAACATCCATCCGTCGTTGCTGCCGGCGTTCCCGGGGTTGCACACCCACGCCCAGGCGCTGGCCACCGGCGTGCGCGTGCACGGCTGCACCGTGCATTTCGTGACGCCGGTGCTGGACCATGGGCCCATCATCGCCCAGGGCTGCGTGCCGGTCCTGGCCGGCGATACTCCCGAACTGCTGGCCGAGCGGGTGCTGGAAGTCGAACACCAGGCATTTCCGGCCGCCGTGCGCTGGCTGGCCGAAGGCCGGGTTACGCTGACGAATGACCATCGGGTGGACGTGCAGGGCGATCCCGACCGCCTGTTCACCTGGACCGCCGCGGCCTGAGCCGACGCCAGCCGCGCAGCCGGGCCGTCAATGGCCCGGAAATCGCATTTATCGGGCGGCATGTGCCCGTCCCACTGGAATACACCATGAGCAAACCTCAAACTCCGCGTTCCCGCCCGGCAGCCACCGGCGGACGCACCGCCGAAGGGCGTGACGGCCGGTCCTTTTTCTCGCGCCCCAAGGGCGAGGCCCGCACCGCCCAGGAACGCGCGCCGCGCGCCGAGCGCGCCGCCGGCGGCCGTGACGGCGAAGGCCGTCCGGACGAGCGCCGCGACAGCCGTCCGGCGCCGCGTCCATCCTACGATGCGGCGCATGGCGAAGGCCGTGGCGAACGCGGATCCGTCGGTGGCGACCGGCGCGAAGGCGCCGGCCGCCCGACGCCACGCCCTTCCTATGACGCGCCGCGCGGCGAACGCGGCTCGTACAGTCCGGATCGCCGCGAAGGCCAGGGCCGCCCGGATTCGCGCCCGTCCTACGGCGCCCCGCGTGGCGAGGGCCGTGGCAATGAGCGCGGCGCTTTTGCCTCGGACCGCCGCGACGGCGCCGGCCGTCCGGATTCGCGCCCGTCCTACGGTTCGCCGCGTGGCGAAGGCCGTGGCGGTGACCGGGGTTCCTTCGCCGCGGACCGCCGCGAAGGCGCTGGCCGCCCGGATTCGCGCCCGTCCTATGGCGCCCCGCGTGGCGAAGGCCGGGGCGGCGAGCGCGGTTCCGCCGGCTCGGATCGTCGCGAAGGCCAAGGCCAGCGCGATGCCGCCACGCACAAGCCGCAGTTCAACCGTCCGCGCCTGTCCTACGCCGCCAGCCGCATCGACCAGGTGCAGCGGGTGCTGGGCGAGGTCCTGCAATGGACGTATCCGGCCGACGCCGCACTGTCGCACTGGCTGCGCGGCCACCCCGGCCTGGGGGCGCGCGACCGTTCCGAGGTGGCCGAGGCCGTCTATGACGTATTGCGCCACCTGCGCCGCTACCGCCAGTTCGGCGAAAGCGGCGTCGGGCCGGCCTCGCGCCGCCTGGCCATCCTGGGCCTGGCCGCCACGCTGGGCAAGGAAGCGCTGCAGGAAGGCCTGGACGCGGCCGAGGCCGAATGGCTGCAACGCGTGCTGCAGATCGACCTGGCGACCCTGCCGCGCGCCGTGCGCGGCAGCATCCCCGACTGGCTCGACGAGCGCCTGGGCGCGATGGACAGCCCGGAATCGTTGATCGAGGCGCTCAACCGCCAGGCCAGCCTGGACCTGCGCGTCAATCCGCTCAAGGTCGAGCGCGATGCCATGCTGGCCGAGCTGCAGCAAACGGCCGGCCGCTACGAACCCGTGGCCATGCCTTATTCGCCCTGGGGCATCCGCATGGAAGGCCGCCCCGCCATCAACCGCTGGCCGCAGTTCGAGAACGGCAGCATCGAAGTGCAGGACGAGGGCAGCCAACTGCTGGCTTTGCTGGTGGCGCCGCGCCGCGGTGAAATGATCATCGACTTCTGCGCCGGCGCGGGGGGCAAGACGCTGTTGCTGGGCGCGTTGATGCGCTCGACCGGCCGCCTCTACGCCTTCGACGTCTCGGCTGCCCGCCTGGCGCGCGCCAAGCCGCGCTTTGCCCGCAGCGGCCTGTCGAACGTAGTGCCGGTTGTCATCGACAGCGAGAACGACGCCCGCGTCAAGCGCCTGGCCGGCAAGGCCCAGCGCGTGCTGGTCGACGCGCCGTGCAGCGGCATCGGCACGCTGCGCCGCAATCCCGACCTGAAATGGCGCCAGCATCCCGAGGCGCTGGCCGAACTGGGGCAGTTGCAGGAGCGCATCCTCAACAGCGCTGCGCGCTGCGTCGCGCCCGGCGGACGGCTGGTGTATGCCACCTGCAGCCTGCTGGCCGAGGAAAACGAGACGCAGGCCGAGCGCTTCCTGGCCAGCCATCCGGACTTCGAACGCCTGGATGCCGCCGAGATCCTGGCCGGCCGTTGCGAGAACCTGACGCTGCAAGGACCCTACGTCCAACTGCGTCCGGACGTCCACGGCACCGACGGCTTCTTCGCCGCCGTGTTCGAGCGCCGCAAGAAGGGCGCCGCAACCGCGGCGCAGGCTGAGGCCGGTCTCGACGCCGCCGCCGAGGCGCGGCCGGAAGAGGGCGCGCAGTCCGCCGACGTGGCGGTTGCCGACGCCGAAGACGCCATCGCGCCCGTCACGGCCGGCGCGGACCAGGACAAGCCCGTGGCCTGAGCCCGGGCCGAGTGCGCCGATGGCGGGTCAGTCGATGCGCTGGCCCGCCATCGGTGGTATGGGCCTGGTCAGGCTGCGGTACGTGAGTTCGCCGGGGCCGGCTCAAGGCGCCGGCGCGATGCCGAGCGTGGCGCTGTAGCGGCGGATGCCGACGGTCTTGTTCTGATATTTCACTTCCCAGGCCAACGAATCGGACCCGGGCTGATTTGCCTGGTACACCACTTGCGCGATCGGCACTGTCTTATATGCGCAACGTCCCGAATTGCTGGACTGGCCTCGCGTATGCACCACGCTGGCGCTGCCCAGCCGAGGCTGGAGCGTGATGGTCACGCGTGGCGCGCGCAACGCCAGGCAATCCGCGCCGCGGATTTCATAATAGGACGCCAGCACAGCCACGTCCCCCGTTTTGAGTGACTGGGCGCCGGCGGGCGAGGCCAGAGCGAGCATCGCGGCGGCCAAAGCGGCGGTAAAAAGGGGTCGGATGGTTATGGGAAGCATCGTGTAGCGGTGTGGGCGGGGTGACTGCGGGCCAAAGTGTGCGCCAGGTGCGTGGCGGTCGCAAGACAGCGCGTCCGCCTTACAGGAACTTTAATCAGCCAGACTGTCCAAATCACAGTGGCCATGCGGCGACGTTTCCCTGCCTGGAAGGCGCCGGCGGCGTCGCAGCCAGGGCGCCGACCCGGCCGCAAGCTTGCCGTCAAAAGTTCAAAAGCAGGTCAAAAGTGGGGCTTAGTCCTTGATTTCCCTCAAAAACTATTTTGAAACTCCATTGTCATAACGCGGCAAAGGTAAGCTAAACTTCAGGCACTCTTCAAGCGAGGCTCACTACAGCTTTATGGATTACATCCTCTCCTTCATTGCCGGCGGTCTGACCCAAGCCACTTGGTGGCAGGTCGTCGTTTTCACCCTGGTCATGACGCACATCACCATTGTGTCCGTCACCGTCTTCCTGCACCGCAGCCAGGCGCACCGGGGCCTGGATCTGCATCCGGCCGTCATGCATTTCTTCCGCTTCTGGCTCTGGATGACGACCGGCATGGTCACCAAGGAATGGGTGGCCATCCACCGCAAGCACCACGCCAAGTGCGAAAAGGAAGGCGATCCCCATTCGCCCATCCTGTTCGGCATCTGGAAGGTGCTGTTCCGCGGCGCCGAACTCTACCGTGAAGAATCCAACAACAAGGAAACCATGGCCAAGTTCGGCCACGGCACGCCTGACGACTGGCTCGAACGCAACGTCTACAGCAAGCACAGCCTGTGGGGCGTGCTGACCATGCTCGCCATCGACATCGCCCTGTTCGGCGCGATCGGCGTCACGGTGTGGGCGGTGCAGATGGCCTGGATCCCCTTCTGGGCGGCCGGCGTCGTCAACGGCATCGGCCACTACTGGGGCTACCGCAACTACAACAGCCCGGACACCAGCACCAACGTGTTCCCGTGGGGCATCGTGATCGGCGGCGAAGAGCTGCACAACAACCACCACGCCCACGGCACGTCGGCCAAGTTCTCGGCCAAGTGGTATGAGTTCGACATCGGCTGGTGCTACATCAACATCCTGAAGTTCCTGGGCCTGGCCAAGATCAAGAAGGTCGCGCCCAAGCTCAAGCTGGATGATTCCAAGACCGGCATCGACCTGCGCACGCTGCAAGGCGTGATCACGCACCGCTACGAAGTCATGGCCCGCTATGCGGACGTGATCAAGAGCGCGGCCCGCGAAGAACTCGCCAAGCTGAAGGGTTCGCGCAACAAGGGCAGCGCGGAATGCGACTGGACCAAGCTGCACCAAGTGCGCCGCGCCATCCACCGCAACGAGGACATCCTGCAGCCGGAAACGCTGGCCGCCGTGGATAGCGCCATCGCCCAGAGCAAATCGCTGTCCACGCTGGTGCAGATGCGCCGCGAACTCGGCCGTATCTGGGAAAGCTCCAGCGCCAGCAGCGAACAGCTCCTCCATGACCTGCAGGCCTGGTGCCAGCGCGCCCAGCAAAGCGGCATCGCCGGGCTCGAGCAATTCGCTCAACGTCTGCGCCGCTACGCGGCATGATGCTCGAGAAGCTCAATCCTGAACAACGCGCAGCAGTAACCTTAGAACCGCAGCACGCCCTGGTCCTCGCCGGGGCGGGCAGCGGCAAGACCCGGGTGCTCACCACCCGCATGGCCTGGCTGATTCAAACCGGCCAGGCCTCGCCTTTTGGGCTGCTGGCGGTCACGTTCACCAACAAGGCCGCCCGTGAAATGCTGGCGCGCATGTCGGCCATCCTGCCGATCGATACGCGCGGGCTCTGGATCGGCACCTTCCACGGCCTGTGCAACCGCATGCTGCGCGCGCATCACCGCGACGCGGGCCTGCCGCAAACCTTCCAGATCCTAGACGTCACCGACCAGCTCGCCGCCATCAAGCGGCTGATGAAGGCCAACGGCGTCGACGACGAGAAGTATCCGCCGCGCGACGTGCAGCGCTTCATCAACGGCGCCAAGGAAGAGGGCCTGCGCCCGGCCGACGTCGAAGCCTATGACGCGCACCGCCGCCGCCTGATCGAGATCTACCAGCTCTACGAAGCCCAGTGCCAGCGCGAAGGCGTGGTCGACTTCGCCGAGCTGCTGTTGCGCGCCTATGAACTGCTGTCGCGCAACGCGCCGGTGCGCGAGCACTACCAGCGCCGCTTCCGCCATATTCTGGTCGACGAGTTCCAGGACACCAACACGCTGCAGTACAAGTGGCTGCGGCTGCTGGCCGGCGGCGGCGCGGCGATCTTCGCCGTGGGCGACGACGACCAGTCCATCTACGCGTTCCGCGGCGCCAACGTCGGCAACATGTCCGACTTCGAGCGCGACTACGCGCACGGCACGGTCATCCGCCTGGAGCAGAACTACCGCTCTTACGGCCACATCCTGGACTCCGCCAACGCGCTCATCGGCCACAACAGCGGCCGCCTGGGCAAGAACCTCTGGACCGACCAGGGCGAAGGCGAGCCGGTGCGCGTCATCGAGCAGCCCTCGGACGGCATGGAAGCGCAATGGATCGTGGACGAGATCCGCTCGCTGATCCACGAGGGCAGCCTGCGCCGCGAGATCGCGGTGCTCTACCGCAGCAATGCGCAATCGCGCGTGATCGAACACGCCATCTTCTCGGCCGGCATTCCCTACAAGGTGTATGGCGGCCTGCGCTTCTTCGAGCGCCAGGAAATCAAGCACGCGCTGGCCTACCTGCGCCTGATGGCCAATCCGCACGACGATACCTCGTGGATGCGGGTGGTCAACTTCCCGACGCGCGGCATCGGCGCGCGCACGCTGGAACAACTGGCCGACGCGGCCCGCGCCCATGACTCCAGCCTGTACGCGGCGGTGGCGCTGGTGGGGGGCAAGGGTGGCTCCAACCTGGCCCAGTTCGCCCAGCTGATCCAGCGCATGACCGAGGAAACGCGCGACCTGCCGCTGCCCGAAATGGTCGAGCACATGCTCGAAGCCAGCGGCCTGAACGCGCACTACAAGGCCGAGCGCGAAGGCGCCGAACGCCTTGAAAACCTGAACGAACTGATCACCGCCGCGGCGGTGTTCGCCTCCGAGGAAAACTACGACGGCCTGCCGGCGGGCGTGGTGCCGGCGCAGGACACGTCCAGCACGCTGATGCCCGGCGTGGTCGATGCGGCGCCGGTGGTGGCCGACGGCCTGACGCCGCTGGCCGCCTTCCTGTCTCACGCCGCGCTCGAAGCCGGCGACAACCAGGCGCAGCAGGGCCAGGACGCGGTGCAACTCATGACCGTGCACGCGGCCAAGGGCCTGGAGTTCGACGCCGTTTTCATCACCGGTCTGGAGGAAGGCCTGTTCCCGCACGAGAACAGCATCCTGGAACAATCCGGCCTGGAAGAAGAGCGCCGCCTCATGTACGTGGCGATCACCCGCGCGCGCCAGCGCCTGTACATCAGCCTGGCGCAAAGCCGCATGCTGCATGGCCAGACGCGCTACGCCATGCGCTCGCGCTTCCTCGACGAAATCCCCGAGCAGCACCTGAAGTGGCTGTCGCCCAAGGCCGGCCTGGCGCCTGCCCTGAACGCGGGCGGCGGCTGGAACGGCAATCGTGGCGACGCCTTCGGTCGCAAGCCGACCAACACCATTGCGCCGCGTCAACCGCGCGGCACGGCCGCCGGCGTCACGGTGGGCGACAAGCAGTATCGTGTGGGACAGGGCGTGCACCACGCGCGCTTCGGCGACGGCACCATCGTCAGCCTGAGCGGCGCGGGACAGGACGCCCAGGCGGAAATCCATTTCCGCGATGTCGGCGCCAAGACGCTGGCGCTGGGCATCGCCAAGCTGGATATCGTTCAAGGTTGAAAGACATGGCCAATCAAGATTCCCCGAAAGCCGAACTGGCATCGCTGCGCGCCGAGATCGATGAAATCGACCAGCAGATCATCCTGCTGCTCGGCGTGCGCTTCCGCTGCACGGACATGATCGGTGAACTCAAGCAGGCCAACGATATGGACCTGGTGGACCCGGTGCGCGAAGACCAGCAGGTCCAGCGCATCCGCCGCCTGGCCGAAGAGGCCGGCGTGCCGCCGGCCCTGGCCGAAACCATCCTGCGCGAAGTGATCGACACCGTCGTCGATCATCACACGCGTCTGCGCGAGCGTCCCTACTCGTGATGCGCGCCTGATGGCCGCTGCCCGCCAGGGCGCGGCCGTCCGCACACAGAAAGGTCCATGGCCGCGGCTCTGCCGCGGCCATTCTTCTTTCTCGCGCCGCGTTGTCGGCGGATCGGATTACAAGGTCTTCAGGAACGCCAGCAGGGCGTTGATCTCGGCCGGGCTCAGGTCGAGCGGCTTGATGTGTTCCGACTTGCGCGGCGCATACGGGTCCGGGGGATCCGCCGGCGGCGCTTCACGGCCCATGCCGGCGTTGTACATCCGCAGCAGCCCCCGCAGATCCGGGAACAGGCCGTTGTGCATCCATGGGCCGGCCTGCGCCACGTTGCGCAGGCTCGGCGTGCGGAACTTGCCCAGGTCGGCGGGATCGCGCGTGGCCTCGTAGCGCCCCAGGTCCTGGTTGCGGCGGCCGTAGAAGGACAGGCCGATGTTGTGGAACTGATGGTCGGTGAGCAGCGGGCCGTTGTGGCAGTTCATGCAGCGCGCCTGGGTGCGGAACAGGTGCAGGCCCAGCAGTTCGGTGTCGTCCAGCGCCTCGGCGCGGCCGGCCAGGAAATCGTCGAAGCGGGTCTTCTCGGGGCGCAGCGAGGCCACGTAGGCGGCCAGTGCGCGTGCCAGGCGGTCGGCGTCGATCACAGATGCCGGTGTCGATGCCACTGACGCCTGGGCCGCCGGCGCGCCGCCGAACGCCTCCAGGAAGCGCGCGGGATACATGTCGGTCTCCCGCAGCCGCGCCACCGCTCCGGCGGCGTCGTGGTTCATCTCCCGCGGGTCGTGCAGCGGCCCCATCACCTGTTTCTTGAGGCTGGCCGCGCGGCCGTCCCAGAACAGGCTCGGCGCGAACGGCGCGGCATACAGCGGCGTCGAGCGGCGCCGCCCCATCAGCTTGTCCTCGCCCACCGCCAGCGGCAGGCCGTCGGTGAACGCGCGCTGCGGCTGGTGGCAGGAAGCACAGGACACCTGCCCCTTGCGCGACAGGCGGGTATCGAAGAACAGCATCTGCCCCAGCGCCACGACCGTCGGCCGCGCCACATCGGCGGCCAGCTCGGCCTGGCCGGGGTTGGCGGCGGTCCATTGCAGCGGGGGGCTGGAGACGGACGGGACTGGCGCCCATTCATGCCATTGCACGCCGGCGTCGATGGTGGGCACGGGCCAACTGGCCGCGGGGCCGGAATAGCGCGCGCGCAGGCAGGCGATGTTCCAACCCGTCGGATCGTGGCAAGCGGCGGCGTTGGACGCGATGCCGGATGGCATGGAGGCGGGCTGCCGGCCAGACGCGGTGGACGAGGCCGCCAACAGGAGGGCTAGCGGGACAGCATGCAGGACGGCGGTCAGGGCGTTCGGCCGCAGCCGGGTTTTGCCACGCAGGGGCATCGATACGTTCCATGTCGCGTTGGTGTCAGGCGTAGGACGCAGCGACAGTTGCAATACCTCAGCGCGCAATCGATGAATAATCTATATGGATTTCGATTTGTTGATTGATGCGTGAGATCCGATCGTCCGCGCGCCGTGGCCGGGATGGCCGCGGCGCATGTTAGGGACTGCGGCCTTGGTGCTCCATGGCGCGTGGTCTGATATGTTGTTCAGAAGCGGTAGCCGACCTGCACCCAGAGTTCGCGTCCGGATTGATAGGTGTCGGGGCTGGTTCTTCTTCTGGGATTGCTCGGTGCGACCGCCGGCATCCGGTTCAACAGATTCAGGACCTCAATCGTCAACGTCAGCCTCTGGATGACAGGCGGCTGCCAGGTCAGCTTGGTGTCCCACGTCCAGTACGACGCCATATCCGCCGATTTGTAGCGGTCCAGGAGCGCCGGCGCCGGGCCGCGTCCGTCATAAACGGTTGCCGCGCGCCGGCCGCGCCAGTTCAACATGTTGCTCCATGTGACGCCGACGCTGGGATAGGCGCCGATCAGGGTCAAGGTGGCGACCTGGGGCTGGTAGAAGGAGGTGGGGGGCAGGTCGATGGCGCGGATTTCGGCGTTGTTGTAGAGAACGCGTTCGTCAGGGTCGCGCGCGTCGCCGTCGTAGCCCTCAATCAGATCGTTGTTGGTCTTGCGTTTCTGCCAGCCCCAGGTGGCCACCAGGTTCCAGCGGGTCTTGCCGACGCGCCACGGCTCCAGGGTCTTGAGCATGATGTGGATGCTGTCGGTGGTGGACCCGCCGTCGTTGGTGTAGCGATAGCGGTATGGATCGTCGTTGGCGATGCGCTGCCGGGTCCATTGATCCCGTCCGTTGCGGCGCACGTAATTGATCCTGCCTTCCACGTTGGCGATGCGCTGGCGCAACGAGACGGCCCACTCGTCGTCATGGGGCATGCGCAGCCCTGCATACTCCGTCACGTAGGGCTTGGGGCCACGGTCGACAGGGTTACCTTT
>JACDJA010002083.1_pt1 | contig 15028 bp, 10 predicted proteins | sample 7449241 | NCBI WGS metagenome assembly JACDJA01 (sample SAMN14253289, study PRJNA609438) | sludge metagenome | isolation source: initial anaerobic sludge | collected 2018-12-20 | reverse complement strand
GAGCGCGGGGTTTTGTCGGTTACCGTCATGGAAGACGGTACTAATGGGGTTTAATCGATAGAGACTCGATTAGAACTTGTAGGCATAACCAATAGTAGCTTCGTACTGCTTCATGTGGATAGACAGATCTTGATTAAATGCAGGTGAGCCCGGCGGCATAGCGCCCGCAGCAAGTTGGGTCAGCAAGGGGTTTGTTCCTGAAACAGTAACAGTAGGCGCGTACATGAATGCACCACTAACTTCCTGGTGTTTGTCGATTGCGTAGGTAAAACCAGCTGTGTAGTGGTTTTTGACAACGCCGGGAGCGATGGTGTTGAACAGCGCGTCTTCAGAGCCTACAGGGTTGGTGCCGTGGTTGAAGCCGACGCGCAATTGCAGGGCAGGGGTCATCTGCCATTGGGCGCCGAGTTTGACTACGTTTACATTCTTCCAGCCAAAGCCAGCGCCATTGGAACCGCCCAAGCATTTGCTGGTATCACCCATCATGCAGCCGAACAGATACTCAGTCGACGGATTGGAGATGGCCTTAACATCTGAGTAGTTAATGCGCTGGAAGTCAGCCGTCAATGTCCAGGCTGGTGCAACTTTGAATGCACCACCTACGGTCCATGTGGATGGGATGTCGAACTTGCCGCCTTCAGCGAACAGGCCTGAATACTCATCGAATTTGCTCATGTGCATCTTGGTCTGGTAGCTACCCGCCAGTGAGATGGCGTCGGTGGCGTGGTACAGAACACCGATTTTCCCGCCCCAGCCAGTAGAATGAGAAACTTCATTGCTGGTAAAGTGATTCGGGTCCAGAGTGAATGGCGGCAAGCCGAACGCTTGGGCGACAGGGCCTGTTCCATTGAAGTTGCCTAAACCTTTGACTTGAATGGTCTGGCGAGCAAACAGCAAACTAGCACCCACAGACAGTTTGCCATTCATGAATTTGTGGCCATAAGTCGGCGCGATGAACATCTGTTTCAGGTTTACGCCTGCTGGGCCATCACCATACGGACCGGTGGCAGCAATGCCTGGGAAGCCCAGATAGTTGCCGTCGTCGGCGCCGCTGAAATCGGTGTTCATGCCGCCATTACCATAAATAGCGATACCGATAGAGTTGGTATCGTCAATGGCGTAGCTTGCAGAAAGCTCTGGCATGTAGAAGTTGCTGCTGCCGCTGTCAGCGGAGCCAGAACCGGCTGGCTGGCCGCCCATCGTGTTGCTGAATTCGTAACCACGCACCGGATGGAACCAGGAGATATCAAAGTTGATCTGAGTGCCGGTTTCGGTGATGCCTGCCGGGTTGGTGGCGATAATCATCGCGCTGTCGTTCGGCAGGGCTACACCGCCGCCGCCCATACCCATGCTTTTCACGCCGTAACCGTGAGAAAAATAACCATTCGTTGCGTGTGCAGCGCCTGAGGCGATCAAGGTGGCGGCAACCGATGCGGCCAGTAGTGAACGTTTGAATACCATTTTTATCCAGTCTCCTGATTGATTGTTTTTGCGCCCGTTTCCATCTCTGGGTCGGGCGCACATCTACTCGTTTCCCGCTATGCGGGTGCCCACATTCTGATGACGGGTTGCTTCGAGGCCCGCGTAAGGTAACAGAAATGTAAACCGAGTGAATTCAAGAAAATTGAGGGTGCGCGAAAAAATATTAATAAATCAGTGGGTTGTGTATTAGTAAATGCTTATTTATTTATATAAGTATTTTGCTTGTTGCTGCCTTATGATTTATTTTCATTAACTTATGTTTCGGTTTTTTCAACTTTTTGGTGTGTTTTCGTTCGTTGCTCTTGGGTTTTGGTTGGGTGGGCAAGTGTTGTTTTTTTAAAATTGATGTTGTTTTTATGTTGCATTTAGGGATGGTGCGGCCCGGGTTCACGCGATGCTTTGGGTAATTTGCCCTTCAAAAACGCTTTGAGCTGGGCCGGTCATCAATACCGAGTCTTGGGTTTTGCCCGTCCATGCCACAGAGAGTCTTCCGCCACGAACGTCGACAAGGCAGGGGGAATCAAGCCGGTTTCGACGAATGCCGCTGACAACCGCTGCGCAGGCGCCGGTACCGCAGGCGAGTGTTTCGCCGGTGCCGCGCTCGAATACACGCAGTCGGATGTGCTGGCGGTCGATGATTTGCATAAAACCCACATTTACTCGATTGGGGAACTGTCGATGGTGTTCGATCATCGGGCCGATATGACCGACCGGGGCCGTGTTGACGTCTTCGACTTCCAGCACGGCGTGTGGATTGCCCATGGAAACTGCATCAATGAGCCACTCACTGCCGTCATCAAGCGTTAATGGATAACTTGTGGCTTCCTGTTCGGTGATGAAGGGGATATTGGCGGGGGTGAACATCGGTCGCCCCATGTCGACAGTGACATCGCCTGAATCGGTGATATGAAGCACAATCCGGCCACTGGCGGTACCAACGGGGATTTCTTTCTCGGCGGTCAATCCTTTGTCGTGCACATATCGGGCAAAGCAGCGCGCACCATTGCCGCATTGTTCGACTTCACCGCCATCCGCATTGAATATGCGATAGGTGAATAATGTGTCGGCGGTTTTGGGTGGCTCGACGATCAGCAATTGATCGAAGCCGATGCCGAAATGCCGATCGGCCCACTGCCTGATCTGTTCCGGATTCAGCTCAATGGCTTGATTGATGGCGTCGATGACCATGAAATCGTTGCCCAGTCCGTGCATTTTGGTGAAGTGGATTGTCATGTAGTGTTCTTCGGCGGTGGGTTTGATGTGCTTCATTCTATACATACTATGAGGCGAATATATGAGGACTGACAATGATCGTTCAGGCAGTGTGGGTTGATTTGGCGGCGCTCTTTCAGGTTCGTGCCGGTGGTGCGCCGGAATTGTTTGCGGACGTGCTTGATGCGTTTGAACAGTGGCGCGCCCTGGGGGTGAAGGTGGTTGGCATCACGACTGACGCGCGGCGTTACGACCCACGGCTGTTTTCGTTTTTTGGTGAAGCATTTGTGGTTATCGAAAGACCGCTCCCGCAATGGCGCCAGACCCAGACCTGGCTTGATCTGGCGGAAGAAATGGATGTGTCGCCCGAGCGGATCCTGTTCATCGCCAGCACGCCCATGCTCATGGGTTTTGCGCGCCGTGCTGGCTTGCGGACCGTGGGCGTGATGCGCGACCCGCATACGATGGCCGTTCTTGACGGGTACTGGGCTGATACCTTGACCGATATTGATTGGCAAGACCCCCGGTTCTTTGAATAATTCCAATATTTTACCCGGCCACGCTGCCAGAAACATGCGGGTTCAGGTATACTGCCGCACCAATTTATTCCTTATTTATGGATGCTCCTGTGATTTCTCATTTGCGTAACATTGCCATTATCGCCCACGTTGACCACGGTAAAACCACCCTGGTCGATAAACTGCTGCAACAATCCGGTACTCTGGACGCCCGTACCGACACCGGTGAGCGGATGATGGATTCCAACGCAATCGAGAAAGAGCGCGGCATCACCATCCTCGCGAAAAACACCGCCATCCGCTGGACCAGCCCGAAAGGCGAAGAGTACCGCATCAACATCGTCGATACACCCGGACACGCCGACTTCGGCGGTGAAGTGGAGCGTGTGCTGTCGATGGTCGATTCCGTGCTGCTGCTGGTGGACGCCGTTGATGGCCCGATGCCGCAAACCCGTTTCGTCACGCAAAAAGCGTTCGAGCATGGCTTGAAACCGATCGTGGTCATCAACAAGATCGACCGCCCCGGCAGCCGTCCGCAGTGGGTGGTGGATCAGGTGTTCGATCTTTTTGATCGCCTGGGTGCGACCGACGAGCAACTCGACTTCCCGATTGTCTACGCCTCGGCCCTGAATGGTTATGCTGGTCTGGACGACTCGGTTCGTGAAGGCGACATGACCCCGTTGTACCAGACGATTGTCGATTCTGTGCCAGCACCGGATGTGGATGCCGATGGCCCTTTCCAGATGCAGGTATCCAGCCTCGATTACAACCCGTACATGGGCGTCATGGGTATCGGTCGTATTTCCCGCGGCCGGGTCAAAACCAATACGCAGGTCAAGGTCATCGACCGCGACGGCAACATCCGCTCGGGCCGCATCCTTCAGATCATGGGTTTTCATGGCTTGGAGCGTATCGAAGTGCCGAGCGCGCAGGCGGGCGACATCATTGTGTTCTCAGGTCTCGACCCGCTCCTGATTTCCGACACCATCTGCGATCCGGATCACGTGGAAATGCTGCCGCCGCTGACGGTCGATGAACCGACCGTGAGCATGTCCTTTAACGTCAATACCTCACCGTTCGCTGGCAAGGAAGGCAAATACATCACCAGCCGCCAGATTCGTGATCGTTTGCACAAAGAATTGCTGCATAACGTCGCGTTGCGCGTTGAGGATACTGAGGAAGGCGATAAATTCCGTGTATCCGGCCGCGGTGAATTGCACCTTTCGGTATTGATCGAAAACATGCGCCGCGAAGGGTTTGAGATGGGCGTTGGGCGCCCCGAAGTCATCATCCGCGAAGTCGATGGCGTCAAGCAGGAACCTTACGAGCAGCTCGTCGTGGATATCGAAGAGCAGAATCAGGGCGCGGTCATGGAAAAACTGGGTACCCGCCGTGCGGAATTGCGGAATATGGAACCCGATGGCAAAGGCCGTGTGCGCCTTGAATACATCATTCCTTCGCGTGGCCTGATCGGTTTTAGAACCGAGTTCATGACGGCCACGCAAGGCACCGGTCTACTGTTCTCCGTATTCGACCATTACGGTGAATACAAGCCGGGCAACGTGGGCCAGCGCATCAACGGGGTGCTGATCGCCAACGAAACCGGCAAGGCGTTGTCTTATGCGCTGTACAACCTGCAGGATCGGGGCAAGATGATGATCGGCCACGGGGATGAAGTCTACGAAGGCCAGGTCGTGGGCATCCATTCACGCGACAACGACCTGACCGTCAACGTCCTCAAGGGCAAGAAGCTCACCAATATGCGGGCTTCCGGTACGGATGAGGCGCTCACCCTCGTGACGCCGATCCGGTTCACGCTGGAGCAGGCACTGGAATTCATCGATGATGACGAGCTGGTCGAAGTGACCCCGGCCTCGATTCGCATCCGCAAGAAATGGCTGACGGAGCTGGATCGCAAGCGGTATGGCCGTGGCGACTGAGCCTCTTTCCAGCCGATTTGAGTTACTGATCGAGATGGTACGCGCGCATGTTTGAAAATCTTTCCCAGCGGCTCGGCGGTCTGTTCGATGGGCTGCGCGGGCAGGGGCGGTTAACCGAAGACAACATCAAGGACGCCCTGCGTGAAGTGCGGATGGCCTTGCTGGAGGCCGATGTTGCCTTGCCGGTGGTGCGTGATTTCGTCAATCAGGTTAAGGAACGCGCCGTTGGTGCCGAGGTCATCAAAAGCCTCAAGCCGGGGCAGGTGTTCATCAAGATCGTCAGCGATGAGCTGACCGCGCTGATGGGTGCCGAGAACTCGGCACTTAATCTGGCTGCCCAACCGCCGGCTGTCGTGCTGATGGCCGGTTTGCAGGGGGCGGGTAAAACCACCACCGTCGGCAAACTCGGTCGACTTCTGCGTACGCGCGAACACAAAAAAGTGCTGGTCGTCAGTGCGGACGTGTATCGCCCGGCCGCGATCAAGCAGCTCGAAACGGTCGCCGGCCAGGTCGGTGTCGATTTTTTCCCTTCTGATGCAGGGCAAAAGCCCCTGGATATCGTGCAGGCCGCCTTGAAGCAGGCGCGCGTCGGTTTTTACGACGTGCTGATTGTCGATACCGCGGGTCGGTTGCATGTCGATGCCGAGATGATGGACGAAGTGCGCCAGTTGCACGCCGCACTGAATCCGGTGGAAACCCTGTTCGTCGTCGATGCCATGACAGGCCAGGATGCGGCCAATACCGCCAAGGCCTTCAATGAAGTGCTGCCGCTGACCGGTGTTGTGCTCACCAAGGCCGATGGCGATGCGCGCGGCGGGGCGGCGCTGTCGGTTCGCGCCATTACCGGCAAACCCATCAAATTCATCGGGATGGGCGAAAAGCTCGACGCGCTTGAGCCCTTCCATCCCGATCGGATTGCCTCTCGCATCCTGGGCATGGGCGATGTGGTTTCTCTGGTGGAAGAAGCCCAGCGTAATCTCGACACCAGCAAGGCTCAGGCTCTGGCCGAGAAGGTGCGGGCAGGCAAAGGTTTCACCCTCGTTGATATGCGCGATCAATTCCAGCAAATGCTCAACATGGGGGGCATTGGTGGCTTGATGGACAAGTTGCCGGGTATGGGCAAGCTGACGGCGGATGCAAAAGCGAATATCGAGGATCGTGACGTGCATCGCATGATTGCCATCATCAACTCCATGACAATCCAGGAACGGTTGCACCCCGAGTTGATCAAAGGCTCGCGCAAGCGCCGGATTGCACTGGGTTCGGGGATGCAGGTACACGATGTCAACCGGTTGCTGAAGCAGCACCGTGACATGAGCGACATGATGAAAAAATTCTCCGGTGGCGGCATGAAAAAAATGATGCGCGCGCTCAAGGGGCGCATTCCTGGCATGCCGATGTAGGTGTATTGGCGCGGGTATGAGTTTGGGCTTGCCGATAAGCTCAGGTATACTCCCCCGCCTGTTTGATCCGAGCGGATTTGGCAACGGCGAGTTGCGATTGAGGTCGCACGGGCTGTCCAAATGCCGAAAACGAAACGTTTCAGCGAGAGTGGCGGAATTGGTAGACGCACTGGATTTAGGTTCCAGCGCCTTTGGCGTAAGAGTTCGAGTCTCTTCTCTCGCACCATATTCCTGATCAGGGCATCGCCTTGATTATTTTTTTAGATATGAAGAAGTTTGAGGTTGAGTGACCATGCAGGTTGAATTGCAGTCATCAGAAGGTTTGATCCGTCGTTTGGCGATTGAAGTACCTGCCAGTGAAATCGATGTCGAAGTCGATCGCCGCATCAAGGATATGTCCCGCCGCGTACGTCTGGATGGTTTCCGTCCGGGCAAGGCGCCTTTGCCGGTCGTGCGTCAGCGCTATGAAGGCCAGGTACGCGATGAGGTGGTCGGCGACGTCATGGGGCGCAACTATCAGGCCGCCATCGCCGAGCAGAAGCTGCGTCCGGCGGGCAACCCCTCGATTGAGTCCGTCGAAGGGCAACCGGGTGAAAACCTCAAATTTGTGGCTGCCGTTGAAGTTTATCCCGAATTCGAACTGGGCGATCTTTCCGCCCTTGAAATTGAAATCTCAACAGCCGAAGTAACCGACGCCGATGTGGCCGACATGCTCGCGACACTGCGTGAACAGCATGCCGACTGGAAATCAGTGGATCGTGCGGCCAAGGATGGTGATCGGGTTACCGTGAATTTCGACGGCAAGGTCGATGGCGAAGCATTCCAGGGCGGTAGCGGCGAAGGCATGCAGGTTGTGCTTGGAGAAAACCGCATGTTGGCGGACTTCGAAAAAGGTCTGGCTGGTATTGCCGTGGGCGAACCTGAACGTGTGTTTGATGTGGCCTTCCCCGAAGACTATCCCGTAGAAAACCTCAAGGGCAAAACCGCGCAATTCACCGTGACTGCGACAGCGGTCGAAGAGAAAGTGCTACCCGAGTTGGACGACGAATTTGCCGCCCGTTTCGGTTCTGCCTCAGTGGCTGAATTGGAGTCTGATGTGCGCAAGAACATGGAGCGCGAACTCAGGCAGGCGCTCAAGCGTCAGACCAAGGACGTGGTGCTGACTGCCGTGACCGACAGCCTGACTTTTGATGTGCCCAAAGCACTGGTCGATGAAGAAGCAGTTGCCATGCGTGATGGGTTCGTGCGCCAGCAAATGCCTCATGCCGATGCCAGCGCGCTCGACGCCAGCCTGTTCAGCGAGCAGGCATCCAAACGCGTCAAGATGGGCCTGGTGATCATGGAAATCGTCAAGTCTGCCGATTTGCAGGTTGACGATGCCTTGGTCGACGAATTCATCAATGACATTGCCGCCGCGTATGATGAGCCGGAGCAAGTCGTTGCGACTTACAAATCTGATCGTGAAATGATGAGCAATGCCCGCACGGTAGTACTGGAGCAGCAAGCCGTTGATCACGTGTTGTCCAAAGCCAAGGTGACCAAAAAATCACAGGAATTCAAATCGGTGATGAATCCGGCCCCACAGGCCTGATTGAGCACCACGCAGATCTTTCAGCATTTTTTTCTATAGACAGATTGAAAAGTCGCGATCAACCGCCACAGTTCATGTGTTGTGTTGATCGCGTTTTTTGTTTTAACTCCATCCGCCCGGGGTGTCGAATCAGCGGCGCTCGGCTAGAATTCATGAGGGAGAATGTATGATCTTCGGTTCTCAAACTACAGCAGGCCTGTCTGCGCCGGAACTGGCCGCATTGGTGCCCATGGTCGTCGAACAGACATCCCGCGGCGAACGCGCGTATGACATCTACTCCCGCCTGCTCAAGGAGCGGGTTGTATTCGTGATCGGTCCGATTGAAGACCACATGGCCAACCTGATCGTGGCGCAGTTGCTGTTTCTGGAATCGGAAAATCCGGACAAGGATATCCATCTGTACATCAACTCGCCCGGCGGCGTGGTGACGGCGGGCATGTCGATCTACGACACCATGCAGTTCATCAAGCCGCATGTCTCGACGCTGTGCATCGGTCAGGCAGCCAGCATGGGTTCCATCCTGCTGGCGGGTGGCGAGCCGGGCAAGCGGTTTGCCTTGCCGAACTCGCGGGTGATGATTCACCAACCTTTGGGCGGATTCCAGGGGCAGGCTTCCGACATCAAGATTCATGCGGAAGAAATCATCAAATTGCGTCATAGTTTGAATGGCGTTCTGGCCAAGCACTGTAATCAGCCGATGGAAGTGATCGAAAAAGATACGGACCGGGACAAATTCCTGTCGGCATCCGAAGCGGTCGAGTATGGTTTGATTGACGCGGTGCTGGATAAACGCGTGTGATGCGAATGACTGAAACAGGGCTCGAAACTTGCCCGGTTTGATCACAGACAGAGGCTGATTATGGCTAAAAGTACAAAAACCGAACAGGATCTGTCCTGTTCCTTCTGCGGTAAGCCGCAGGCCGAAGTCCGCAAGCTCATTGCCGGTCCATCGGTTTATATCTGCGATGAGTGTGTCGAGCTTTGCAACGACATCCTCCGCGAGGAAATCTCCGCAGCCAAGGATGAAAGTCCGGCCCGCCTGCCGACGCCCAAAGAACTGGTTGAGGCGCTGGACGAGTATGTCATCGGCCAGCAGCAGGCAAAACGAGCGCTGGCCGTCGCCGTGTATAACCATTACAAGCGTTTGAACCTGTTCGGTTCGACACACAAGGTGGCCGAGAAGGATAAGGGCAGTGATTCCGAACCGGTTGAGCTGTCAAAATCCAATATTCTTCTGATCGGCCCGACGGGCTCCGGCAAGACGTTGTTGGCTCAAACGCTGGCACGTGTGCTGGATGTGCCATTCGCTATCGCCGATGCCACCACGCTGACCGAAGCGGGTTACGTGGGCGAAGATGTCGAAAACATTCTGCAGAAACTGTTGCAGCGTTGTGACTACGACGTCGAGAAAGCGCAGCACGGCATCGTCTACATTGACGAGATCGACAAGATCACCCGTAAATCCGAGAACCCGTCGATCACAAGGGATGTATCCGGTGAGGGTGTGCAGCAGGCGTTGCTCAAGCTCATCGAGGGCACGCAGGCTTCCGTGCCGCCCCAGGGTGGCCGCAAGCATCCGCAGCAGGAGTTCGTGCAGCTGGATACGACCAATATCCTGTTCATCTGCGGCGGTGCCTTCTCCGGGCTGGATAGCATCATCCGTCAGCGGATCGAGAAAGGCGGTATCGGCTTCTCTGCGGAAGTGAAATCCAAGGATGACAAACGGGCCGCCGACGAATTGCTGACCCAGATCGAGTCGGAGGATTTGACGCGTTATGGTCTGATTCCCGAGTTCATTGGCCGTTTGCCGGTCATCGCGACGCTGAATGAACTGGATGAAGCGGCGTTGGTCAAGATTCTGGTCGAGCCGAAGAATGCGTTGACCAAGCAGTACATGCGTCTGTTCGAAATGGAAGGCGTAGAGCTTGATCTGCGTGAAGATGCGCTCCGCGAAGTGGCACGTCAGGCCATCAAGCGCAAAACCGGCGCGCGTGGACTGCGGACTATCGTCGAGCATGTGCTGCTCGATACGATGTTCGAGGTGCCTTCTACCGAGAATGTGAAGAAGGTCGTCGTGGATGCCTCGGTTGTGCGTGGCGAGAATGCGCCCTACCTGCTCTTTGATCAGGTCGAAAGCCTACCCAAGGCAGCTTCCGATAAGTAACTTTTCCCCGGCTTTATAGGGCGTAATTGAAATCCCGCTGCTTGGCGGGATTTTTTTGCACGTTCACTGAGTGGCTCTGGCGCAGCAATGAAACATCATATTCAGGATGTTTTCTTTGATCGTGGATCGCTTTTCTGCGCCAGCGACTTGAAAAGTTGCCATTCGGCATTAACTATTGGCTATGCTCTATTCGTATCCGTTCACCTTACCGCCATTCGGCGCGTCACACAGGTAAAACATATGCCACATAACGACACAACATCTGAAGTCATCGCCGGTGCACCACGTACCGTTCCGGTTCTGCCGCTGCGGGATGTGGTGGTTTACCCCCATATGGTGATCCCTCTGTTCGTGGGACGGGAGAAGTCCGTGTCGGCGCTGGAGGAAGCCATCAAGGGCAACAAACAATTGCTGCTTGTCGCACAGAAGGATGCCGAGCTTGACGATCCTGGTCGCAAGGATCTGCATGCCGTCGGCACGTTGGCTTCCATTCTTCAACTGCACAAATTGCCGGACGGCACGATCAAAGTGCTCGTCGAGGGCATCGAGCGCGTACGCTGCGTGCAGGTGCACGAGGTTGACCAGTATCTGGTGGCCGAAGTGCATGCGATTGAAGAGCCGAAAGCACAGCCTGATCGCGAGCTGGAAGTGGAAGCACGTACGTTGCTCAACCAGTTCGACGGGTATGTCAAACTCAACAAGAAAACGCCACCAGAGGTGCTGACATCGTTGGCTGGCATCGATGATGTCTCGCGCCTGGCCGATACCATCGCCGCCCATATGGCGCTCAGTCTCGAAGAAAAGCAGAAGATTCTGGAAACCATCGATCTGCACGCGCGGATCGAGCACCTCATGGTGCTGATCGAATCGGAAATCGACACCTTGCAGGTTGAGAAACGCATCCGTGGCCGCGTGAAGCAGCAAATGGAAAAAAGCCAGCGCGAGTATTATCTGAACGAACAGATGAAAGCCATTCAGAAAGAACTGGGCGATCTGGAGGAGGGCGGAAGCGATCTCGACGAGTTGGAGCGCAAGATTCTGACTGCCGGTATGCCCAAGGAAGCGCTCGACAAGGCCAAATCCGAGCTCAACAAGCTCAAGATGATGTCGCCCATGTCCGCCGAGGCATCGGTCGTGCGTAACTATCTGGACTGGATTATCGCCGTGCCATGGAAGAAGCGGACCAAGATCAAGCACGATCTGGGCGTTGCGGAGCAGGTGCTGGAAGCCGATCACTTCGGCCTGGAGAAGGTCAAGGAGCGGATTCTCGAGTATCTCGCGGTGCAGCAGCGCGTGCGCAAAATGAATGGCCCGATTCTATGTCTGGTCGGCCCGCCGGGTGTGGGTAAAACCTCGCTCGGTCAGTCGATTGCCAAGGCCACCAACCGGAAATTCGGCCGCATCGCCCTAGGTGGCGTGCGCGACGATGCCGAGATTCGCGGCCATCGTCGGACTTATGTCGGCGCCTTGCCGGGCCGGATCGTGCAGACGCTGAGCAAGATCGGTTCCCGCAATCCGCTGATTCTGCTCGATGAGATCGACAAGATGGCTTCCGATTTCCGGGGCGATCCGGCTTCGGCCTTGCTGGAGGTTCTGGACCCCGAGCAAAACAAAGCCTTTGCCGATCACTACATGGATATGGACATCGATTTGTCCGAGGTCATGTTTGTGTGCACGGCCAACAGCCTGAATATCCCGGGCCCGTTGTTGGACCGGATGGAAGTGATTCGTATTGCCGGCTACACCGAAGACGAGAAGACCGAGATCGCCGAGCGCTATCTGTTGCCCAAGCAGTTGGAAAAGAACGGCTTGAAGGACAAGGAGCTTGTCATCGATACATCGGCGGTTCGCGATGTGATTCGTTACTACACCCGTGAAGCCGGTGTGCGGAACCTTGAGCGCGAACTGGCCAAGGTATCGCGCAAGGTGGTGCGCAAACTCGTCACGAATGAAGAGAAGCCACCGATTACCGTCGATTCCAGCTCGCTGGATCAGTATCTTGGCGTTCATCGTTTCGATTTCGGCAAGGTCGAACATCCCGATCAGGTCGGGCAGGTGACGGGTCTGGCCTGGACGGAAGTGGGCGGCGACCTGCTGACGATTGAAGCGGCGACCATGCCGGGTAAAGGTAACCTCAAGTACACAGGCCAGTTGGGCGAGGTGATGCAGGAGTCGATTCAGGCTGCGATGACGGTCGTGCGTGCACGGGCGGTTTCGCTGGGGATCGATCCGGACTTCAGCCAGAAGGTGGATATCCACGTGCACGTGCCCGAGGGCGCGACACCGAAGGATGGCCCTTCGGCCGGGGGCGCGATGTGCACGACCATCGTCTCGGCGCTGACGGGTATTCCGGTCAAGTCGACCGTGGCGATGACGGGCGAGATCACCCTGCGTGGTGAAGTGCTGCCGATTGGCGGGCTCAAGGAAAAGCTCCTGGCGGCGCAGCGAGGTGGTATCAAGCTGGTTCTGATTCCGGAAGGAAACCGCAAGGATCTGGTTGAAATTCCTGAGAAAATCAAATCCTCGCTGGATATTCGACCGGTGCGCTGGATCGATGAAGTGCTGGATTTGGCCCTGGTTACCCCGCCGACGCCAAAGCCCGTCGAGATAAAAGAGTCGGTACCAACCGTCGAGGCCAAGCGACCCGACGACCAGAGTGCGCATGCGCATTAATTTCGATACCGATCGCGGATTTTTCGTGCAGAGTTAACGCCCAGCCGATCCGCGTTCGGGTTGGCTTTGAGCGTATTTCGTGCTTTTCTCTACCCATTGATGCGCCAAATGTCCGGACTTTGTTGACAGCACGCCAGTGTGGCTTGTATAAAAGCGTCTGGACTTAGGTGAGCGTAATCGGAATTGGTTGATTGTTGCGGGTACTGCCTGCAGAATCCGACACCTAGAAACTAGAAACCTAACCCCTGTATTAACCCCAGAAGAAAAGGATTGCAACGACATGAATAAATCAGAACTGATCGACGCGATGGCTGCCAAAAGCGGAATGAAGAAAACTGAATCTGCGGCAGCGCTTGATGCGTTTATCGAAGCGGTTGGTGATGCGCTGAAAAAAGGCGACCAAGTGACTCTCGTCGGTTTCGGCACCTTCCTGGTTCGTGAGCGTGAAGCCCGTACCGGCCGTAACCCGCGTTCAGGCGAAACCATTGAAATCGCTGCATCCCGCCTGCCTTCATTCAAGGCCGGTAAAGGGTTGAAAGACGCCGTTAACTGAGCCGTTCGATACTTCGGGTTCGTCCGGCCATATCCAAACTGCGCCATGGGGTGAATTACTGAGGTAAGTACAAAAAGCAGGGGCGGGAACGTCCCTGTTTTTTTATAGGGAGTATCATTCTCCCGGTTGCACTTGATGCACCACAACTAGGCCCAATGGCCAGTTGCCTGCTCCGGCGGGCTTTTAAGTTTTTTAAGGTATTGATGCTATGTTGATGGACTTGCGGGAACGCATTCAGGGTTGGATCGCTTACGCGATCATCGGCTTAATCAGTGTGCCCTTCGTGTTGTGGGGTGTCGGTGAGTACTTCAGCGGTGGGGCAAACAAGCCTGTGGCCGAAGTCGATGGTTTGCCGATTTCCCAGCAAGCGTTCGAGCAGGCGGTCAGTCAACAGCGTCAGGCCATTATTCAGAAACTCGGTGGCAGCGTTTCGGCAGAGATGCTGCAGAGTCTGAATCTCGATCAGCAGGTGCTCGATCAGATGATCAATGAGCGCGTGTTGCGGGTATTCGTGCAAAAGGCAGGGTTTCGGGCGCCGGATGCCGTGGTGGCCGATCTGATTCGCTCTGAGCCCGCATTCAAAACCAATGGCGTGTTTGACGTCAAGAAATACGAAGCCTTCGTGGCAGCGCGCGGAACGACTGTCGCCAACTTCGAGGCCGGCCTGAAACAGGATATCGTCATGCAGACGCTGGAAAATGCGATCAGCGAAAGCACGATCGTGACAGCGCCCGAGTTGGATCAGATCGTCAAATTGCGTGATCAGACGCGTGAAATCGGCATGTTCCTGCTGGAACGCGCCCGCGTGGTCGACACCGTTCCTGCGCCGACCGATGCGCAGATCGAGGCCTACTATGCGGCACACAAGGCCGAATTTATCCGTCCTGAGCGGGTAAAACTCCGGTACATCGAGTTGTCGCCGCAAACACTGGCGCCTTCGGTCAAGGTGACGGATGCCCAGGTTGAGCAGGCCTATGCCGATTATGTGAAAAAACAAAAAGCACAGGTCACACGCTCGGTGCGGCATATCCTGATTGCGGTGCCGAAGAATGCGGATGGTGCCGCGGTTGAAGCGGCCAAGAAAAAAGCCTTGGCGGCTCGGGCCGCGATTGTTTCCGGCAAGACCAGCTTCGCAGATGAAGCACGGGCGATTTCCGATGATCCGGGTTCGAAAGACAAGGGCGGCGACCTCGGTGAGGTTGCGCCCGGTCAAATGGTCAAGCCATTCGAAGATGCGATGGATGCCCTCAAGGTCGGCGAAATCAGCGAGCCGGTGCGCACGGAATTTGGTTGGCACCTGATCGAGGTGACCAAAGAGAGCCATCCCGACATCAAGCCGCTGGCGGATGTTCGCGACAAAATGGTAGCGGCGGCCAAAGAACGCCAAATCGAAAAGATTTATTACGATGAAGGCGAAAAACTATCCAATCAATCCTACGAGCATCCCGATAGCCTGATCCCCTCGGCCGAGGCGTTGGGCTTGAAAGTGCAG
>JACDJA010002081.1_pt1 | contig 15038 bp, 6 predicted proteins | sample 7449241 | NCBI WGS metagenome assembly JACDJA01 (sample SAMN14253289, study PRJNA609438) | sludge metagenome | isolation source: initial anaerobic sludge | collected 2018-12-20 | reverse complement strand
TTTTGTCTTCTTTATTTACAGAAATATTACATAAATAATTAATCATTAGTGCACGGTTGAAATTTTTCTTCATGGCGAAAAAAACCATTACTATATCCCGTTCCGCAAGTAACAGCTTCCTCTCGTCTCAACCCCCAAAGTAATGTACAAGTCTGTCATTCAGAGCAAAGGGAGGAATCTTTTTTATTTTCCTGGCTGAATAATATTATTAAAAATAAAGCCGGTCTTTACGTAGACCGGCTTTTCACACTGATAATGATCAAGAAAATTCAGGGAAGTACAGCTCCGGTGAAAGTTGCAGCATTGTTGTCGATAATGGTCATGTCACCGGTATCTACAACGCCATCACCATTGGCGTCAGTGGTCAAATATCCTGTAATAAATAAATTTGCATCATTGTCAACCAGGGTCATATCACCAGTATCTACCACGCCATCCTGATTTATGTCTCCGGCAAAAACGAAATAATATCCATCATTGGAATCACCCAGGTTATTCCTAAATACCTGGGCAGGATTGAGGAAGCTTACATTTATGATATTCCCCGAGAAACTAATTGCATTGGCCGAGGTTATTTCCACAGAATTGCGGTGTCTTACAGTAACATAATATGCTCCGTCATAGGAAGCCGGAATTTGCAGGGATGCATTTCCATCTACTGAAAGCTGTACCCCGGCAATACTGTCCAATTTGTTTCCATAATTTGCTGCTTCATGCAGTTCAACTGAAATTACATCGGCTATACCTGTTCCAAAATGCGAACCATTCTCGTCTAATGCTTCCCGCATAGAACCATTTTCATCATACAATGCCTCAAGTAAAACCTGTAAGTTAAGTGTTTTGCCTGCTTCTCCTGTCGGGGTAACATCCGCCCAGTTAAGACCTATGCGGCATTCGTCCATTTCGAGGAATGGGGTTTCAGTGTTGCTGTCCTGACGGATAAAGAACTGGCTTACCTGAGTAAGGTCTTGCCCTCCGGTATTGTTTACAGTTGCTGAAGCTTCAGGCGGTGTTGCACTTCCAAGCGAAGACGCATCCGGATTTACCCATATCTTAACAATGTCGTTACCGGTTTCCTCTACAAATTCATAAGAAACTACAATAAATACCTCGTTGTTTAAGGTTTGGATGCCATCCACCCATATCATATTTGTAGAGGTTGATGTTCTCGGATTGATACCGATTTTGTATCCTTCACCAGACAGTCCGGTCCAAACGGTGGCTCCAAAGGTTGTGCCATTCGATGCAAGTCCGGTAAAATATCCACCCGTTGCATTTAAGGATCCCAGGTCTGTTACATTCATGATAAATGAATAGTAAACAGTGTTGCTGGTTTGAGGAACAAAAGCTTTGTAAGCATCCATTCCGCTCCCGTCAAAGATTATCTTTTGTCCTTGAGACGCTTGCAGACCAGTATAGGATAAGTTACTTTGAGCAATAAGTATGTCATCTCCGGAATTTATGCCTGTCCAACCAACTTGTGCCTGCAGGGCTTCACCCGGGGTGTAATCGAATCCTTCGTAGACAAGTGCGCCGGCAGGAATTACAGTAGTTGAAGCCATTAATTCCGGAACTGAACCATCGGTTTTAAAATCAATGGCTGTACCTTCATTGGTATAGGGATATATTTTGAAGAAGTAAGGTGTTTCAGGGATTAGCCCGGTGAAAGTATAATTTTCCATTCCAAAGTCCACATTGTGAACCAGAGCGCTGTTTGTTTCAGGAAGACCATCTGTCGGTGCGTCAATATCATCAAAACTTATTGCACTTCCTTTGATCAGATAGGCTGCCGGCAATACCTCTCCAACTGCATCCGTCCAGGTAAGTGGAATGGCAGTGGCAGTAACTGATTCCGCCATAAAATTGGTAACATGATTTGAAGCTTCAGCAGAGAGCACACTTCCGCTACAAACCACTTCCACATCAGCCAATGCCCCGCCACCGCTATTGGTAATGATTTCGTCGGTATAGGAACCAGCCGTTAAACCGGCTTTCATCCGGACATACACAGGTGTAGCCAAAAGCGTTGATGAGGTATAAGATATGTTGGCAGAAGTGCCGAAGGTAATATCATCAACGGATACTTCAAAATTGGAACTGCCGGTTATTGAAATAATACCAGGAAAACCGGTAAGCTGGCTTCCGCTGATTTCGTAAGTTTGAGAAGCTGAAGGTCCGTTACCTTGGCTATAAGTAAATCCTGACAAGGTCGTTGGATCAGCAACGAGTGCCGGACTATCGCCTGTTTCAAAATCAGCCAGGCTTCTTGGCACCAATTGCATATTTGTAGTATATTGAAGTATAACCCCTGTAATATTTTGTGATGTTTCCGGAACAGGCGTTCCTATGTAATCCAGATCATTGTATTGAGTTCTTAAAATTCCGGTGCCGGAAGCATCGGTCAGGTTATAATTTGTGCTGGCAGCAAAATTTCCTGTTTCTGAAATTGTCGTGTTCAGAATTTTCACCAATTTAGCCTGATGGCCTGGGCCAAGGTCTGCAAGCGTAACTTCTTCAGGAACAATGGAATTACCAGTGCTACTGGCCATGCCTGGATCAGCAACCGGGGTAAACTGCAGCATATTCTGATATAGGCCCAGTGTACCTGTAATCCCAGTAATTCCATCATAAACAGAATAAGTGGAGGTGATTTTGCCGGAAGGGTCATCAATCAGAATAGCTCCGGTGGCATCCTGAATGTATTTGGCATTCCTCACGCTTGTTTGATAAGTAAGCACAGCTTCTCCGGTTAAACGATAGATGGTGCCTTCAGTGAAGTCTGCCCGCAATTCAGCAATATTGGCCACATTGTTGATAACCGGAAAAAAATAGGTAGCTGAACTAATTGCACTGGGATCATAACCGGAGGCATAGGCCCTGGCCTTGAGTGTTTGATCAGTGCTTACCCCAATAGGAACAGTATATTCAGTTGAAGTGTTGTCGGGATCACTTCCATCGGTAGTGTAGTAGATGGTGGCACCCGGTGTGGTTGTAGAAATGGAAACGCTCTGCGCTGAGTAATAATTACCTCCGGCCGGTGTGAATAATGGGGTAGCAACCACCGGAGTTCCTGAATTATAGGAAGTCCATAAAATATCGTCCACAATCACTTGTTTCGAAGTAATGTTGGCTATTTTAATGACAATATCACCACTAATATTAATTCCATTAACTTCAAAGAGGTGTTCAGCATAATCATCAAAAGGAGTAGATGTACCTTGCGAGATACCATTTATAAACAATTCCACCTGGCGATCTCCACTCCCGGTAAAACCTTTATAAAGTTTAACACTGAAGTTCCCAATTCCACCGCTTATAGCCGAGGAACTAACGGCGCTATTGTCTGAAACTCTTCTAAGCATAAGTGCCTTACCATCAATGCCAGAGCCGTTGGCATCTCCATTTTCATCTCTTGAGGCGACATAAGTCCAGGTAATACCATCGTTACCAACAAAAGAGTTGTTAGTATATGCAGTGGTTGCATTGGAATTTGTAAAATCTTCTAAGCCCTGACTCATTCCGATCCAGGGATAAAGCATAAACATAGCCAGCATGGCTGTTAGAAGTTTGTTTCTTTTCATAGGTAAAAAGTTTTGGTTTATGAATTGTTTGATTTGTGTCAGACTTCATATTGCGCTGAATGACAGGAGTATATCTTTTGGTAAGGGGAGATTGGAGGTGGGAGAAAGCTGAGTTTCCTTCCATCCACAATCCTTAAAAACCTCATTAAGTCACTGGCATACAGGCAAAAAGAAGAATTTTTTTAATTTCTCCGGTCACTAATGATTTTTTCAATCATGATAACGCCAAACTATGGCGTAATCTTCCCAACAAACATTGCCGCATTGTTGTCCACAATGGTCATATCACTGATATCAACCATGCCATCTCCATTTATGTCGTTAACCAGATAACCAGAAATGAAATTGGCAGCATCGTTATCCACGGGTGTCATGTCTTCAATGTCTACTGTTCCATCCTGGTTTACATCGCCACCGTAAATGACCCACTTGTCGCCGATAAGTTTCAGATTGTTGCCATAGGCCTGACTTTGAGATGAGCTGAAGTCATAACTTATCGTCAGATTTTCAAAAGATAGGGGAGAAGCATTCCAGGTTTCAATGCTGTTGCGGTGTTTAATTGCCAGGTAATAACTTTCTCCCAACGACGCGGGCAATGAAATGCTGGCTGTTCCGTCGGTATTTACTGCAAGGACATGAGCCTCATTGACCAGAGCATAGGGTGGTGAAATGTGATGCAGTTCAAGAACTATTTCATCTGCAATATCACCGCCAAACTGGTCTCCGCTGGCATTCTGCACTTTATTCATGTTTGTTCCGTTAAACAGGCCTTCCAGGTATAGGGTAAGCATCAACTCCCTGTTTTGTGGAAGCAAATGGATGTTGTAATCTTCAGTTTCACCATAAGTGTAAGTGGCGCAGGGGTTTTGATTGGCCTGCCCATAAACTTCCCTTACGCGCATGCGGGTATTGCCAATTTCAGCATCAGCAGGTACGGTAAAAAGAATATCCCCTGTCGCAGGCATGGCTCCCAGTGCCACATTGCCTAATTTTTCGGCCTCAGAGAATACTCCGTCAATATTGAAGTCAATCCAGGCCGAAATATTGTTTGAACTATAACTGCCTGCACTCACGGTTAGGGTATAGGCTGATCCGGGAATCAAATCGGTGCTCAGGTTGCTAAAGTATGTGTAATATGGGCTTGCCGAAGCACCGGTTGAATTCGCCATACCGTTCAGTTGAACCAGCGATATGTAATCGCCATCACCTGTTCCGGTACTGTATGCTGGGGTGCAATATATAAACGGAAGAACCTGGATGTAGTTTTCCTTAATGTAGGTATTGCTGCCATTTACATTCGAAGCCGTGAGACTGACGGTATAAGTTCCGGTTTCTGTAAAAATCACTGCCGGATTTTGACTGCTGCCGTTGCTGCCAGAAACATATTCAAATGTTGGCGGTGTAATATTCCAGAGCCATGAAGTGGGAAGGTTTGTACTTAAATCGGTAAGTTGCACTGTTTCTCCCAGAGCAACGGTAGTTTCCGATGCCATAAAATTGACTACCGGAGGCATATTGGTATTCATACATTCAAAAGAAGCTTCCCAACCGGCTCTGTTTAGTGAATTGTCAGAAGTAAATCTGAAGGTCAGTGGGCCGGTTGATGAAGTGTAGGTGCCCGGTAAAGTGGTGCCTGTTAGTGTTGCCAATAAATTATTGGCTACAGAAGCTCCATCGTATATATACAATTTGTCATAATTGTTTTCCAGATTGAAAGCCGAAAAGCTTACTTTCAATAAATTGCCATTTCCCTGAGGCATAACTGTCAATACAAGATTTTCGTTACTGGAATAGTTGGCGTTGGCTCCTCCACTGTCGTAGAAATCGCCGGTACAGGTTGTTATGGTTCCGTTTTGCATAGTGAAGACCGGTGGTAACACTGTAATGTAATCAGATCGGGAAATATTGTCAGATGCACCCGGTTTAGTAATAACAAGAGACACATCATAGCTCCCAGTCTGGTTGTATGTAATGGGAGGTGGTATTTGTCCGTTATAGGTTGCCGGATCACCGCCTTCAAAGGTCCAGTTCCATGTTTGAGGGTCACAGGCCGATGCATCTGTGAACGTAACCTGATTGCCTACTATAAGGGAAGTAGCTGATGCACTGAAACCGGCAATAAGATCCTCGACATTTATGTAATCATTTCTGGTAAGGGTATTCACTTCGCTGCCATTAGATACAGTAAGTGTTACATCATATGATCCGCTGTTTAAATAGGTTATTCCTGATGGGTTTTGCTGTGTTGAGGAAGCGGGTGAAGCACCGGGGAAGCTCCAGTTCCATGAAGTAGCTGCCGGTTGGGATAAGTCGTTAAAATTAGTACTGCCGCCTTTACACACAGTGGACACATCTGCATTAAAATTGGCTGTGAGTTCGGGTGGGGCAAGTTGAAATGCCCCGGCGTAATTTTTTCTGCCACCTGAAAATGCCTCGCCTATGGCCCAAAAGGTAGCATCATCCAGCGGATCAATGGTCATTTGGGCATAGTCTCCATACCGGCTCGCAGGATTAATCTGTGAACCATTATAGATAACCTGTTCAGCAAAAGTCATAATACCCGGTGGATCAGAGGCCAGGCGGCCGGTATATCTCAAAGACGGATAAAGGGTAGGGCTTACCGTTGTGTAAGAAAGTGCAATATTACCATTGGCATCCATACACATGGCACCACAAAATGCACTGTGGCCATCCGGCTGCGCATAGGTACCTTCCTGATATATACTCCAGGGTGCACCATCCGCCGTTTGTCTCAATTCGTACCATCGAATACCTGAATAATCATCGCCACCATCAAGGTCAACCACAAAGTTAAACACAGCTGAATTGTGTCCCGTGAATCTTCGGTATTGCGCCATATACATAATGGTAGCCTGTAAAGCATCGATATCATACCCTGAAGGCTGAGGAAGGTTGGAGAATGATCCGCCATCAAAAACGCCGTCAAATGGGGTTGTATTTATCATTTGCGGTGCAGAAATGGTGGAACTGTTCGGGGTGGTCCAGTTCACATTGATGTTCCAGATTTTAAGATGATCATTGGAAATTCCACTCCAGGAATCATCCTGCATATATACTATGGGTGCATTGCCCGGCGGGGGAAGGTCAGGCCCATTACAATTGAACCCCAGCGGGCTGTAAAAGCCGCTGGTTACCACTCCCGTAAGGGGAAATCCCAGCATTTGTATTGTCGGATTCCCCGTTAACATTTTGTTGCGTTCGAGCGCAAAAACTACCTGACTGGTGCTTGCTGAATTCTGATCTTTGTTTGCCGTTATATAATATCCATCACTCCAGACAGAGAATTTCGGGTAATCGGGAAAGGTATTGGTATTGAAACGATAAACATACCATCCGTCATTCACCGGATCGGGCCCCTGACATATGGCAACATCAAATCCATTGCTAAAAAATTCTGTAATCAGAAAGCGGTCGGCATATCTGTCATAAAAAACGATGGGATCGCCCATGGTTCCTGGGAATAAAGTTCCCAGAGAGGCCTCGCTGGTTAAAGGGTTTCCAGCTTTGTCCCATATCCTGAAAGCTGTATTCCAGGCATTTACAAAATGATTGGGCCCCACAGCGCCGGTAGGATCGGTGGGGGTAGAACCAGAACTGGCTGCCTGAAAAGTAAGCAGGGGGCTTCTCAGTGGCTGGCCCGGCCCTTTATTTGGACGGTATAAAGGATCATTGCCTACGGGTAAACCCTTTCCAGGGATAAAAGTATTTTTACCCCATTTTTTTGGATTAAACTCTTTAATTTTATCCTGTGCCTGAATGAACCGACCGGTTGCCATCTGATCAGCTATAGAAGCAACTTCAATCATGCTATGGGATGAAGTTATCAACGTTGGACCTTGTTCCTCCGCTTGATGCTGGGCAAAGTTCAATGAAGGCAATGCAAGAAAAATAGTTAACAGAGTAACTGAGAAGGTGTAAAGATGTTTCATAGGGTGTTGATTTTTAATTTCACCTCCGACATCAGGGACAGAGGTGGAATGTTTACACTTAATTTATTATTCGTAAGGTAAAATAGAACTCACAAAAGTGGAGGCATTATTATCAGTGAGGGTCATATCACTGGTATCCACCACTCCATCTCCATTTATATCAGCTATGAGGTAGCCTGTAGCAAATGCTGAAGCACCATTGTCAATTTCCGACATGTCACCGGTATCTATCACATTATCGTCATTGGCATCTCCGCCATATAACAGCCCATAACCATCCGTCGACAGTTTAAGGTTGCTTCCATAGGCTTTTGCCGGTAGGTCAAATGCATAGGAAATGGTGCTTCCGGCAAAGGAAATCGCTGAAGCCGAAGTGGTTTCAATTGAATTTCTATGCTTAACAGTGATGTAGTAGCTGCCTGAAAATGATGAAGGTACAGTAATGGAAACGCTGCCATCGGTATGTAACGGAGCTGCGGCACTGGCATGTATAATCACATTATAATTTGAAGCACTGTGCAATTCAATAAAGATTTCATCGGCTATATTTCCGGGGAACTGATCTCCGGATTCATTCTGAGCTTTAGCCAGTGTACCGCCGCCGGCATAAAGTCCCTGAGGATAAACGGTCAGGTTAAGGGTTTTTGTGCCAGCCGCCGTTACCATAACATCGTCCACGTCCCAGGCATCAAATTGATAGTGGTTTCCCTCAAGCACCCACGCAATGTATGTAATCGCTCCTGAATTGTTGACAACTGTGGTATTTACGGTCCCCGAATTATCGCCTGAACCGGAGGTATTGTTCCAGACTTCATCAGTCCAGGTAATGCCATCAGCACTGGATTGTATCTTGTAATTTAAGCCTGTTCCGTAATCATCATAAAAATGCTTGAATGACAATGCAAGAGAACTCACGCCATTGGTATTGATTGGAGGCATAATTAACCTGCTGACTCCATTTCCGGAAGACCATCCTGCATGCATCTCATTGGGAGTTCCGCCGGCATTATTGGTATAGGATACAGTCCATCGATCACTTATGGTAGACGTTTGGGACCAACACTGCGGGAAATCATTTCCGGCAAAATGCTGCTCATAAGGAAGTGTTACCACTCCACATAATGTAGTAGCTGAATTCTGAATTGGAAAAGCTGAATAGTAGGTGCCATCTCTCGACCATAACGCATAGTAATATTTGGTTGAGGGACTGAGTGCAGTATGTGAAAAGGAGGTGGCACTTCCCTGATAAATTACAGTCCCTCCCCCTGAAATGGCAGCACCATTTGCATAACTACCGGATGGAATACCAAAAGTATTGGTTGTATTGTAGGCAAGCATCACGGGGTCATTGTCAGGATTTAACATCCAGCTAAGGTCAATCTGAGATGTTGATGCAGCATTTGCCAGTAAATCCGAAGGAGGTAGTGGGACTAAAGGGTTAATATAATCCTGGGTAAGCAGAAGTGCCTGATAAGCATTTAGCCTTCCGGTGCCAAGCATGCCTTCAAAACCAGGATTGAGGCTGGTGATATCATCAGTGCTTGACTCAAGTATGGTTTTAAGCTCTGCTGAAGTCAATTGTCCGGGCGCCAGTGATAAAATCAGTGCTGCCACGCCTGAAACATGAGGACATGCCATTGAAGTCCCCTGATAAAATCCGTAGGTATTGCTTAACAGCGTACTCAAAACCCCACGCTCATTCACACTATTGGTTTCACCACCCGGAGCTGAGATATTCACCCAGTTGTCATAATTTGAATACCACGATTTCATATCCTGATTGTTGGTAGCTGCCACGGCAAAAGTTCCACTGTAACAACCGGGATACCATAAACCGGAGGCATCATAGTTTCCGGCAGCAAAAATGGTAATTCCCCCATCCAGCACACTGCCTCCACCATTGGCATTAAAATAATCAATGGCATCCAATGCCACCTGATCATAAACACCCATGCTGGTGTAGCCCCAACTGTTCTGAGAAATGGCAGCCCCATTGTCAGCCGCCCAGATAGGTGCTTCTTCAAACCCACCCGAAGAACCACCTTCAATAAATACCTGGCATGACATTAATCGTGCCCCATTGCCCGATCCATTTCCTCCGGCAATGCCACTAACGCCAATGCCGTTATTGGTATTGCCGGCAACGGTGCCACCAACATGTGTTCCATGGTTACCAGGGATAATTGTAGCATTATCATTTACAAAGTTGTATCCGGTACCTGACCACATATTGCCTGCCAGGTCAACGTGCGTATATTCAATGCCCTGGTCAATCACTGCAACTACTACCTGACTACTGCCTTTGGTTAAATCCCAGGCTTCCGGCAGGTCAATGTCGGCATCTGCCGTTCCCGATTGTTGACCGGTATTGTGATAGTGCCATTGCTGATTGTAAAAAGGGTCATTGGGCGCATAGTTAATGGCAATATTTCCATTATCCGGTGAAGGATTTAAAGGGGTGATTTGTGCATCATCACCAACGAGTAATTCCTTTTTATAAACAGGTTCAGCAAGCTCAATCTTTTCCTGAGCAGCATATGCCTGAACCGCAGTCCGGAAGTTTGTGTTTGCCGGGAGAATCAAATCATACCACAAATGAAAACCCCATAGCCTGTGTCTGTCGGTGTGTTTTGTATTGCGCAGCGCAATTTCCAATGTTTGCTTTGCCGATGCAACATCAAATTGTTGATTGAGTGCATCAATTTCAGGAATACCAAATTCTGCAATTCCGGCAGCATTTAATGTTGGTTTGTTCTGATCGAGCAGTTGCTCTGCTGATTTTTTAAATTTTATGCGAATAATGCCTGGTTCAACAGCTTCATCAGGAACGGAACTGATATCAATGAAAGGACGTTCACCCTTTTGGGGAACCTGGGCCTGCGCATCGCTAAAGGCAAAGATGGTTATCACCATGCTTAAAGCAAATGCCACTGTATGTCTTAAAAGATAATTAAACAGGGTAAAGAAGAGGGTTTTCATGAGGTTTGTTTTTTAGGGTTTGAAATTAGAAGTTCGAGGAATAGCTATTTCCCATGAAAATATTCATTCAAAAAATATGGAACACAATCGGTGTTTAACGATTTTAATCAAAAACTGCCCTGCAATGATACGCAGGGCAGTTTTTGCAGTTTAGGTATTAAGATGCTTATAATCAGCTAATTAATCCTGAAACTTATTCCGGGCATCGAATACTTTCTTGAGTCCGTATCCGGCAGCCATGGTAAGTAGCAATACAATACCACCACCAACGGGGGCAGTACCGCCACCGCCAATGGGTGGCCCTCCAACATCACCTCCTCCTGAGTTGCCTCCCGGATTGGGTTGGGCAAGACCGGCAAAGCTAATAACCGTTAAGACAGTGATTGCAGCAAAAAATTTAAGGAACTTTTTCATATTTGAGTGATTTTTAAGTTTGTAAATGTATTCCCCGGCCGGTAAAGGCCGGGGAAGAATTGGTTTAGTGGATGAATACTTTTTGGTTAACGGTTCCCGATGCAGTGATTACCTTAACTACATAGGTGCCTAAGCTCACTTGCATAGGAATGCGCGTGGTGGTTGAGGAGCCTATGTTGGTATTCAGTAATTCGCGTCCGGCAAGGTCAAAAATGCGAACGTCACCGCTCAGACCAGTGGTATTGGTAATTACAACAGTGTGATCATGGCTGTAAACCGAAATACCCATGTTGGGACCATCAACCAATCCGGTTGAAGATTTGAAGTGCAGATTGAAACGGTTTTCGTTGTCTCCTGGCTGATAATTGAAGCTGTAGACAGGATTTTGCCTCAAATCCTGGAATATGTTAAGTTTCACGTCTTCGAGAAGAATTGGGGTTGACCCACTGAAACTTTCCATACCGGAAGCAGTCACACTATAGGTTCCTGCAACGCCGCATGTGAAACCTACCTTAACAATCTCGTTACCTTCGAAGGGAAGTTCGTTGATGCTGAGTTTGTAGCCAGCGATGCTGTACAATTGAGGAGCTGATTCAAGTCCTGCTAATTTGAATGCATCATACTTGCTGTCAAAACCAGCGGTAGCATAATTGTTGAAGTGAACGTAGGTAGCATCGTAGTAATTGTTGCCATTGGCACGCAGTTCAAGAGCATTTGTCACGGCATTCTTATAGAGTGTCATGGGGCTGTGCACCTGTGCTGCCAATGGAATGGTCAGGCTTGCGCCATCGGTAGCTGTTTTTACGAAGAAACCATTCTGGGCAGGGATAATACCATCGGTAAGGCTACCAACAGTTCCGTTCCAGTAAATATAGTTTCCGGCACCGGCTTCGTCCCATACTGCAACCTGAGCGTCATAGTCACCTGATGAGAATACATCCCAGTCAATGGCTGATGGGAATGGGTTGCCAAGCAGATTCCAGCCAACGCGGTTAACATCACCACTTGGGTTAGTGTTCATCAGTGTGCGGGATACATCCATTGTATTGAGTGCTCCGGTAAAGGTTGCCGTTTGTGGGGCAATGGCCATTTGTACTGAATAGCCGAGACCTACCTCGAGATGATCAGCGATGAAACGGTTTTCCCAGTCTCCGGTGGCTTCGTTATATTCACGGGCCCATACATCGAACCAGTATTGGGGAAGGAATACATCTCCGAAAGTAACATCATCTACGGGTGATCCAATCAAGTGGAAGTTTGAGTTTGAAATTGAGCGTTCAACAACTACATCACTGTTCACACAGAGATGCTGCTGTCCAATCAATGAACCACCATCATTAATGGTAAGTGCATTAATCGTTACATAACAATCAACTGCGCGGGTTGGAGGAAGAAGTGTTGGGTAATTCGGGCATCCACCAGGAATGGTCACAGCCGTTGTTTCGCATGGAAGAGCTTCTGGTGTCCAGTTGGCAGCATCAAACCAATCGCTGCTTACGCTTCCGTTCCAGGTTGAAATGTCAGGGCAGGGAACAGTAGTAATGGTCAGATGCAGGATATAGGTAACACATCCTTCAACATATTCGTAATCACCGCTAACGGTATATGTTTCACCATTAATATCCCATGTATAAGAATCAACTGCCGTTACGTAAAATTCCTCGGTGCTGCTCGGGGTAATGGTCAGTTGCAGAATATGAGTAACACATCCCTCAACATATTCGTAATCACCGCTCTCGGTATAAGTCTCGCCATTGAGATCCCAGGTGTATTCATCACAGGCAACTGCCATATGTTCCATGGTGCTGCTTTGTGTAATGGTCAGATGCAGGATATATGTAACACATCCCTCAACATATTCGTAATCACCGCTTGTAGTATAAGTCTCATCGTTGACATCCCAGGTGTATTCATCACAGGCAGCTTCAGCAAATTCTTCAGTGCTGCTTGGAGTGATGGTCAGATGTAGGATATAGGTTACACAATCCTCAACGTATTGGTAGTCACCACTTTCGGTATAAGTCTCACCATTGATGATCCAGGTAAACTCATCGCAGGCAGCTTCAGTAAATTCTTCAGTACTGCTTGGAATGATGGTAAGATGTAGAATGTTGGTTGAGCAGTCATTAATGAATTCATAATCTCCACTAACAGTGTATGTTTCACCACTTACTGCCCAGAAGTATTCATCACACGCAGTTACCGTAAATTCATTGGTTCCACTCGGTGTTATGGTCAGGTGCAGAATATAGGTAACACATCCGTCAACATATTCGTAATCACCGCTCTCGGTATAAGTCACATCATTGACATCCCAGGTGTATTCATCACAGGCAGCTTCTGTAAATTCTTCTGTGCTGCTAGGAGTTATGGTCAAATGCAGGATGTTTGTGACACACCCCTCTACAAAAGTATAATCTCCGCTGACGGTATAGGTTTCTCCATTGAGATCCCATGTGTAGGTATCGCAGGCATCAACCACAAATTCTTCGGTGCTGACCGGATTCACAATCATGGTAATGATGTCAGATGTAGCATCACCTGCAGTACACAGTTGGTCAGGAGTCAGCACAACATATACCTGATCATTATTTGCGGGAGCATAGGTATAGGTTGCTGCTGTTGCTGTTGGAACACTTGCACCATTAACATACCAGGTGTAAAAAGGTGCATCACCACCATTGGTTGGTGTGGCTGTAAAGGTAACTTCTGTACCTGCACACACCTCGGTGGCACTGGCACTAAGCGTTACCGTTGAAGTAACCAGCGGGTCTTCTGTGATAACGGCAGAACCTGTCATGGTAGTGCTTCCACCTGCACTAGTACCAACAACGGTATATACACCTTCAAGTTGGTTGCCAAAGCTAATGGCATCACCCGTACCGGCTGCAGTAACTGCCGGAACCAGAGAAGCACCATCCAAAAGCAACTCGTAAGTAACATCCAGCTCTGAATCATCCAGACCAACCGGTAAACCAGCCGAACCTTCGCAATAGCTTCCACCACCGGTTACATTAAAAGCGGTAGGGGCGGCTGCGGGATTAAGTATGGGGTTCTCAAGTACATTGGCATTTGTACCAGGATAAATATTCTGCTGATATCCCAAACCGTTACATCCGGGAGAAAAAACATATAATGCCAAACGCGTAGCATAAGAGCCTGGAGGGGGGGTGTTATCCTCGAAGACAAAGTCAGGTGTTGAGTTTTCAGCAAAAGGCACTGAATTAGTCATTCGAAACCTTGCAATTCTGGACCCTGGCTCGGTGGTTAAAATGATATAGGTTCCAGGTCCCGTAGGTGGTCTGCCTACAACTCTAATAAGTCCAGGAACGGCCGTATTTATTGAAACCGGAGTATTAGCAGGAGGTAAATCACTGGTACCAGGAAGAATTTCTGTCATGGTAGCAGTTTGCGGTGCACCAGCTAAAATAGCGGCATTGAATTTCATACCTAACTGAAAAGTGGAAAATTCCATTGGTTCAGTCGGATCGGTATCTTGTACATAAACATCGAATTCCAACACATTGGGTTCTGTTTGAACGATATTTCGGAGAGTGTACAAAAAGCTTTCTTCAACACAAACTGGCGTCTGAGCTTTTGTAACCGAAGAAGCCACAAATAATACCATCATGGGTATTAATAAAATGGCTTTGTTTAGTAATTTTCTCATAAGTTGTTGATTTTAAGGTTAATAATTGTGATTGAGTGAAAAATTAAATTATTCATTGTGTTGATTACGGAAGAATAGATCCGACAAATAATGAGGCATTGTTGTCAATTAACGTCATGTCTCCCGAATCTATCGATCCATCTCCATTAACATCAGTCGGGAGATATCCGCTTTCGAAATTAGCTGCATCATTATCAACTGGAGTCATGTCTCCAGAATCTGCCGAACCATCCTGATTAACATCGCCTCCATAGATGGCATAATATCCATCTATCATTTGAACGAGATTTGCTCCATAAACATCTGCAGGGGCAGCATAGCTTTAGTTAATGATGCTTCCGGCAAACGAAACGGCAGTAGCCGATGTGGTTTCAATGGAGTTGCGGTGTCTGATGGTGATATAATAATCTCCATCAAAGGTGCCTGGTAGATCATCAATGGTAG
>JACDJA010002080.1_pt1 | contig 15039 bp, 23 predicted proteins | sample 7449241 | NCBI WGS metagenome assembly JACDJA01 (sample SAMN14253289, study PRJNA609438) | sludge metagenome | isolation source: initial anaerobic sludge | collected 2018-12-20 | reverse complement strand
CCTCGACCGCTACGAGGCCCGCGACGTCATCGTCCATGATCTGCAGGAACTCGGCCTGCTGGAGAAGATCGACGACCACAAACTGATGGTCCCCAGAGGCGACCGCACCGGTGCCGTCATCGAGCCCTTTCTTACCGACCAGTGGTTCGTGAAGACCGGGCCCTTGGCGAAGCCGGCTATCGAGGCGGTCGAGACCGGTCGCATCCGCTTCGTGCCCGACAACTGGAAGAACACCTATTTCGACTGGATGCGCAACATCCAGGACTGGTGTATCTCACGGCAGATCTGGTGGGGCCACCGCATCCCCGCCTGGTACGACGCCACCGGCAACGTCTACGTCGGCCGCTCCGAAGACGAGGTGCGCGCCAGGCACGGTATCGCCATGAACATCGTGCTGCATCAGGACGAGGATGTGCTCGACACCTGGTTCTCCTCCGCGCTGTGGCCATTCTCGACCCTGGGCTGGCCGGAGCAGACCGAACGCCTGCAGACCTTCTACCCCACCTCCGTGCTGGTCACCGGTTTTGACATCATCTTCTTCTGGGTCGCGCGCATGGTGATGATGGGCCTGAAGTTCATGGGCGATGTACCGTTCCGCGAGGTCTACATCCACGGCCTGGTGCGCGATGCACACGGCCAGAAGATGTCCAAGTCCAAGGGCAACGTGCTCGACCCGATCGATCTCATCGATGGTATCGACCTCGAGGCCCTGGTCGCCAAGCGCACCACCGGCATGATGCAGCCACAGATGGCCGAAAAGATCGCCAAGGCCACGCGCAAGGAATTCCCCGACGGCATCCCCGCCTTCGGCACCGATGCCCTGCGCTTCACCTTCGCCGCCATGGCCTCCACCGGCCGCGACATCAACTTCGACCTCCACCGCATCGAGGGCTACCGCAATTTCTGCAACAAGCTCTGGAACGCCGCGCGCTATGTGCTGATGAACAGCGAGGGCACCGATACAGGGGCGGGCCTGCCCGCGCGCAGTCCGGAGCTGGACTACAGCATCGCCGACCGCTGGATTCTCTCCCGACTGGAGAACGTCATCGCCCAGGTCCACGAAGGCTTCGCAAACTACCGACTGGACAACGCCGCACAGGCGATCTACGAATTCACCTGGAACGAATACTGCGACTGGTATCTGGAACTGTCCAAGCCGGTGCTGAACAACCCGGAGAGTTCCGACGCCGCCAAGCGCGGCACCCGCCGGACACTGGTGCAAGTGCTGGAAACGTTACTGCGCCTGGCACACCCGCTGATTCCCTTCATCACCGAGGAGATCTGGCAGCGTGCAGCGCCCCTGGCCGGCGTGCAAGGTGAGACCATCATGCTACAGACCTATCCGCAGCCCGATGCCTCACGCATCGACGCACAGGCGAGCGATGACATGGACTGGGTCATGCAGTTCATCCTCGGCGTGCGCAAGATCCGCTCCGGCTACGACATCAAGCCCGGCCAGCCCCTGCCGGTACTGCTGGAAGGCGCCTCCCAACAGGACCGCGAGCGCCTCACCGCGAACGAGCATTACATCCGGTTCCTCGCCCGCACCGAGGCCATCACCGTCCTCGACCCCGGCACCACCCCGCCGGAATCCGCCACCGCCCTGGTCGGTACGCTGAAGATCCTGATCCCGATGGCCGGCCTGATCGACAAGGATGCGGAACTCGCCCGCCTGGATAAGGAGATCGCCAAGCGCGAGCAGGAAGCACAGCGCCTCGAGGCCAAACTCGCCAACCGCGCGTTCGTGGACAAGGCGCCGGCGGAAGTGGTCGAGAAGGAACGGGCGAAGGTGGAGGATGTGAGGGCGGCGCTGGGGAGTCTGCGGGGGCAGCGGGGGAAGATTGCGAGGTTGTAAGAGCAACGGCATCCAGGCCAGCCGGGACGCTTGACGTCACACCATGTCCGGCCTAGCATAACACCATGATACGGAGCTTCAAGGACAGGGATGCCCTTGCGCTGTTCGAAGGGAAAAGCGTGCGTCGCTATCGCGCCATCGAGAAGCAGGCGCAGAATCGTCTGCAATATCTCGACGCCGCTACTACACTGGCTGACTTGGCCGCCAGGCCCTCGAATCGATTCGAACGGCTGGCCGGCGACCGCAAGGGCCAGTGCAGCATCCGCATCAATGACCAATGGCGCCTGTGCTTCCGTTGGACAGTGCAAGGCCCGGAAGATGTCGAGATCGTCGATTACCACTGATCCGGAACGCTGTATGGCTCACCCCGTTAACAAGCTGCCCCCCATTCATCCCGGTGAACTGCTGCGGGAAGACATGGACGCGCTCGGCCTCTCCGCGCGTGCGCTGGCTGACGCAATCGCCGTCCCACACAACCGCATCGCCGCCATCCTGCGCGGCGAGCGTTCCATCACCGCCGACACCGCGTTGCGCCTAGCCGTCTACTTCGGCACCAGCGCCGATATCTGGATGAATCTGCAAATGGCCTACGACCTCAAGAAGACCGAGCTTGAACACGGCGCCGCCATCCGGTCCGAGATCAAGCGGCGAGTCGCGTAGCCTGCACTACGCACGCTACTAGCCGGAAAACGACACCCTGCTAGCGCGTATCTGCGACAAGCCTATCCCTCGCGAACGCTCTGAAAACTGGAACATTCACAAAAGCTATGCCGAGGACGGCGAATTGGTGGAAGTTGTGTTTATGGATGCCGTGAAGGAAGGCTACTTTGATCCGGCGGTCGATGGGAAGAGAGTTGCCTGATGACCCAGAAAATAAATCTGCCACCTTTTCTCAGTCACCTTTTCTCACCCTGCTTCGCTATGGCAAATACTCGGCTGATGCAAGGCGTTAAGTGTCACCAAGCTCTGGCGGTCATATGGACGAATTGGTTGAACAATACCTACGCACATTGGACAGCACGATCATTGACTCTTTTAGGATGTTGTTTTATGAAGCGTCCGATAGTCAGCTTGGCGCTATTTCGGCGAGATATGGAAACGCCTCAGGACTAAATAAAGAGTGGATATACGATGACGGCGTTCAGGCCAATATGATTCGCCGGCTCGGCGAAGAATTAATACTGATTTCGTTATATCACTTATTTGAGAAAAAATTAAAGGAAATAATTCGTTATAGGCACTCGACAAGCAGCAATGAAAATCAAGGCGATAAACACAGTTTGCATCGCTGGGATGAAATGAAGAAATATATTCCAGAAAGCGTGAAAAAATCCAATGAGTACCAGCACGTTAATACTCTAAGGGTGCTGGTTAATTGCTTTAAGCACGCCGGCATAGTAAGTGCAGAATTAAACATGCTTGAGCCATCTTTTGGCCAAGTTGGCGATGAAATTATTTGCGATATAGGTTCGCTATACGAGAAGTACAAAATATGCGCCTCTAGCGTCATAAGGCAAACTTACGTAGATCATAGAACTTAAGGAAGGCACCGCCTTTCCGGTGACAGGAAACGGTGACGACAGGAAACGGTGACAGATTTATTTTCATCAAAGCGGGACGCCGCTGGATCTGGAAATCCGTGCAGACCCGACGCGACAATCTGCTGTGTGTCGCAGCGCTGCTAAACAATGCCCTGATCATCAAGACCGTGATGCACCACCCCGAACTGGACAGCCTATGATCCATGCAACCTACTGGCCGGAAGACGACATCCTGGAAGTACACTTCTGCGACAAGCCTATCGCCCGCGAGGCCTCCAGGAACTGGAATGTCTACAAGAGCCATGCCGAGGACGACCAATTGGTGGAAGTCGCTTTCCTCGATGCGGCCAAAGAAGGTTATTTCGACCCGTCGGCTGACGGAGAAGAGGGTTGCCTGATGGCTGACTGCGACCGAACAAATAGTCCTCTGGACCGACAGACCCTGGATAACGCCACGAGCAGGCTGGATATCCATCAGTGGTTGGAGCATTCGCTCCAAGCGCCAGGGATGGCAAGGTGATTTCGCAGGAAGAATGGAGAGACGTTGCCTGAATGAGGCGAGTTACGGTCGGAAATAAATCTGCCACCTTTTCTGCTGTCACCTTTTCTGCCTCAGGACAGATTTTTTAGGGGCTCGAGTAGTAAGCAAACAGAAAGTGAGGTACCCCCGATATATGGGGGTGGATCACTCCTGATTTTCAGGTGCAACGGGAGTAACAATGTGAAAGCAGTCGCCGCAGTTATTCTATCAATTTTTGCTGTTCCCGTTCCTGCGCAGGATTCGTCAATTTTTGGCTTTGAACTTGGAGAGCCGCTCAATTTGACGGAGTGCCCGTATACTAAACACGGTACCATAAAATATTATATGCTGGACGTCCCGACAACCTGTGTTGAGGAAGCTCACTCACTTAAAGGATACGGTCAGCCAGTTCGTCGGATTAGATTTTCTGGTGGCGAGCAGCCCGCACTTGTAAGGCACCTAGCATACCCACTAGAGCTTGACGGAAAAATGATCGGATTTCATTTCGTGACAAACGGAATTGAAGCGCAAGACAGCGTGATGCGTGATCTTCAGAACAAGTATGGGAAACCTGGGATGCTACAATACGTCGCCATCCAAAACCGCTTTGGCGGACAGTTTAACGCCATATATGCCAGATGGTTGGTGGGAGATATTTCCGTTACGTTTAATGGTGTAGGGGATACACTCGACTATGGAGAGGTCTATATCGATTTGCCTACCGCTCGGAAATTGAGGGCGCTTTGGAAGCGGGAGGCGCGCCCTTCGGAACGCAAGATGTAAAAGTGATTGTATTTGGAGTCAGACTGAGGCACACCTGATTTTCCGGACAAAAACGTCAAAAGGGACGGAGAGATTGACTGAGTCCGTCGGCTCGAACACCGCGGCGCCCGAAAGAAACCGAAGAAACCGAAGAAACCGGAAACCGGAAACCGGGACAGATTGGGACAGATTTATTTATCAACCCCAAGTCCCTCACGCCGCATACTGCACCACCTCGATCTCCGCATGCCGTTACGCAGCGGCATCGGCCTGCGCATAGACACGCCGCGCTACCGGTTCGTCCAAGTAATACTCATCACAGTCCTGGCACTTGCGTCGGGACGTCCTTGATGATCACTACGGTACCGGCGCGTTGTAGCGTGACAGTGGCATGACCGGGCCGCATCTCAGCCATTTTGCAGATTGCGCTCTTCATAGCCCCCTCTGCGTCTTGAAATCGGGCATCCATAGTTGCGGGTCCGGCTGGTAGACAGTGACGACATGATAGATACCGGATTGCTCGTTGCGCGCCACCACCACATGAAATAACTTCACAATCCACGTTGCATTCACCTCCATGTGCGCACAGGGATGTCGGTTATCGAATTCTTCAAATGAGACGGCGAATGTATTTCTGGCCGCCCCAGCCAATCTAAATCTATGCCTCTGAATCTACGCCGCCAACTCCCGCAGCACTTCCGGGTGCCGCAGCGCGATAAGCAGCAGCGCCTTGGCGGAACCGCTGGGTTCGCGGCGACCCTGTTCCCACTCCTGAAGCGTGCGCACCGATACGCCGAGCAGGGTTGCGAATTGCGCCTGGGTCAGGCCCGTCTTGGCGCGCGCCGCGGCTGCGACAGGCACTTCTACTTTGCTCGTGCGCGCCACACGGCCACGCTTCATGTCGCGCACGGCCTGCAACAGTTCCTCGCCGATGTCACGCGCGATGTCGCGCTTCTGGAGTTGCTTGCTTGTCAATTTAGCCATGATCGAGTTCATCGCGTATGGCCCGAAGGATATGCGCCGGGATGTTATCCCTGGCACTCTTGCCATAGATCAGCAATAGCCAGATCCTTCCTTCGTCCAGTCGGTTGAAATAAATCACCCTGACTCCGCCGCGCTTGCCGATGCCGCTGTATGTCCAACGTACTTTGCGGCAACCGCCGGATGCCGGGATGACATCGCCCGCCTCGGGATTCATTGCAATCCAGGCAATAAACTCACCGTACTCTGCCTCGGTCCAATAGTCGGCAGCATAGCGGCTGAATATTTCCGTTTCGGCCACGGTCAACACAAGGCGACGCTACGTCAATGACGTATGGATGTCAAGCCAACGCCTCCAGTGCCCGCTCGTCAACCAGATTCAGGGGTCAGTGTACTTGAACCCTGCCGGGAAGATCCGGCGAGTACGCGGAGAAACCGGTTTCCGTCTCTTCGACGACGATGAGGTACTTCGTAGCTTGAGCCCTGCCTGTTCAAGGATGCTATCCACCGTACCCGGTGCCCGATCGTCATTCGGATGGCCCGGCACTATGACCAACCCACGTCGGTTTGGATGCCGGAATTATGGCCGATCAAGGAGAACGCCGCTTCGCACAGGCCACCGGGCTGACGCCGATCGAATACGTGCAGCGTCTGCGTGTCGAGGACGCCAAGCGCCGCCTCGAACACACCGACGCGCCGGTCGACGAGATCAGCTGGAGGGTCGGCTACGAAGACGCGGCCTTCTTCCGCAGGCTGTTCAAGCGCACGACCGGCCTGACGCCGGGCGCCTACCGCAAGCGTTTCCGCATACCCGAGTTCGCGCGATCCTGATCCGGATAATATTCGGCATGAGCCGCCAGCGGGAGGTCCTCCGCGGAGACCACGGCCCGGTGGCATCCGAGGAAAGATCTTCGACCGCTCGGCTCCCTCGATTGCTCGATCCGGATCCCGCCGCCCGCGCGGCCGTGCGGGCGGCAGGGGACAGATCTTGAGATCGGTTCTAATATTCCTTTGACCATCCCCCGCCCCTCCCCCGGAGGTACCTCATGCGCTACGAACTGTTCTATTGGCCTTCGATACAGGGACGCGGCGAGTTCGTGCGGTTGGCACTGGAGGCGGCCGGCGCCGACTACGTGGACGTCGCCCGCGCGCGCGGGCGCGGGCTGGGTGTGGAGGCGATGGTCCGGCTGCTGGAAGGTCAGGAACTGCGACGCCCGCCTTTCGCCCCGCCCTTTCTGCGCGCCGGCCGGCTGGTGATCGCGCAGACGGCCAACATCCTGCAGTACCTCGCGCCGCGCCTGGGACTCATTCCCAAGGCAGAGACGCCGCGCCTGTGGGCGCATCAGCTGCAACTGACCGTGGAGGACCTCATCGCCGACGTCCATGACACCCACCACCCGGTGGCCGCGAGCCTGTATTATGCAGACCAGCAACACGAGGCAAAGCGGCGGGCAAAATACTTCACCGAGGAGCGTGCGCCCGAACTGCTGGGGTATTTCGAGGACGTGCTGCAGCGTAATCCGGGTGATAGCGGCCATATGCTCGGACGGACCTTCAGTTACGTCGATCTGTCGATGTTCCAGGTCGTCGACGGCCTGCGCTATGCCTTCCCGAAGATGATGGCACGACTCGAACCCGCACTGCCCGGCCTCGTTGCGTTGCATGCACGCATGCTGCGGTGGCCGCGAATCGCGGCCTATCTCGCCTCCGAACGACGACTCCCGTTCAATGAGGACGGCATCTTCAGGCACTATCCCGAGCTGGATACCTGAGCCGGAGTAAGAGTACGGCAGCATGCCGTTAGCCTGCCCGGATTCAACCGTGCCAAGATAGCAGCTTGCGACGTTCTGGCAGTACAGAAGAAATATCGAGAGTTGACCGAGGTCGCAGGAGTTCTTCAGGCGCTTCCCACTGAGTATTTTGCCTTCAGGGGAGCTGGCGCCCAAGAGATCGCTCGCGGCGCACGTATCGCCCACTGCACGGTCCAGCCGCCGCTGGCGGTCATCAGACAGGTGTTGAATGGAATGGATAGAAGACCCCGACCTTCAAAGCCGGAGAAAAATGTAGTTGATCTGCCGATGCGCGTCCACCGCGGGATTCTGTTCGTCCTCCAGGCCATCATGGGGGTGGAGCTGGTACTGCTGATCAACGACGGACAATGGATAAATGCCTTCCTGGTGATGGTAATCATGGCGCTTACGCTCGCACCGGCCGTGCTCGGTCGCCGGTTCCGGGTGCATATCCCTCCGGAGTTTCAGGTGCTCGCCGTGATATTCGTCTTCGCGGCACTGTTCCTCGGGGAGATGCAGAGCTACTACACACGGATCTGGTGGTGGGATATCGCCCTGCACACCAGCTCCGGGTTGTTGTTGGGGATTCTCGGCTTCCTGCTCGTCTATGTGCTCAACGAGAACGAGCAGGCCTATGTTCACATGCGGCCGCGATTTGTCGCCTTGTTCGCATTCGCTTTCGCCGTCGCCGTCGGTACGTTGTGGGAGATCTTCGAATTCGCGATGGACCAGATCGTCGGGACCACGATGCAAAAGCCCATGCTCGGCGACCCGTCCGGGTTGACCGACACCATGTGGGACCTGATAGTCGACACCTTGGGCGCTGCCGTGATCAGTGGCCTGGGCTGGTGGTACATGGAACGCGACGAGCGCTCGTTCATCGAGGTCTGGATCGGCCGGTTCATCGAGCGGAATCCGCGCTTGTTCCGCCGTTGAATCGACTCCGTGGCGCAGGCGACCTGTCTCAGGCTGTCCGCCGTAGCCACGAGTCGCCGTTACGGTAGCCGGTGATCGTGGTGTGGCATGACCGCCGGGATGAATACCAGCGGGAACCTCGGCCCCAGTACCGGCGAGAGGTGCGCGGTCGGCTCAAGATGAGAGCCGCTGTGCACCACCCAGACACACTGAAAAGATCATCGTGGAATGTCCCGCCCAACGCTTGTCAAAACCGATAGATTGCGGCGGCACCGGTCTTCGTTGGCATACGCTCGGTCGGAACGATCACCACTTCGCCGCCGGCCTTGATCACGCGTTCGCCGAGGTCGTCGAGTACATCGTCGACCTCCGGGTTATCCAGATCGGCCGTGGTAATCGTGCCGCTTGCCGCATCGATACGACCGGGGATCAAACGGTCGGCCTCGACCAGCAAGGTCTCAATTCGTCCGGCGATGGCGGCTGTGGCGATATCGCCAAGGATGTCTGTACCCCGGCCGTTTGCAGTCGCCGCACCAAATGCATCCACAAGGCCGGCCAGCCGTTTGAGGTAGTAGGGCTGCCCGAGTTGCCAGGCGCGTTCACGCAGCGCATCAAACGACAAATCGTCCGGGTGGACGTCGATCGCCTCCTTGATCAAAAACGGGTTACGGCTGATGGTACGAAACAGGTGGTGGTGCTCAGGTAGCGCCGCCAGTATCAAGGGCAGCCCTGATGGCTGTGAATACTGCTGCAGTACCGCCTGGTCGACTGCCCGAAAAAACTGTGCGGTGTCACGGTCTTTGGCGTCCTGCTTGACGTCGGTGCCGTGTTGGGTCGCAAAACCGCTCCCCGTAGGGCCATAGGCGCGGCGTGCACCTTCACGATCAAGACCGGTCACCTCTCTCCCCAGCTTGTCAGTGATTGCTTGTGACACCCCTTCGATCGGCGTGACCTCACCCAGTGCATCGCGATTACCCTCGAACAGTTTGAATGCGTGCCGGCTCAGACCCAGAATCTGGTAACGGTCGGCAGACTGTGTGATGCGTATCAGCGGTTTGGTGTGAAAGCTGTCGGCAACAACCGCCAACTCGGCAACCGGTCGCGGTAACCGATAAACACGAAACAGTCCAGGCGCTCCCAACACCGCGAGTCCATCCGTGGTGTGATTCCAGAAGGTCTGGTCTGCCGCCAGATCCTCGAATGGCTGCAGCAGCGCCCGAATCTCACGCGTCGGGTATTTCTGACGTAATGATTCCTCCATCTTCTTTACCAGGTTGCGAAAACGAGTAGCATCCTGTGCATTGTCCGGATGGCGTCTGTGGGTCGGCTGATACAGTGAGAGACACGGCGGTTCGTGGTCGCCACAAAGTATGGCCGGATAATCCTGTGCAAGTGAATTCATCGTTATGGTATCTCCACGGTCCGGTTCTGATCAGGGATCTCTGCAAAAGCCCCTGAAGTGGTGTTCATGACGTCAAATTGTAGCTCAAAAGCCCATTTATCCCGCATAAATTCTGTTTTTACCCAGTGCTGCACACCGCGCCTTGCGGGCCGGCGGGCACCGGTCTCCCGGGGACGCCCCGAGTCGTCTCGTGACCATCCACGAGGTGGACTTCTGCTGAAAGCCCTCACAGCGTAGCACTTACTTATGTTCCAGCGTGTAAGACAGTGCACTGCGCAGCGAATCGATCAGTGCGTCGTAGGCGCTGCTCTCGAGTGAGGCGCCCTGGCCAATCTGCTTGAGCAAATCGTTCCGTGCCTGCATAGCGACCTGCAGCGGGATATCCAGGCCGTCACACTCCAGCATATGGCGCGCCTCCTTGAGGGGCGTCAACGGGTTACCATGCTTTTCGTCCTGCATGCTGCTTTCCGCTTGACGGATCAGATCACCGACAGCACGCTCACTCACCTCGTCCTGCAATGTCATCAGGGATGTTCGCAGCAACGGGATCCACTCAAGCATCTGGGTATAGTTTTCACCCGCCTTGGCCTGGACAGTGGCATCGATCAATAAAGCGGTACGGGCCGCTGCACCACGGCTGGCAGCGAGGTGCAAGGTAGCACCAGCGGCGGTCAGCTCACTGATTGCCGTTATCCGATCATCGTCCAGGAGGGCCGCCCGTGAACGCGTGACCAGGTCCAGGCTGGCAGAGAGCTCTTCTGCCACGATCAGAAGCAGGTCCGTGTCCGGGCAGATGTTCCCGGGTTTTGGCGTGACGGCGCCCGGGTCGGCCGCCCTGACCGGCGCACCGAGCGGCAGCGCAATCAGCAACAGGTATATCCACAGGAAGTGTCTATGGAAATGTAACACTGGATGATTCATCAGAATTCTCCCTTTTCACCAATCGGCGCTGGATTCCTGAATCCCGTCGTGGAACGGCCGAACCTTCACCCCACGCGCCCCACCAACCGATCGAGGAAGCCCGCCTGGCCTGGCAGGATCTTCCGGTGGGCCGCCTCGATCCCGAACCACTGCCCTTTGTCCACCTCGGGAAAATGCCTCGTCATGCCGCTCTTGGGTGGCCATTCCATGCTGAAAGTATTGCTGACGAGCCTGGAGGGATCGACATCCTGTTCGACCACCCAGGCATGGATGATCTTGCCACTCGGCTGTCTGAGTTCGCCGAGTCCGATGAGTCTGCCGTGGGTTGTGAAGCCCGTCTCCTCCCGGAACTCGCGCCTAGCCGCGTCCAGCGGGGTCTCGCCGGCCTCGCAGAGGCCCTTGGGGATGGTCCACGCGCCGTCGTCCCGGTGCGCCCAGTAGGGTCCGCCGGGATGGACGAGCATCACGTCCAGACGTTCGGCGGTGCATCGGTACAGGAGTATGCCGGCGCTGCATAGACTCATATGGGAAACGATCGGAATAGGATAGTCCCCGGACTGGGCGCTCCCATCAGGTAATGCCTACAGGGCAGGCGATGCCTACGGGCAACGCGCCCCGGGTCTCATGGCCGGAGACCCGGGGCGCGTCGTACTACGAGAACCACCGCAGAAACGCCGCGGCGGTCAGGGCCGTGACGCCCAGCAGCGCCTGCTCCGCCCAGGCCACCCCCTGCCGCCGATCCAGCCGCGTGCGCTGCGTACGCAGCATCACGATGGCCAGGGTGATGCCGAGGGCCGCGCAGACGATCTTGATCAACAGTGCCACGACGGCAATGCCGTGGAGGTCGGGGAACTGGCCGTAATACGCGAAGCTGATGGTACCGAAGCCGGCGCCACTGACCACCTGCAACAGCCAACCGGCCAGGACCAGCCGTATCGTACTGCGCGGCCGCGCCAGGGGCTCGGGCCGTGGCCAGCCGCCATAGACCGCACCACCGACGACGGCCACGGCGCCGAAATTGTGGGCGACCTGCGTCAACGCATAGGCGAGATTTTGTAGATCCATGCTATTCCACAGTCACGTGTATGCATTGTTCCGGGCCGGTGGGCGTGTGGTTTTTGTTCACGACCTTGATACAGATCTCATGCGCCCCCGGCGCCAACGTCTCCAGGGTGTAGGTTCCCTTGAGTTGGCGCAGGAGGCCCGTCTCGCTACCGTCGATATAGACGTGCAGGTGATCGCCCCTCGGCCCCGGCACGACCTCGTATTCCACCTTGTTCTGTTCCATCGCGTCCAGCGTGGCACCGTCGGCGGGCGCAAGAATGGTGACCGAGCCCACAGCCGCCAGGGCGGCCGTAGTGACCAGCGCGCCGGACAAACATAGAGAAACCATGGCAATAAGCCTCATGACGCACCCTCCTGTCATTGAACGAATGTCTTAGACTCTAGCAGGCCGCGCGGCGCACGTCAGCCGGTACAGGCCGCCGCCAATTGAATTCAGCTTGATTTCATCCCCGCCGGCTAGGCTGCCCCACAAGCCACAGATGATCCGGAGGGGCTATGTTCCGCAAGGCATTGACATTGGTTCTGCTCGGCGTACTGGTCATGGGCACGGCCACCGTGACCTATGGGACGTTCTTCGGCAACGGGTTCACCGCCAGTGTTACCGGGGTCCTGGGCGCGGGTGACGGTGAGCACGACCGGAAGGGAGATCATGATGATGACTAAGCTGCGACTGCCCAACGCCTTCGAGTTACTCATGCTGTGGCATGGCCTGTTCGTCGGCGCCTATACGATCGCCTACCTCACCGCCGACGGCGCGCCGGGACTGCACGAGTTTTCCGGCTATGCGGCACTCGCCCTGCTCGTCGTGCGACTCCTCGCAGCCCGGTTTGCCGGTCAGCGCGCGCCGTGGGCGCTACCTCTGCCGAAGGCGGCGATGTGGAGGAACTTCGGGCGTAAGCTCACCACCGGCAACCTGAGTGCGCTGCGCGGGCGTACGCCCTTCGCACCGCTTTCCGGCCTGATCATTCTCGCCATGCTGGTACTGGTCACGCTCAGTGGACTGGCCGCCGACTGGTGGAAATGGGAGGACCTGCACGACGCCGTTGCCGAAGGCTCGTTACTGGTCGTATTCATCCACATCGCCATCGTGTCCGTCGGGCCTTTGTGGAAGACCCTCGTCGGGACGCGCGCAGAACCGCGCGCGCCGGCGCTGCCCCACACGCCCTGATCCACACGAGCGCAGAGCAGCAGGGGCGGGGGGCGGTAAGCCCCCGCGGGCAGCAACCAGGGTGTTCTCGAAGAGCGATCGTCAACCCGGCTTCTTAGCCCACAGTATGCACCAGCCGTCGGGACTGATGTCACCGGCGACGACCTTACAGCTGCGCGACTCGGGTAGAAAGTGCATGCACCCGGCACAGCGTTGATCACCCTTCGGCTGTGCCTGGTACTTCGCTTGCGCCTTATCCAACTTGCCACCCTGGGTTTCCGCCGCAACGGCCCGCTGCAGACACAACGCACAGCCTGCGGCGAACAGGCCGCGCAAGACATCCCGACGGGTTGGATCGTAGATTGACATGGGCTCCCCTCCTCCAGGGCCGCTGACCCCGGCCCGTTCCTTGAAGATCGCCCGATCATGAATGCCGCACATGACCGGTGATACCTCCCTGTATAGCACGCCCCCCGCAACCTGTTCCGGGGTTGGGTACCGGCAACAGGCACGACTGGGGCAACCACGATACGTAATCGGGTCCCCGCGCGGGTGGCGTCATTCTCCATGCTAGACTTTCTAGTCATTAGCCTTCCTCGCCCTAAGGAGACGACATGAACGCCATCCGCAACGTATTCTCATTGATCGGCCTCCTGGCAGTCGTCGCCACCGTATATGTTGCCTCGGTCTACAGAGATGACATTGCGGCCGTTCGTGCCCTGGATCCGGGCGCCGCACAGATGTATGCGGAGATGTGGTCGCGGATCAAGGAAACCGGTACCAGTGCGGATGCGACGGCATGGAGAATTCCGCTCGCCGAGGGTGTCGCCCCCGCCGACGCGGAACAGGTCATGAAGTTCGTCGCCAACCAGCACAACATCAGCGGCGTCGGTGAACTGCCCCTGTCGGAACAGGTGGAACTCATGACCGGCGAGAAGCAGCGCTTCTTGAAGATCTACGAGTACTGTGACCCGCGCACGGCGATGCAGATGGTCGACTACAGTGACGCCTTCTCCGCCTATCTACCCTGCCGCATTGCGCTGGTGGAGGACAAGGACGGTCACTACGCGCTGTACTCCCTGAACATGGACCTGATGATCTCCGGCGGCCGCCCCCTGCCGCCGGACCTGAAGAAAGAGGCGCTCCGCGTCAAGCAGATCATCCGCGACATCATGGAGCGTGGCGCCACCGGCGAGTTGTTCTAAGGCATCACGGGCGATACCGCCCCATCTGGCCGGCACGCCGGGTGGAAATCAGGTTTGGTCGACGTACTTCCCGAAGAATGCGGCGGGGATATCCGCCTTCTTGCGTCCGGCGATGGCGAAGTAATAGAGCGGTTCGCCTTCCATGGACAAGCGGTGCCGGTAGCGCTCCAGATGATAGATTTCCAGGTGCTCAGAGAAGATCAGATCCCGGATCATCCGGGAGAAACCGGTGGAATCGCTGTCACGCAGGAAGGTCTCTTTGATGTTGAACGCCACCCAGCCCTCGGGCCGGATGAGGTTGAACGCCTCCATGAACGCCTTGGGCGGGATGTCACCGAAGCCCAGTGCCGCCACGGTGGTCAGGCAGTCGAGCGACCAGGAGCGGAACTCCTCCTTCTCGTCCGCCGACAGATTGCAGAAATCGGTGATGTAATAGGCGTCATACAGGTGCGGCCGGTCGCGTTCCACCGCCGCCTGCGCCTCCGGGATGATGTCGACGCCGACCATGCGCGATACACCATAGTCCTTGAGGGACTCCCCCATCAGGCCGTTGCCGGCACCGAGGTCCAGCACGCGCAACCCGGTGAAGTTCTCCCGTGCCTGGTCGACCGCGGACTTGAGGATCTCGGTGACCTTCTCCGGTGAGCTGCACTTGAGCCGGTCGTAGAATACCTGTTCGTACAACCCCGGAACCCGGTAGATCTCGTCGTAGTCGTGGAACCTGATCCGGGTCTTGTCGCCGTCCATGCCGATCACATAGAAATATGCCTCGTCCTGGGCGAGGTCACGGGCGCCGAGTTGGGGGAACTGGATGCGGTGTCGTTGTGGTTTCATGATTCTCCTAGCGTGTTTGGCAGACTGCCGAGACGGCGGCACACGCAGCGTGGGCCGCGCGGGACGAACAGGCATGACGTGGCCGTAGGGGCCGTTATTTT
>JACDJA010002078.1_pt1 | contig 15047 bp, 16 predicted proteins | sample 7449241 | NCBI WGS metagenome assembly JACDJA01 (sample SAMN14253289, study PRJNA609438) | sludge metagenome | isolation source: initial anaerobic sludge | collected 2018-12-20 | reverse complement strand
GGAACGCGAACCGACATGCCGTCGAGTTTGCCTTTGAGCTCAGGCATCGCCTTGGTCACGGCAACGGCTGCGCCAGTGGTGGTGATGACCATGTTCACAGCGGCTGCGCGAGCACGGCGGAAGTCCGACTTATGCGGTGCATCCAGGAGGCCTTGGTCGTTTGTGTACGAGTGAATTGTTGTCATGAGGCCGTTCTGAATACCGAAGTTTTCATGCAGGACCTTTGCAACTGGAGCCAGGCAATTGGTAGTGCAGCTCGCGACGTCGATCACAGTCATATCAGGAGTGAAACCTTCTTCGTTCACGCCCAACACAAAAGTCATGTCGAGGCCCTTGCCGGGAGCCGACATGAGCACAAATTTTGCGCCAGCTTCGATGTGTTTCGAAACCTGCTCTTTATTGCGGAAAATACCCGTGCATTCCAGCACATAATCCACACCAAGATCGCCCCATGGAATATTGGAGGGGTCTCTTTCAGAAAAAACGCGTATCTTGTCACCGTCGACGCTGATCAAGTTTTCGGTGCTGCTGACCACGCCCGCGTATTTGCCATGCGTTGAGTCGTACTTAAAGAGGTACGCAAGCTGCTCGGCGCTTGTCAGATCGTTAATTGCGACAAGGTCGACGCTAGGGTTCTGAGCCGCAATGCGTGCAACGCAGCGACCGATTCGTCCGAAGCCGTTGATACCAATTTTGATCGCCATGATGTCCTCGTGCTGGTTAGGTGTATAGGAAAAATAAACGGTTCTGTCGCATTAGGCGCAAAACGCATATTTTGGATGAGCTGACATGCCATCCTCTTAAACTAGCAGATTTTTATTCCGCCAGTGTATAAAACTGCTTAGTAACTCAGTAAACTTCTTCCAAATTTTATGCCTCTGGCCGTTGTCACTATTGCTTTATCTCCACTATTCCTCCCGCCCGTGCTATTCCGCTCATGATTCTTCCAGTGTGGTTACGTATTTGTACCACTTCTCCTTCGGCAGCAGCAGCGAGTGCTTCACCTTCCGTGCTGACAGCAAATCCTGCTCCAGTTGCGGTGAGCCGTATTTTCTGTCCACGTGTGATGATATGTGGAGCGCGTAGCTGGTGTGTGCGTATCGGCTGGCCGGAAGCAAGAAAGGTTACCGCCACCTTGCCGACTACCTGATCAGGATCCGTGACTGCCCCAGCGGGGATGCGCACGAGATCGACTTCCTTGCTCACAATATCCTGTGTATCCACTAATTTTCCCATGTTGATGGGCTGTGCGGCGTGTATGACGTTGGCAATCACTTCGATTTCAACCGGCACATAAAGCGTCCAGGCAGCTTCATCCTGACAACGCACGCCAACTGAGAATTTTCCCCATAAGCGTCCGCCTGGCGGCAGAAAAGGCTGAAGCTGGTTACACGGACGTAATGTCTGACGTGAATCCAACTGGTTTGTCTTGATGATGACCCTGCCGGGCAGGTGACGGGTTTCCACACGCACAAAATCATTGATTATCTTGTGTATTGTTTCTGTAGGTAAGTCTTCGCTGGCGATTGCCGTTGTAGGGAGCAGGAGGCTGCATACGAGTATGATCAATAAGGGTTTTTTGTTCATGTCCGGTATGGTTGGCTATCGGGATTGACAATCAGGACGGTCAGTTTTTGCCGCTGGCGGCAATTTTTGCCGCTGGTTCAGCATGGTATCGCCGCAATTCCCTGGCTAACCTGGAAACTGAAAGGTGATCATGGATCAGTTTGATTGATTGGCTGGAAATAATGGCTTGTTCAATTTGGCATGGTTCCTGCTTATAGTAATTATGACTACTTTGCAGGAGGAAAACATGATCAACAAACTGGACAATCTGCTCGGCTTTAACCAAAAGGCACTCGGGTTACGAGCGGCCCGGCAGGAGCTGTTGTCGGGAAATATTGCCAATGCGGATACCCCGAGTTTTAAGGCGAAAGATTTCGATTTTTCCAAGGCAATGCAAAACGTTCAGTCGCCAAGACAGGTACAAAGTGCGCTGGCGACGACTTCATCAAGACATATCGGCTTGTCCGATTTCAGATCGATTACGTCCGTGCCGGAGCAGTATCGTGTTCCGCAGCAACCCAGTATAGACGGTAATACCGTTGATATGGATACCGAGCGTATGCAGTTTATGGATAACGCCATACGCTATGACGCTGGACTGACATTTATCAGCGGCCAGTTCCGAACCCTGTTATCCGCTATCAGAGAAGGAAATTAATAGCCATGTCCCTGTTCAGTGTATTCAATGTCGCCGGTTCAGCCATGGCCGCCCAGTCACAGCGGCTGAATGTGGTGGCCAGTAATCTCGCCAATGCAGACAGCGCTACCAGTTCAACGGGTGAAGCCTATCGTTCCCGGCAAGTTGTTTTTCGTACCGTTGATATTTCTGCAGATAAGGCAAAGGGCGTCAAGGTGGCAGGTATCGTGCATGATCCCTCGCCCATGCGGGTGGTGTATGACCCGAAGCATCCGATGGCGGACGAAAAAGGCTACGTTACCCTGCCCAATGTCAACGTTGTGGATGAAATGGTCAATATGATGTCGGCATCGCGTTCCTATCAGAACAGCGTTGACATGATGAACGTGACCAAAACATTGCTGCAAAAAACACTATCAATTGGCCAATAAGGAGAGATAGATATGAGTCAGGTGCAAAACAATTCCAGCGTATCCGAACTGCTGACTTCCAATGGGGGCAGTATCAAGACTGCCCGCAAGGGTGATGAGGATATGCAGGAGCGGTTTCTCAAACTGCTGGTGACACAAATGCAAAATCAGGATCCGCTCAGCCCGATGGATAACGCAGAAGTAACCAGCCAGATGGCGCAGATCAGTACCGTAAGCGGCATCGACAAGCTCAATAGCACGCTGGAAAAGCTGGTATCGGATTCCGATGCACGGCGTTCATTTGAAGCCGCCAACATGATTGGCCGTAGCGTGTTGGTTCCAGGCGCTGACATGCAACTGGAAAACCACACCGGAATCGGCGGATTTGAACTGACCGAACCGGTAGACAAGCTGGTCGTCATCATCAAGGATAGCGCCGGTATTGCCGTGCGTGACATTGATCTGGGCACGCAACCGGCAGGGGTGGGCACATTTGCCTGGGATGGCCTGGCAAACAATGGTAACGAAGCTGCCGGGGGGCAATACAGTTTCGCCCTGAAAGCCGTGCGCAGTAACCAGGAGGTAGCTGCTTCCACTCTGGCATTTGGTTCGGTCAGCAGCGCACAGGCTGGCAAGGAGGGCGCCTTGCTGGAAGTAGGTAGGCTGGGTTATGTCGGAATGGATGATATTAAAAAAATATTTTGATCGGGAGGTAAATCATGGGTTTTCAACATGGATTAAGTGGATTGAGAGGGGCTTCAGCCAAACTGGATGTCACTGGTAACAATATTGCCAATGCCAACACGGTTGGTTTTAAGCAATCACAGGCGCAGTTCAGTGATGTTTTTGCTAACGCACTGGGTGGGGGCAGGAACCAGATCGGGATTGGTACGCAACTGGCAGCTGTCGCGCAAGAGTTTACCCAGGGGAATATCACGCCTACCAACAACCCGCTGGATGTGGCGATTACCGGGAATGGTTTTTTCCGGATGAGCAACAATGGCACGACCAGCTACACCCGTAACGGCCAGTTTCATCTGGACAAGGACGGGTTTCTGGTCAATGCAAGCAATTACAACGTCACTGGTTTTTCAGCAGATACTTCTGGCAAAATTATTCCCAATATCCCGGTCAATCTGCGGCTGCCTACGGCAGACATGACGCCGAAGCCCACCACCAGCTTTATGGCAGGCGTCAACCTGGATGCGCGAGTAGATTTGACAACGCAAACTACAACTCCTGCAACATCTCCTACAACGCCCCCCACAATCCCAACTTTTAGTGCGACTGACCCGAAAACCTACGCTCATTCTACTTCAGGTGAAGTTTTTGACAGTTTTGGTAATTCTCATTTGATGACTTTGTATTTTCAAAGAACAAACCCAGCTGCCCCGGCAGCTTCGGCTTGGAATGTATTTGCAACTGTGGAGGGGGCAACGTCAGCAAGTGGAGCGCCATTTTCACCCCCATCTAATCTGACTTTTGATCCAAGCGGAATTATGAATGCATCTGTTGCGCCGGTTAATGTCAATGTAACTTTTGATGATCCCACTATCCAGCCACTTGCGTTTTCACTGGACCTAACCCGTTCCACCCAGTTTGGCAGCAAATTCGGGGTGAATATGATGAACCAGGATGGCTTTTCTTCGGGTCGCCTGGCCGGGTACAGCGTTTCTGATAATGGTGAGATCAGAGCCAGTTATACCAATAATGTCACGCGCACAGTTGGGCAGCTTGCATTGGCAGGATTTTCCAATCCCAATGGTCTCAAGTCGATGGGAAACAATCAGTGGGGTGAGACGGCTGAATCCGGATTGCCGCTGGTGGGTTCTCCGCAAACCGGTATTCTGGGTGCACTGCAATCTTCCGCAGTGGAAGAGTCCAATGTCGATCTGACAACCGAGCTGGTCAGCCTGATCATGACGCAGCGCGTGTATCAGGCCAATGCCAAGACCATTCAGACACAGGATGCGGTCATGCAATCCATCATGAATATCTGAGGATTTTCTGTTTAACCCTGACCTGGTAACGCTCTAAAAATGGATAGACTGATTTATACCGCGATGACCGGCGCGCTGCATACCCTGACGCAGCAGGCAACGGTTTCCCATAATCTGGCCAACGTCTCGACCACAGGTTTTCGTGCACAGGCCGATGCTTTCCGGGCAGTGCCTGTTTACGGAGAGTCGCTACCTACGCGTGCATTTGTACTGGATTCAACCACCGGCGCGGATTTTACGCCGGGCGCGATCCAGCAGACCGACCGTCCGCTGGATGTGGCGATACAGGGTTCTGGCTGGATTACGGTACAGCTTGAAAACGGTGAAGAAGCCTATACCCGGCATGGCAATCTCAAGACGGATGCCAACGGTGTACTGCAAACACAGCAGGGGTTCAATATCAAGGGAGAAACGGGGCCGATTACTATTCCACCGGATAGTCGGGTGGCGATTGGCAAGGATGGCAGTGTCTCGGTATTGCCGTCAGATTCCCGGATCACGGCGGTATCGATTATCGGGCGCATCAAACTGGTGGATCCGCCTGCAGAGCAGCTTGTTAGAGGAGATGACGGCCTGTTCCGATTGAAACAAGGGGGTGAAGCACCTGCCAGCGGTAAAGTAGCCCTGATTGATGGAGCGCTTGAGAGCAGTAATGTCAATGCAGTCAGTGAGATGGTGAAGATGATTACGCTTGCCCGGCAGTTCGATATGCAAATGAAGATGCTCGAAAACGCCCAGCAGAATGCCCAGCAGGCCAGTGAAATCATGACATTAAGAGGCTGAGTTCCGCCTGTTTTTAATTTTCCGAAAAGGATAACGTATGGTTCGCTCGTTGTGGATATCAAAAACCGGTCTGGATGCCCAGCAGACCAAAATGGATGTGATTGCCAATAACCTGGCCAACATCAGTACCAATGGCTTCAAGCGCATGCGTCCGGTGTTTGAAGATTTGCTGTATCAGACCATCCGCCAACCGGGTGCGCAGTCATCCGAACGTACGCGTCTGCCTTCTGGTTTGCAGCTGGGAACCGGGGTGCGGCCGGTAGCAACCGAAAATATCTTTTTGCAGGGTAATTTGCAGCAGACTGGCAATACACGTGATGTAGCGATTCAGGGGGAAGGATTTTTTCAGATTTTGCTGCCGGATGGCACGCTGGCTTATACCCGCGATGGTGCATTCCAGTCTGATCAGGATGGGCAACTGGTGACCGCCAGTGGCTTTCCGCTGCAGCCATCCATTACCATTCCGCCGAATACGCTCAGTATCACGATCGGACGGGATGGCACGGTATCTGTACTGACACCGGGTTCGGCCACACCATTGCCAGTGGGTAATATTCAATTGACCTCTTTCATTAACCCTGCTGGCCTGCAGCGCTTTGGTGAAAACCTTTATCTGGAGACTATGAGCAGTGGTGTGCCCAATCCCGGTATTCCGGGGACTAACGGCATCGGACTGCTAAATCAGGGATTTGTGGAAACTTCCAACGTGAATGTGGTGGAAGAGCTGGTTGAAATGATTCAGACCCAGCGCGCGTATGAAATCAATTCCCGGTCGATCCAGACTTCCGACCAGATGTTAAGCAGACTTACCCAACTTTGATTCAGTTTGAATGAATGTGGTTTTAACACATCAGCTGTATCAATTGGAAATTCAGGCTTTTTGGTACGCTCATGGGATGTGTGGCTTCTGATTTTATGGATAGGTAATGTTCTGGCGCCATGGAATTTTTGTATGAAGAATTTTGGGGAAACACTGATTAAATTGATGGACGTCATTGCGAATGAAATGAAGCAATCCAGCTGCTTTGACGCAATAAATCAGCGTCTTCTTGGCACGCTGATTTCTCCCGTATTAATTGTCATGGTCAGTATGGTGACAGGGTGTTCAATGATCACGCCCGCGCCGAAAGTGCAGCAACCGATGACGATCCGGCCGCCTGAGCCGCTGATTATTCCTGTCAGTCAGAGCAATGGTGGGATTTATCAGGCGGCATTCAACTATCAGGGCAGCGGGCGCTATACGCCATTATTCGAGGATCGTCGCGCGCGCGGCATCGGTGACACCATCATCGTCATGCTCAACGAGAAGACCAATGCGAGCAAGAAAAGTGGCAGTAACGCCCAGCGTGATGGGGGGATTGATCTTTCAGTACCGTCATTCCTCGGTTTGCCATTCAAATCCATTTTTCAGGATCTTGATCTGGAAGCCAAATCAAGCAACAAGTTTGATGGCAAGGGAGAGAGCTCCAGCAACAATAATTTCACCGGCACGATTACTGTGACTGTGATCGATATTCTGCCCAACGGCAATTTGCTGGTGAGCGGTGAAAAGCAGATCGGTATCAATCAGGGGCATGAATTCATCCGGCTTTCCGGGGTGATCAACCCGATTAATGTTATGAACAACACCGTGTCATCGGTGCAGGTGGCTGATGCGCGTATCGAATACCGGGGCACTGGTTATCTGGATGAAGCGCAAACCATGGGCTGGCTGTCACGTTTCTTTTTGTCGATTTCACCTTTTTAAGCATACCAGAGGCATATCGCTATGACTTTATCCAAATGGATTCGGAATTTCGGGCTGCTGAATCTCGGATTATTGGGCTGCCTGATTATTTCTGCCCCAGCTTCTGCCGAACGCATCAAGGATCTGGTCAATATCCAGGGCGTGCGTGCTAATCAGTTGATTGGCTATGGATTGGTAGTCGGCTTAGATGGTACGGGTGATCAAACCCAGCAGACACCCTTTACCGTACAAAGTATCCTCAGCATGCTGGGTCAATTGGGCGTGAATCTTCCGCCAGGAGTCAATTTACAGTTACGCAATGTTGCTTCTGTCATGGTAACGGCTACCTTGCCGGCCTTCGCCAAACCGGGGCAGCAGATTGATGTGACGGTTTCATCCATGGGTAATGCCAAGAGCCTGCGTGGCGGCACCTTGCTGATGACCCCGTTAAAAGGGATTGATAACCAGGTGTATGCCGTTGCCCAAGGCAGCCTGGTGATTGGCGGTGCGGGTGCCAGTTCAGCCGGCAGTAGTGTTCAGATCAATCATCTGGGCGCAGGGCGGATCAGTGCGGGTGCGATTGTGGAACGCGCTGTGCCAACGTTGCTCGGCCAGGGGGAGTACATCAACCTGGAATTGCACGACACTGATTTCACGACCGCACGGCGTATCGTGGAGACAATCAACAGCCGTTTTTCGTATGGAACGGCCACTGCACTGGATGGGCGCGTTATCCAGCTGCGGGCACCCGTGGATAACAATCAGCGTGTCACGTTTATTTCACAGATTGAAGGTCTTGATGTCATGCCGGCACAGGGTGTGGCCAAGGTCATCATCAATGCGCGTACCGGTTCGGTCGTCATGAACCAGATGGTGACGCTTGAACCCAGTGCGGTGGCGCATGGCAATCTCTCGGTGATCATCAATACCCAGCCGATTGTCAGCCAGCCCGGACCCTTCTCACAGCGTGGTGAAACGGTGGTGGTGCCGCAATCACAAATCGAAGTGCGTTCGGAAGAAGGTAATCTGATGTTGTTGCCGGGATCAGCTAGTCTGGCTGATGTGGTGAAAGCGCTGAATGCCATTGGTGCCACTCCGCAGGATTTGCTGGCAATTTTGCAAGCACTCAAGGCAGCGGGATCATTGCGGGCAGAGCTGGAAATTATTTGATTAGGTTGGCGATATGATCAATTCTCCCGACATTTCCGGCCAGTTGGCCATCGATGCGCAAGCAGTTGATCAATTGCGCAATCAAGCCCGGCGCGATCCGCAGGAAGGGCTGAAGCAGACGGCAAAGCAGTTTGAGGCGCTGTTTCTCAACATGATGATGAAAAGTATGCGTGAAGCCACGCCCAAAGAAGGATTGTTTGATAGTGATCAATCGCGTTTTTATACCCAGATGCTTGATCAGCAACTGGTGCAGAATCTTTCTGACAAGGGAATTGGCCTGGCAGACATGATCGTACGGCAATTGTCACAAGCTGTCGGCAAGGAACAGGCTAACGCCATAGACGGAGCAGAATCTCTCTTGACAGCTATTGTCGGAAATGATGAGAAACCACTGGTTTCAGTGGCGCCGGGGCAAACAAAGGATCTGCCTTCCCAACTCTGGACGAATCTTAATCGGGCTACCGCTAAACCAAATTTTTCAGCTGTCTCGCCCGCATGGCGAACAAACCGGATGGGAATTGCTTCCAGCTCCGGGAATGATGGTCCTGAGATAGCTGCGGTTGATCAGCCCAGAGAGTTTGTGCTGGATGTATTGCCGCATGCCCGCAAAGTGGCGCGTGAAACCGGCATTCCTGAACATTTCATGATTGCCCAGGCCGCGCTGGAAACTGGCTGGGGCAGGCATCAGATCCGGCGGACGGACAATCAGCCAAGCTTCAATCTGTTTGGCATCAAGGCAAGCGGGAACTGGCGTGGACAAGTGGTGGAAACCATGACCACCGAATATGTGGATGGTACACCGCAAAAGATCAGGGAAAAATTCCGGGCATACAATTCCTACGAGGAAGCCTTCCGGGATTATGCGCGGTTACTGCAGAACACTCCCCGTTATGCAGCCGTGCTGAAAAGCCGCAGTGCCACAGCGTTTGCCTGGGGGTTGCAACAGGCTGGTTATGCGACTGATCCATCCTACGCGGAAAAGCTGCTGAAGATCATCAACAGTGATGCGTTGAACATATAAGGAGTTGTTAAATATTTGCTGCTTTTTTGCGAATACCAGCATCCAGTAGCAGTGGTTCCAAAGGTGTTGGATTGCTTCACGCCACCCACCTGTTTCACTATGTTCGCAGTGACGGCTAAAGCTTAAAACGGATCTCGCAAAGAGGGCGGTTGCGGGATTCATAACGAAATGAGCAAATATGATGAATCATGGCTTTAATCCCACTGGAATTTTGCCGTAAACAAATAGAAGTAATTCACGATAATCGAGGGTAGAACAATGGCAAACAGTATTATGAATGTGGGTGTTTCCGGGCTACAGGCTGCACAAACTGCCTTGCTGACGACCAGCCACAATATCAGCAATGCGACCACACCCGGTTATAACCGCCAGCAAGCTATTCAGAGTACGAATACCCCCCTGCCGCACAGTAATGGATTTATCGGCCGAGGCGTGCAGGTGTCAACCGTACAACGTATCTACAACCAGTATCTGGTCAGTCAGTCGTTGCAAGCGCAAGGCCAGAGCAGCCAATTGGATAGTCATTACAATGAGATCAAACAGATCGATAATTTGTTGGCGGATACCACTTCCGGGCTGACGCCTGCGCTGCACAATTTTTTCAATGCAGTACAGGATGTCGCCTCCAACCCGACCTCGATCCCTTCCCGCCAGGCGATGTTGAGCAACGCTGAAGCATTGGTTTCCCGCTTTCAGTCAATGGATCAGCGTTTGTCGGAAATGCGTGAGGGAGTGAACAGCCAGATTGCTAGTAGCGTGAATGAGATTAATTCACTGGCGCAGCAGGTTGTGCGGCTGAATACCAATATCCAGGCAGTAGAAGGCTCGGCAAATAGTCAGCCGGCCAATGATCTGTACGATCAGCGCGATGCGCTCATCCGTGATCTCAGCAAACTGGCCAATGTGGATGTCGTGCGTCAGAGTAATGGCCATTACAACGTCTTTATTGGTAATGGTCAGTCGTTGGTGGTCGGCACCAGTGCGATGGCACTCAAGGCGGTGCCCTCTTCAAGTGATCCGCAGCGCCTAGTAGTGGCGATGGACGTGGGCGATAAAGAGATATTGTTGCCCGAGCATCAGTTGCAGGGGGGAAGTTTGGGAGGATTACTGGCTTTTCGCAGTGAAACACTGGATGCCATACAAACTGACTTTAATCAGCTTGCCAAGGGGCTTGCCGATACTTTCAATGATCGGCATACATTAGGACTCGATCTACAGGGTACGGTAGGTAAAAATTTTTTTGAGGTGACGGATTCCAATCATGTTGCGCGAAGTATTGAGGTCGCAATCAGTGATCCCGCTGAAATTGCGGCAGCTTTAAATGATGGAGGCAGTTTTGATGATCGTGTGGCCGATAACCGTAATGCTTTGCAGCTTGCCAAGTTGCAGACAACAAACACTCTGCAGGGTGGAACAGCATCCTATCAGTCGGCGTATGCAAGTCTGGTCAGTCAGGTGGGTAATAAAACCCGTGAACTGGAAGTCACCAGCCAGGCGCAGGAGAGCCTGCTTGCGCAGACAGATCAGGCCATACAGTCATTATCCGGGGTCAATCTGGAGGAAGAAGCTGCTAACCTGCTGCGTTATCAGCGGATGTTTCAGGCTTCCAGCAAGGTGATCGAAATCAGCAATTCGCTGTTTGATTCGTTGCTCAGAATCTGATCAATTTTTGACAGAAAAGGAATTTATCATGCGCGTCAGTACTAATACCTTATATGATCAGGGAACCCGATCCATGCTGCAGCAGCAAAGTTCATTGTTCAAGCTGCAGCAACAGCTTTCAAGCGGCAAGCGCATCATGACCCCGTCGGACGATCCGATCGGAGCGGCGCGTGCGCATGAGTTATCCCAATCACTGGCATTGAATACGCAATATGCTGATAACCGTTACCGGGCAATGGACAGCCTGCAGCAAGTGGATAGTACACTCGGCAGTGTTTCCAATGTTATCCAGAGTGTGCGAACCATGGCGGTAGCAGCGGGTAATCCGGCCTATTCTGATAATGAGCGGCAGATGATGGCCGTCGAACTGCGCGGTCATTTCGAACACTTACTGGGACTGGCGAATACCAAGGATGAACAGGGCAATTATCTGTTCTCCGGATTTAAGGGTAATACCCAACCGTTCGTCGAGCAGTCTGCTGGCGTTGTGACGTATCAAGGTGATCAGGAACAACGGCTGATACAAGTTTCCGGTTCCCGGCAGTTGCCGGTAAGTGAAACCGGTGATGCTGTTTTTGAACCGGGTGGTCAAAATCTGTTTCAGACAGTGGATAATTTTATTTCAGCACTGAAAACCCCTGGTGGTATGCCCAATGGGGCAGTGGGTAATGTGTTGCAGGAGTTGGATACTGCTTTGGATAATGTATTGACCAAACGGGCTGCGGTTGGATCACGGCTGCAGGAAATCGATGCGCTGCAGCAAATTGGTGAGGATACTGCCGTTCAGTATCAGCAATCACTCTCGCGCCTGCAGGATCTGGATTTTGCGCAAGCTATATCTGATATGGTGCGTCAACAAGCCTTGCTGGAAGCAGCACAGAAATCCTTTACCCGTGTTTCCGAGCTGTCATTGTTTAATGTGATTTAGCCTGTTTCACTTGCCCGTGTTCAGCAGGTTGCCGGTATTCAGGTAAATTCGTGACGATCTGCTTTTGGAGAGTGATATGAACCGGGAAGAATTGTATTTGAAGATTGCAGAGCTGCATCTCAAGCGTGTAGAAGTACTGCAAACAGTTGAATGGAGACTCACATTAAGTATCTGGACATTTGTAGCGGGTGTTGCGATGGTGAGTCTGGCCAATGCCAATAAAGTGCAACAGGTAGCCGTGGCTATGGGGAGCTTTCTCGGGCCTTTTGTCATATTGTCTCTGGTAAGTGCCATTTATGGGGTACTCTGGTACTCGTATACCATCAGATTTTGCAAGAAGAATTACAACAGCCTCGTAACGGAACGTAATCGTTATCAGCGCATGCAGAATGAAGCAATAAAACTCCTTTTGAAAGCCAAATCCAGGGATTTCCTGATTAAAGCTGAGACCGAAGATAAACAGGTTGCTGAATCAGGTTTTCAGGAACCATCCTTCGAGCATCTTTCGGGTGATAGTTTTAAAAAATCAGGTATATGGCAGTTCAAAGCGGTTGTGACAGCAACATTGATGTTCTTTTCGTGGCTGCTTGTTGCAATGATTGTTGTTCCTGCTATCCAGTAAAAACCTGAATGATGCCGTAGTGGCCGCAGGTGAGCCAGTCTGGTTGAAGCGTGGTGGTTTTCGCGGCAACTTCAGGTGTAAGGCCAGCCAGCACTTCTGATTTGAGTGTGCGTAAAAACAGGGCTGATCGGCCAAAGCGCTGCAAAAAATAATCTTTTTCTGTGGTGTGCGGCCAGCGTCGATCACCAGCAAAATAGCGATAATTCAAGTCCCCCTTGAAAATAACCAATTCTGCATTCTCAAAAGTTTCACGGGTAAGTGTTTCATCCGCATAAAAACTGGCAGGTAATCCCAATGCAGGACTGGTGCGCAGTGTCAGCTGATTTTGGCGCAACAACTGCGTAATATCTTCCCCCAGTTTGCGTGCTGCCGGAATAGATGAAATTCCCAGTTTTTCGATCAGACTTTCCATATTGATCATAGTCATGTCCGAAACAAACATCGGATAAGGTCTGACATGCGCAACGATGTGTGAACAGTAGCTGCTGATCTTGCGGATCAGCAGCAGGTCTGTCAGTACATCCATTCCGGCATTATCAAACACCAGATCAATCCGCTGCATTCGGGAAGTAATTAACTTTGTTGCCGCATCACTCTCATCTACCAGCAGCGAAACCTGATCAGCTTCCGGGATGGTGTGTTGACTGAGATCAGCTGTGTTTCCAATGACTGACCAGCGCAGCAGTTTGTGGGTATCGCAGTCGGGACCACAATACTCGGCCAGTGTGGCAAGCGATTCAATGGCCTGTAAGTTGGCTGCTTCTTTAGCTGGCTGGAAAGGATCGGTCGGCGTGGCTGTGCTATAACCGAAGGCCAGCAGAATCCGTGCGTAGAAATAGAGCTCGACGGTAAGAAACGGCATGTTTGCCCAGCTCCGTCCGCTGTACGGTTTGATTATCTGATCAAGTGTGCCAAAAATTACCGGTGGCAAGGTAGTGATTTTTCCTTCCCGCATCTCTGTTGCCAGTTGCTGCAAAGCGTGTAAGACAGCTGTGTCAGCGTTATCGATAAGCTTGCCAAGAATGACAGGTAACCGCTTTTCCAGTGAAAAGGAAGCGAAGGAGCCGGGTTCTTCAGTAGTTAGACGGGGTGGAGGCAGAATTGACTGATGAGATGGCATGAGTGGTATTCTTGAATCTTATGACTGAATTGGACATTGTACCGGGAGGGTCGTGAAACGGCCATTTTCCGCAGACGGGGTGTATGGGTTGTAACAGGAGAGATGAGGATGAGATGGCTGATAAAGAGACACGACAGACTGTTATGGGTACTTGGTATGCTGATTGTTTTTCCTGGCACAAGTTTTTCTGAAGCCAGTTTCGATCGACCGTCTCTTCACAGTAGGCAATCCCAGATTCTTCCGGCAATCTGGATGGGAGGTGGTTTGTCGTATTTCCCTTTTTATATTCAACCGCTTCTGCTCTATCCGGAAATACCGGGGCTGTACCCCTGTTTCCCTTTTGGCAGTTGCATGGTGCTGCAACCGTATCGGAAATATGAACGGCGTGAGAAACAGCGGCCAGTATTCAAGCGGGGAGCGCCTTTGGCAGATGACGCCATGGAAATCTGGCGGGCAGGATTGCGCCCAGCTGTAGAGCCATTTCGTACTGATGAGCAGTTAATTATGCCGGCATTCCGGGGGCACAGCCTGATCCGGCCGGAATATCAGAAGGCTGGCAGCATTCTCCCCGAATTTTCAGCCGATGAGCGGAATGAGAACGATGAAAATGAGTGGCCAGATGAACAGTAAAATCCGGATACGAATCTGTTCATCTGGTGATGAAGCAGCACTTGCACTGATTGGCCAGGCGACATTTCTCGAAGCATTTGCGGGCGTTCTGGAGGGACAAAATATTCTCACGCATTGTGCCAGCGCCCATTCTGTTGAGTGTTATCGCAGCTGGCTAGCCGATAGCCGCTATCAACTCTGGCTGGCCGAAATCAGCCCGGGTCACGCCCCCATTGGTTACATGACTGTCGCGCCATCGCCGTTTTTGCTGCCGGACAGCTCCTCGCGTGATCTTGAATTGAAACGAATTTATATTTTCAGCAAATTTCAGGGGCGGGGCCTTGGTAAAAGGCTGCTACAGGAAGCCATTGCCGAATCACGCGCCCGCATGGCGGAGCGTTTGTTACTCGGTGTATATGAACATAATGATGCCGCCATCGGGTTTTATACCCGCATGGGGTTTCGCAAGGTAGGGACGCGCAAATTCAACATGGGCGGGCTGGAATGTGATGACTACGTCATGGGGCTGACAGTCTTTGCTTCCGAGTCTATCCATTCGGAAAATATATTGTAAACTGCCCATTGGTATGACGCGTATTCATCTCTCATAAAAATAGTCGTGTAATCAATCTAAACGGATAACAACAATATGGCCAGAAATGTGCAATGCATCAAACTTGGGTGTGAAGCGGAGGGGCTGGATTTTCCACCTTACCCAGGGGAATTGGGTAAACGGATTTTTGAAAATGTCTCCAGGGAAGCATGGGGGCAATGGATCAAACACCAGACGATG
>JACDJA010002077.1_pt1 | contig 15051 bp, 6 predicted proteins | sample 7449241 | NCBI WGS metagenome assembly JACDJA01 (sample SAMN14253289, study PRJNA609438) | sludge metagenome | isolation source: initial anaerobic sludge | collected 2018-12-20 | reverse complement strand
ATGCTCGTCTCCCCGGCCAGCAGATTGAGCCGGACGACGCGCCCCCCGGCGGTCAGCAGCAGCGCCCCCAGCAGGACGAGCGCCCCGGCCGTGAGCCAGGTGACGCGGCGGGCGGCGCGCCGGTTGGATTCGGGGTGGGCGGCCAATGTCGCGGCCAACCACCCGACCAGCCAGTAGCCGGGCAACAGCGCCGCGGCGGCGTTGACCATGATGCCCGGTTGCAGCAGGATGACCGGCAGCGCCGCCGCCAACCACGCGACCGCGGTCCGGCCCGCCCGCCCGCCCGCCGACCACGCCCAGGCGGCCGCGGGCGCGCCGAGCACCAGCAGGGCCGGCTCATAGCGCAGCAGCGCCAGGAAGGGGGACAGCGCCGCGTTGCCCATGGGCAGGGCGAACTGCCCCAGCCACGCCGGGAACAGCCGCAGCGCCACCCCCAGCCCGGCCGGGTAGAGCAGAAGGCTCGTGGCCACGGCGAGGAAGGTGAGCGCGGCGGCGAGGAGGAGAGCGGTCAGTGGGGAAGTGGTCAGTAGGTCAGTGGTCAGTGGGTCAGTGGCCGGCGCGTCGTCGGTCGTCGGTCGTCGGTCGTCCGTCGTCTGTCGTCCGTCGTCGGTCGTCTCCGTCGTATCCCGTATTTCGTATCCCGTATCCCGGTTTCGCCGCATCACCCACGCCGCCGCTCCAAGCGCCGCCAGCCCACTGTAGAACAGCGGCGAGCTGGCCAGGCCGAGGCCCAGCGCGACACCGGCAATGATCGCCGGCCGCCGACGGCCGACGGCCGGCTGACCTGTTGACCACCGACCACTGACCACCCGGTGACTCCTGTCGCCCCACTGACTACTAATCGCCAGCAGCGCCAGCGCAAACAGCGCGATGGCGTCGCCGCCGGCGGTGCGGGAGACGGCCACCAGCAGCGGCGACACGGCCAGAAATAGCGCGGCCGTCAGCCATGCCGCCGGGCGCGCTCGCCCGCGCAGCGCCCAGGGCAGCAGCGCCGTCAGCAGCCCGAAGACGGCCGGGACGAGCCGCGCCGCCGCGTCGCCGTCCGCGCCGAGCGACATCACCAGATGGGTGAAGGCGAAATAGGCCGGACTGATGACGGGCACGCTCAGCGGCGCGGCCGACCAGAATTGCCAGTTCGCCAGCGCCGCCGCCGCCTCGGCCGCGGAGAGGGGCAGCCGGGTCAATTCGCCGAAGCGCAGCACGACCGCCGCCACGCCGATGAGCAGCATCACGCCGTCGGCAACGGAAATAAATGATGAATGGCGGCTCCTGTCGCTGGACGACAAGGGTCGTCGTCCGACGAGGCGATGCCGTTCGACGATATGGCGCGGGGAACCGTCGGGCGATCCCGCCGGCTGCTCATCCACGCGCTCAATCTCCAGGTCGCTCACGCGCTGTCCTCCAGTCTCCCTCATTGCTCCGCCGTCGCCTGCGGCTGCCAGCGGTAAATCGTAACACCGTCATTGGCGAAAGCAATCTCCAGCCCATCGGCGAACTTGCGCAGACCCGCCGCGCCGTATTGCTCCCGCTCCAGGTCGCCGACGAAGATGTAGCGCACGTCGAACTCGTCGAGCAGGAAGCCGACCGCGCCGAGGTCGCGCGTGGTGTAGATCTGCTCGACGATTGGCTCGCGGCGGCCGGGTTCGGGGTGGTCGCTGCCGCGCCATTGCCATTCATGCCCCGGCCAGCCGAGGACGGTGGGCAGGCCGGTGGCGGCCGAGACGCGGCCGTAGCCGCTGTATTGCCCACCTACGGCCTCCAGCACGACCGGCGGCGGTCCGTCGGTTGCGGCGGCCTGCTCGCGCAGCCACATGACGGCCTCGTATTCGGCCGGGTTATAGCGAGTCATCCAGGCCAGCCCGTCGAGCGTGGCCGGTTGGCGCTCCAGCGGCGCGCCGTCGGCCGCCCGCGCCGGGCCGCGATATTCGGCCGCCCGCGAGCGCACGGCATAGACCGGGAAGAGCAGCGCCACGGCCAACAGGGCGACGTAGGCGACGGCCGCCCCGGCGGCCACGACCTTCGAGGCCGGGCCGCGGCGCGTGGCCCACAGATAATCCAGCCCGAAGACGGCCGCCACGCCGAACATGCCCCACGCCTGATAGTAGAATTTGAACGTCGTGTTCAGCCGCACGCCGAAGTTGTCGCGCAGATAGACGAACTCGGGGCCGAGCGTCAGCAGCAAGCCGGTGAGGATGAGTAGGAGCGCGAAGGGCAGGGCCGGCGGTGGGCCGTCGACTGCCGACGGTGGGCCGTCGACCGCCGACGGTGGGCCGTCGACTGCCGGCGGTGGGCCGTCGACTGCCGACGGTGGGCCGTCGACCGCCGCTTCGGTCTCCAAATCTCCGGTTTCTTCCTGCTCCCCCCGCAGCGCCATCACCACCAGCGCCAGCAACCCGGCCAGATAGCCCACCAGCCAGGGCGACGCCAGCCGCGCGCCCAGCACGGCCGGCAGCAGCGCCGCGACCGCCCGCAATCCCCACACCGGCTGGATGGCGCCATCCGGCCGGGGCGGTAGCGACAACCCCAGCTCCCCGGCGATGCCGGCCACGCGGCCCGACTCCGGCGAGGCGGCCAGCAGCCACGTCCAGACGAGCATGACCAGCAGCAGCCCGGCCACCAGCGCCACGGCCGCGCCCACACCCGTTTGCCAGTGGCGGAAGCGCCGGCGCGCGGCCAGGGTCAGCAGCAGGATCGTGATGATCAGCAGCGGCAGGCCGAAGATGATGAGGAATTGCGCCAGGCGGGTCGGCCGCATCAGGAACGGCAGGATGAACGGCGCGCCCGCCTGCGAGCGGAAGCCGAGGTAGAATGGCAAATAGAGCACGACGGCCGCGGCCGTCAGCGACACGCCCAGCAGCGCCGCCCGTCCCCATAGCCCGCGCGTCGTTCCCGCCCGGAGCCAGTGGCCCAGGAAGAACGCCGCGACCACGAGGAACAGGTGGATGGCTACGTCCCACGTGTTCAGGAACGACAGCCCGCCCAGAACGACGGCGGTGAACAGCCATAGGGAAGGCGGAACGCCGGTTTTGTCAAATACGAGATACGAGATACGAGATACGAGTGAAGAAGCTCGCTCCACTTCCGTATTTCGTATTCCGTATTTCGTATTTCGTATTTCCAGGAGCCAGGCCAGCGCCACGGCCATGCTGAGAAAGGCAAACGGCAGCGCCAGCACGTGGGGATGCAGGTCGCCGAGGATGAAGCTGAACGACGGGGCTTCCACGATGGGTTCCAGCCCCTCTTCGGCCCGGCCGGAGAGATGGTACTCGTGGATGACGCGCGACGACCGCCACCACCACCAGCTCGTCGTCTCATAGCGGGGCGGGTCGGCCGTGGCGGCCGGGCCGCTCACGTCGCGCACGTCGAGCCAGGCCCACAGCGCGTCGGAGCCGATGCCGTTGCCGTGCAGCAGCTCCAGCCCGATTTGCAGATTCCCGGCGATGGGGATGGCAAGGGCGGCGAGGAGACCGAGGAGTAATGACGAGCGACGAATGACGAATGACGAATGAAGAGCGCGCTCTTCATTCGTATCTCGTATCTCGTATCTCGTATTTTGTCGAAGGGATACCAGATTCACCACGATCCCAAACGCCCCCGTCGCCGTCCCGGCCACCAGCCAGGCGATGGCCAGGTTGAAGGCCACCGGCTCGGCGACAAAAGCCAGTCGCCCCAGCAGCGACACCATGACGTAGCCGAAGTAGTAGTAGCTGATGGCAAAACCCGACAGCCAGGGGTCGAGCGGGGGGAAGGCGGGGCTGCGGCCGACGCCGTTGAGAAAGGCCAGTTCCATCGGCTTCTCGGTGGCGCTGATGGCCGGGTTCTGGGCGCGCACCCAGACCCAGAGGGCGAAGACGGCCAGAAAGACCAGTTCGGTGGTGATGACGGCCGCGCGGTTTTCGCGTAGCCATTCAACCGGTGACGGGTCGCCGGGCGGCCGCCGCCGCCAGGCCAGCCACGACAGCGCCCCCACGACCAGCAGCGCCAGGATCACCCCGCCGCCGTCGTTGCCGGCGAAGCCCAGCGTGCCCGCCAGCCAGTAGACCCAGGCGACGAGCAGCAGCCCGGCCGGCCGCACGAAGGCGTAGCCGCGGTCGGGCAGCCGCCGCAGCAGCGTGTAGACCAGCGGCAGCGCCGCCAGCCCCAGCAGGGTCAGCGCCGCCCACCAGCGAATTGCGGCCAGAATGTCAGTCATAAGATTAATTACGAATGACGAGTGACGAGTGACGAATGAAGAGGGCGCGCTTCATTTGTTGCTCGCTTATGGACCACGGACGACGGACCACGGACCACAGCAAGAGGGTCGTCGGTCGTCCGTCGTCGGTCGTCCGTCGTCGGTCTTCTTCATTCGTCATTCGTCACTCGTCATTCGTCACTCGCAATATCCTCGCCGTCCCATCCCGATACACCTCTTCCAGCGCGCCATCGGCGATCATTTGGTCGAACTTGGCCAGGCCCTGCGGCCAGTAGTAGGCGTTCTCCAGCGAGCCGACGACTATATATTCGACGCCGTATTTGGCCAGCAGGTTCCGCGCCGTGGCCGGGTCGGGCGTGTTGTAGAAGTTGTTCACGTCCTCAATGCGATTGCCGATGGCTGTGCCCGGCACGACCGCCCGCTGCTGCCGCTGGTGCCAGTCCCAGCCGATGACGTTGGGCAGCCCGGTGTACATGGCGATTCGGGCGGCGATAGAGCGGTAGGGGTTGCCGCCGTGGGCCTCCATGATGACCGGCGTGCCCTCCACGTTGCGTCGCAGCCAGTCGATGGCCCCCAGGTCGTCGCCGGGGCGAATGGTGATGGAGTTGCCGGCGTAGTCGTTGTCGCCATACTCGACGTAACTCAGGAAGGCCTCGCCGTCCAGCGTGCGGGGGGCGTCCTTGTTCATGCGGATGCCCCACTTGGCCGGGGTGGCCGTCAGGGGGTAGAGCGCGGCGACGAAGACCAGCACGCCCAGCACGGTCGTCCACACCGCCCGCAGCCGGCGCCGCTCGCGGACGGCCGGCCAGGCCCACACGGCCGCCGCGCCACAGGCCACGCTGAGCATCAACCACACCTGCAAATAGAACTTGAACACGGTGTTCATGCGGCCGACGTCGCCGTCGAGGACGAATATCTCCACCACCAGCGTCAGGCCGATGGCGGCCGACATGAGCGCCAGCACCACCCGCCGCGCCGCCGGCAGCCCCGGCCGCAGCGCCAGCAGCCCGGCGGCCACGATGAGCGGCAGGGCGATGGGGGCCACCCGGTAGCCCCGCGCCAGCAGGAAGGCCGACATGGCCAGGAAGAGCGCCAGGCCCATGATGATCGCCCAACCGTACGGCTCCAGCCGCCGCTTGCCCGCCTCGGTCCACGACAGCGTCCAGTCGCGCAGCTCGCGCGCCAGATGGGTGACGACGAAGAAGAGGAACAGGCCGTGGACGAGGAAGTAGTTCCAGGGGCTGGTGTAGGAGCCGGGCCAGAGCGAGGCCGACGAGTAGGCGGAGCCGTAGTTGGCGCTGAAGGGCAGGAAGAGCAGCGACGACAACCCCACCAGCGCCAGCGCGGCAAGGATCGCCCGACCCGCCGCCCGCCGGCTCCACCCGTCCACGCGAATCACGGTGTAGGCCACGGCCAGCGACCCCAGCAGCAGATACGTCGGCCAGTCCCATGTGTTGGTCGGCCGCAGCGCGCCGATGACGAGAGCGCCAACAAGGAAAGATACGAGATACGAGATACGAGATACGAATTCAGAGCGTCTTCCATTCGTATTTCGTATTTCGTCTTTCGTATCTCGGGCGGCCAGCACCACCCCCACCGCCCAGCCCAGCGCCAGCATCTGCAGCGGCATGGCGATCATGTGGGCGTGCAGGTCGGCGTAGAGGAAGGTGAAGTAGGGGAACTCGGTGATGGGCTGCACCTCGCCCGGCTCGGCGTTGATGGCCCGCGAGGCGACCCAGAACCAGTCGCCGGGGTACATGGGCGCGGGCTTGCCGCCCAGCAGCTTCAGCCCGCCGTCGAGCGTGCGGGCCGCGCGGCCGACGACCGGCAGCGATTCCAGCGACTCGGAGCCGGAGTTGTACCAGGCGTTACCGATGACCGACACCTGCGCCAGGTTGCCCAGCAGCAGCGCCAGGGCCACGGCGATGAATCCGGCGCCGGCGGCTTTGGATGTAGCGCAAGCTGTCAGCTTGCGAAGCTGTAGTGTAAGCCGGCCGGCTTGCGAGGGGGGAGAAGACACAACCTGGACAGGTTGTGCTACAGCCGTCACCAAACCCCAGGCAATGCTGAACACCCCCAGCCCGGTCATGGAGAACAGCATCGGCAGGGCCAGGTTATAGGCCACCGTCGGCACGACGCCCAGCAGCTTGGCCAATGTGCCCACGAAGACGAAGCCGTAGTAGTAGTAGTTGATGTAGCCGCCGGCGTGCCACGGATCGTAGGGCGGGAAGACCGTGGAGCGCATGACGGCCGTGAAGTAGGACAGGTCCATCGGCTTCTCGCCGCCCCAGATGACATCCCACACGTCGGGGTTGCCCAGACGGATGGCGACCATGAGCAGGAACAGCCCCACGCCCAGCAGCTCGACCAGCAGGATGTAGCCGGAGCGCCGGCGGATGAACGCCCGCATCTCCCGGCGGCGGCGCCAGGTGATCATCGCGCTCACGCCCATGAGCGCCGCCAGCGCCAGCAGGATCGTGCCGCGCGAGAAGGGCATGAACTTGATGCTCGCCGCCAGCCAGGGCAGGTACGAAATGACCAGCAGCGCCAGCACCCGCGACAGGGCGTAGCCCCGGTCGGGCAGGCCGCGCAGGGCCACGAAGGCCAGCGGGAACGCCGCCCAGCCCAGCAGCACCAGCGCCGCCATCCAGACCACGGCCGCCAGCCACGGGTTGCGCGACAGTAGGCCGTCGATATCGAACACGTCGCTATACGTGCCGCCTGCTTCCTGCAGCGAGCGCTCGTAGTCGCTCATCATCAGCCCGTTGCGGGCGCGCGTGGCCTCCAGCGGGTTCTGGGCCACCACGTTGCCCAGATCGACGCTCTCCAGCACCGCCCGCGTGTTTTCGGAGCTATAGCGGTCGGTCTTGCGGAAGATCCACACCGGCGGATGGTCGTAGACACTGAAGGCCTCTTCGGCGGCCGTCTCGCCCGGCGGCGGCCAGCCGATTGACGGCTGCTCGCCCCAGCCGATTTGGGCCGTGGTGTCGCTGATGTAAAGCGGACCGAGGCGGGTGTCCTCGTGGAACTGGGCCACCGGCTCGAAGCCGAGCGCGCCGTTGAACAGCGACTCGTAATACTTGATCATCAGCGGGTAGGTGAGGGGCATGCGCGGCAGGTTCCACATGGCCCGCTGGCTGCTGATCATGATGTAGTCGGCCTCGTCGAGCCAGGCGATGACTTCCTCGCGCTTTTCGGGGCTGTCGGGGTGGGTGACGGGGCGCTGGCCGCCGGTGACCTCGGTGTAGTAGGAGCCGTAGGCGTTGCGGCCGTCCATGCTGACGGGCAGCAGGTCGTCCCAATGCTCGTTGACCAGCAGGCTCGTCCCGGCGCGGATGGGGCCGCCGGGGCCGGCTTCCACGGTCATGAGCGAGGCTTGCCCGGCCGGGATGAGCGTCGGAGGCAACTCCACGATGACCGCCCGCCGCTCGCCGTCCAGCGCCAGCGGGTGCTCCACCGGCGCGCCGTCGTCGACGTGCACGCGGATGGATTCCGCGTCGTCGGCCGCCGCCGCGCCCCCGTCGAAGTCGGGGTCGCTGAGGTAGTTGAAACGCACGGCGCGGATGACGCCGTCTTCGGGCAGGGTGAAGTCGAGGAAGAGCGGCGCGCCCTGATGCTCGAACAGCATCCCCTTGAGCGGCAGTTGCAGCTCGGCCGTGGTTCCGTCGGCCCGATCATAGAGCAGCGTGGCCCCGCTGGGCACGTTGTCGAAAATCCACGCCGACGCGGCGATGCGCGTCATCGGCTGCCGGTAGACGCGGGTATAGGTGACGGCCCAGAGGAAGGTGGGGACGAGGACGAGGGCAGCAAGAATAATGACGAGTGACGAGTGACGAGTGACGAATGAAGAACGGCGCTCTTCATTCGTCATTCGTAACTCGTCATTCGTCGTTTTCTTCGTTCTTTGCCACAAATACACAATCGCCCACCCGGCCAGCACGAACAGCGTCGGGTAGATGGGCAGGAAGTAGCGCACGGACTTGACCCAGCGCGTGCCCATGTAGAGGAAGTAGATCGTCGTCCAGAAGACGGGGATGGCGTGGAGCATCCATTCGGGAGTGACGAACGACGACTCCTGTCGTCCGACGAAATGACGAGTGACGAGTTCGGAATCGCTCCCCTCTTCCGTATCTCGTATCTCGTATTTCGTATTTGGCTTCAGCATCCGCCAGATGGCCCACAGCAGCGCGAACCAGGCAAACAGCCCGGCGGTGATGCCCATGCCCCACAGGATCATATTGCTGAGGGGGAAAAGGATGGCCGGGCGGTCGACCCACTGGATGGCGGGCGGGAACATGGCCTCGGGCTGCTGCTGCCGCTGGATATCGGACATGTTGGACAGGAATTGCGGGTTCAGGCCGATGATCGACTTGACGGCCACCACGAGCGCGCCCGGCTCCACGCCCGTCTCGGCCAGCGCCGTCCCGCGGACCATCTGCGCGTCCATGAAGGCGTAGGGCTGGGCCACGCGGAAGGTGAGGATGGAGACGAAGGCGGCGAGGCAGACGCCAAGAATGACCAGATACGAGATGCGAGCTACGAGATACGAGTTCGGAGCGCCGTGCTCCGATGGGTCTCTTGATTCGTATTTCGTATTTCGTATTTCGTATTTCGTCCGCGCGTACAGGATGACCGCACTCACATTGATCACCAGCGCCAGCGGGGCCATGTTGATGCGCGAGGCGACGGCCAGCCCCAGCGCCAGCCCAAACGCCGCCCACCACCGCCAACGGAAGCGCGGCCGGGGGTCGCCCAGCGTGGCGGCGCGCACGGCGGCATAGAGGGCCAGGGTGGTGAAGGCCACGGCCCAGGTGTCCATGGTGAAGAAGTGCGACTGCTGGATGGGCATGACGGCGAAGGCCATGAGCGCCGCGGCAAACAGCCCGGCCCACTTGCCGTAGAGGCGGCGGCCGATGAGGAACGTGAACAGCACCGACACCATATCGACCAGCGCGGCCAGGAAGCGGCCGACGACGTGGATGCCGTCGTAGGCGGTGTAGGTGTAGGGGCACCAGGCCGGGCGCTCCCCGGCCCGCGCCGTGGCGTTGTCGCACAGGCGCGTGGCCCATTCGGCCGCGTAGCGCGTGGCGGTCATGGGGAAGTTGCCGTAGACGTAGAAGGTGCGGCCGACGTTATACGGATTGAGCGTGGAGACGGACGTGCGGAAATAGTCGAGCGGCTCCTCGACGCCCCGCAGGTTGGAGGCCAGGTCGGTCAGGAAGCGCTCGTCGGGGTGCAGATGGCTGTCGTTGTCCCAGACGATGCCGGAGAAGCGGAACCAGCCGGCCAGGGCCAGGATGAGCAGCAGCAGCAAGGCGGCGACGATGCCGGCGGGGGCCACGCCATAGGCGATCTTGCCGGGCGGGCCGCCGGGCGATTCGGTTCCGGGCGCTGTCGCGTCGCCCGCGGCCGGGGTGTTGTTGTCGGTAGCACTCATACAAACAAATAAGACCGGTATCTATCGGCAAGTGATCGCGTGTTTATACACGATCTTGCCCGCTCCGGCGTAATGAATCGGTTATTTTTTTACGGGTTGCTCACCGGGCGGGCGGGTTCCCTCTCTCTCACGCATCCCCGCCCGGCGTCTGGGTCAGCGCGGCCAGCGCTTCGCGGTCGAGCACGGTCACCTGGCGGCCGTTGACGCGAATCCAGCCGGCGCGGCGGAAGCGGCCGAGGGCCTTGTTGATGCTGACGCGGGTCGCGCCGGTCATCTCGGCCAGGTCGGTTTGCGTCAGCGACAGATCGATGGCGATGCCGTCGTTGACGCGCCGGCCGTATTGCTCGGCCAGGTTGAGCAGCACCCGCGCCAGCCGCCCGGGCAGGTCGAGGAAGAAGATGTCGGCCAGCTGGATGTTGAGCCGCCGGATGTGGCGGGCCAGCGTCTTGAGCACGTGGAGCGCGAAGTCGGGGTTGTCGGTGAGATAGTGGATGAACTCCTCGCGGTGGAGCGTCCACGTCTCGGTTGCCTCCAGGGCCACGGCCGTGGCCGAGCGGGGGGCGTCGTCGAGCAGGGCCAGTTCGCCGAAGAAGTCGCCGCGGCCGAGGATGGCGAGGACGACCTCCTGCCCCTCCGGGGTGGTGTGGCTGATCTTGACCTTGCCGCGGCTGATCAGGTAGAGCAGGCCGCCGGGGTCGCCCAGGTGGAAGATGACCTGGCCCAGGCCGAAGCGCCGCGGCACGAGCGCCTTGGCCAGTTCGGCGGCGTGGTCTTCCGGCAGATCGGCGAAAAACGGAACAACCTGCAAGGCCTGTACGGCGTTGCTATCGCGCAAAGGGGGCATCACTCCTCCTCAATATATCCTCAATCCCGATGTTGATTCTATCGGTTTTTGGGAGGGTCGCAAGGAGAGGACGGGCGGGGAAATGACGAATGACGAATGAAGACGGACGACGGACGACGGACGACGGACGACGGACGACGGACGACGGACGACGGACGACGGACGACGGACGACGGACGACGGTGGTCGCGCGACAGGAGTCGCGATGGTCAGTGGTCTGTGGTCTGTGGTCTGTCGTCCGTCGTCAGCGGTCCGCCGTCAGCGGTCTGTGGTCTGTGGTCTGTGGTCCGTCGTCAGCGGCCCGCCGTCAGCCCCGCCGCCGCGCCGGCAATCGCCGCGGCCACGGCCGCCTCGTCGGCCGCCGGGCCGCCGCCCTGGGCCAGCGTGGGGCTGCCGCCGCCGCGCCCGCCCAGCGCCGCCAGCGCGGGCCGGAGCAGCGCGCCCATATCCCCCGGCGCGTCGGCCGAGCGGGCGAAGACGAGATGCGACCGCTCCCCGGCCAGCCCCAGCAGCGCCACCGTGCCCTCCGTCCCGGCAATCGCCGACGCCAGCCGCCGCAGTTCGTCGGGCGAGCGCCCGGCGAAGACGCGCGTCACCAGCCGCGCCGCGCCATGCTGCCCGGCCTCGGCCGACAGTTGCGCCGCCTCCAGCGCCAGCAGTGCCGCCTCGCGCTGCTTCAGCTCCGCCCGCGCCGCCTTCAGCTCGTCCTGCAGCCGGGCCACGGCGGCGGGCAGTTCGGCCGCGCCGGTCGTCAGCAGTTCGCCCAGTTGCCGCACCACGTCCTGTCTGGCGCGATAGTCGGCCAGCGCCCGCCCCGCGCAGAGGAACTCGACGCGCGTGGTCGCCCCGCGTCGCTCCGTGCGGGCGATCTTGACCAGCCCGACCTCGCCCGCGCGGGCCACGTGGGTGCCGCCGCAGGCGGTCAGATCGAAGCCGTCGATGTCGATCAGGCGCAGGCGGCCGTCGCGGCCGGGCGGCGTCTTGCGCAGTGGCAGCGCGGCGGCCTCGGCCAGGGTCACGAAGCGGACGCTGACCGGCCCGTCGGCCCAGATGACCTCGTTGGCCAGCGCCTCGGCGGCGTCGATTTCGGCCGCGCTCAGGTCGGCGCGGTCGAGGTCGATGGTGACGGACTGGTGGCTCAGGTGGAAGCCGACCGTCTCGGCCGCGGCGACGCGGATGAACGCCTGCGACAGGATGTGCTGGCCGGTGTGGTGGCGCATGTGGTCGAGGCGACGGTCGCGGTCGATGGCGGCCGCCACCGGGCCGGGCGACAACGGCCGGTCGAGGACGTGGAGGATGGCGGCATCGCCCTCCCGCTCGACGACGTCGATGACGCGAACGACGGCATCCCCGCGCCGCAATTCGCCGGTGTCGTGGGGTTGGCCGCCGGAGGTGGGGTAGAAGTAGCCGGGATCGAGCAGGACGGCGGGGCGGCCGTCATGGGTTTCGACGGCGACGATGTGGGCGTCGAATTGCAGGGTGTAGCTGTCGGTGTAGTAGGGGTGGGTCATGGATTGATTAACCGCCTGTGAGTCCGATCGGCCGTCGCCGACCTCGTCGCGAATATATCGCTTGACAATATATCGACTGTCGATATAATGACTTGCATGGATAACGCCCTGTCGCAATCAGAGTTCTACATCCTCCTGTCCCTGGCCATCAAGAGCAGGCACGGCTATGAAATCATGAAACAAGTGGAACATGATTCCGGCGGGAAGATGATCATGGGGCCGGGGACGCTGTACGGTTCAATCAAGCGCATGCTGCAGGCCGGATTGATTGAAGAAGTGCCCGGCGACAACGCCAGAAGGAAATATTACACGATAACCGACAAAGGCAGAAAATCATTAACTTCCGAGCTTCAGCGATATAACGACGCGGTGCAACTGGCGAGACAAAAAGACCTCTTTGAGGGGTTGGGGCCGGCCTGACCGGGTTAAGGCACATGAAACAATCACTCCTGCGCGGATCGGCGCGCCTGTATGATTTCTGCCTGAGGTTCTATCCGCAGAGCTTCAACCGGGAGTTCGGCGAAGAAATGTCTTTTGCCTTTTCGGAATCGCTGCACGATGTCTGGGCAAAGCAGGGCAATCGGGAGATCGCCGGATTCTGGGCAAGAACCGTGCTCGATGTGGGCAAGAGTCTCGTTATCGAGCACATCGAGGATTACAAGGAGCGTAATATGACCAATCCGAACAGCACGAACGACATATTGAAGAGCAGTATCGCGCGAGTGGCCGTCGCGACGGCATGCCTGTTGTTGATTCCGCTGGCGGCCTCGCTTTGGCTGGATACCTTTAACTGGGGGCTGCTCGATTTCGTCGTTACGGCGGCGATCCTGTTTGTCGCCGGTTTGTCGTTCGATCTGATCACGAGGCGATCGGGCAGCGCCATCTACCGGGCTGCCTTCTTCGTGGCCATCGGCACGGCCGCTTTCCTCTTTTTCTCAAATCTGGCCGTCGGCGTCATCGGCAGCGAGGACGAACCGGCCAACCTGATGTATCCGGCGGTGATTGCCGTCGCCGCGATTGGCGCGATCCTGGCCCGCTTCCGGCCGGCCGGCATGGCCCGCGCCATGTTCGCGGCGGCGCTTGCCCAGGCGTCCACCATCGCCATCGCCCTGCTGCTCGGAATGCAACATTTGCCCGGCGTCACCGTGCCGGAGCTTTTCATGGTGAACGGGTTCTTTATGATGGGCTGGATCGTGGCCGGCTTGCTGTTTCGCCGGGCCGGCGCGGAGAACTACAAGCTCCAGAGCAGCGCCACGGTTTGAGGTTCGGCCCTGCCCCTACTCCGCATACTTCACCCGCTTCGCCTCGCGCATGCGGATGTTGTGGTCCAGCACCATCTTGCGGATGCGCAGCGAGTCGGGCGTCACTTCCAGCAGCTCGTCCTCGTGCAGGTATTCGATGGCCTCGTCGAGCGTCATGAGGCGCGGCGGGGAGAGGGCCTCGACGATTGACGTCGGCTTGGCCCGGTGGCCGGTCAGGTTCTTGGTGCGGCAGACGTTGATCACCAGGTCCTCGTCGCGGATGTGCTCGCCCACCACCTGCCCGGCGTAGACCTCGTCGATTGACGGCCGGACGAAGAACGTGCCGCGGGCCGTCAGGTGCTCCAGCGCGTAGCCGCTGACCGGGCCGCTCTCCAGCGACACCAGCGAGCCGAATTCGGTGTGGGTGATGTCCCCGGCATAGGGCAGGTAGGCGTCGAACAGGGCATGGAAGACGCCCGTGCCGCGCGTGGCCGTCAGGAACGGCTGGCGGAAGCCGAGGATGCCGCGGGTGGGCACGCTGTACTCGGCATAGACGGTGCCGTCGTCGCCGTAGCGAATGTCGAGCATGCGGCCGCGCCGCTTGCCCAGCATCTCGGCCACGCCGCCCCAATAGTCGTTGAGCGCCTCCACGTAGACCTGCTCAAACGGCTCCAGCCGCTCGCCGTTGTCGCCCTCGCAATAGATGACCTCCGGGCTGCCCACGGCCAGTTCATACCCCTCGCGGCGCATCGTCTCGATGAGGATGGCCAGATGCAGCTCGCCCCGGCCGGAGACGAGAAACTCGCCCGCCTTGTCCATCTCCTCCACCCGCAGGGCCACGTTGCTCTCCAGCTCGCGCATCAGCCGGTCGCGCAATTGGCGGCTGGTCACGTACTTGCCCTCGCGCCCGGCGAAGGGGCTGTCGTTGATGCGGAAGATCATGCGCACCGTCGGCTCCTCCACCTTGATGGGCGGCAGGGCGACGGGGTTCTCGGGGTCGGCCAGCGTGTCGCCGATGCCCACGCCGGGGATGCCGGCCACGGCCACGATGGTCCCGGCGCTCACCTCGGCCTGCTCCTGCCGCTGGAGGTCGCGGAAGGTGAACAGCTTGGTGATCTTGCCCGTGGCGATGTCGCCGTAGTGGTCGATGTGGGCCACGGATTGCCCGGCGCGCAGGCTGCCGGAGAGCAGGCGGCCGACGGCGATCTTGCCCACGTAGTTGCTGTATTCCAGCGAGGTGACGAGCATCTGCGTGGGGCCGTCGCCAATGACGGGCGGGGGGATGTGGTCGAGGATGGTGTCGAACAGCGGCCGCAGGTTGGGGCCGAGGTCGGCGGGGCTGAAGCCGGCGCGGCCGTCGGTGGCCTTGGCATAGATGACCGGGAAATCGACCTGGGCCTCCGACGCGCCGAGGTCGATGAACAGGTCGAAGGTGGCATTGACGGCGTGGTCGGGCCGGGCGGCCGGGCGGTCGATCTTGTTGACGACAAGGATGACCTTCAGCCCCTTGGCCAGCGCCTGGCGCAGGACGAAGCGCGTCTGGGCCATCGGCCCTTCGACGGCATCGACCAGCAGCAGCGCGCCGTCGACCATGTTGATGACGCGCTCCACCTCGCCGCCGAAGTCGGCGTGGCCGGGGGTGTCGACGATGTTGATCGTGACGCCGTTGTATTCGATGCTGGTGTTCTTGGCCAGAATGGTGATGCCGCGCTCGCGCTCCAGGTCGTTGGAGTCGAGGACGCGCTCGGCCACGTTCTGGTTCTGGCGAAAGGCGTTGGTCTGGCGCAACATGCCGTCGACGAGGGTTGTCTTGCCGTGGTCGACGT
>JACDJA010002076.1_pt1 | contig 15057 bp, 8 predicted proteins | sample 7449241 | NCBI WGS metagenome assembly JACDJA01 (sample SAMN14253289, study PRJNA609438) | sludge metagenome | isolation source: initial anaerobic sludge | collected 2018-12-20 | reverse complement strand
TTGCGTGGCGCTTCCGGTGAATCGCCAGAACATGTCGGAGGCCTGGGTCAATCGGATCACCTGCCGGCGCAACCCGTCGGACGCGGAGAGCGCCATGCCGACCAGCATGTAGCGCGCCACATCGCCGCCGCTATGGGCCTCGCCCACCGCCGGAGGGTCGCCGGCGGCGTTCAGCTCGGTCTCCCATTTTTCGAGACGTTCGACCAATTCGGCCGCGCCCTCGATGGCGCCGCCGATCAATAGCTTGACGATGGCCAGATAGGCGTCGAATTCGGGATCGGCCGAGGCATCGGCGGCCGGCGGCCCGGCCTCGATGACGGCGGGCAGGACAACGGGCGGCGCGCCCAGCAGCGGGGTCAGTTCGTCGCCGTCGGGCGTCGAGGTAATCGGCGCCGCGGCCTGCTCGTCGGCCGGGCGTGCCGGGTTGCCCTCGATAATAATGGTTGTTTCGTCTGCAATCGTTGGCCCGATTTCGTCCATGTTCTTCACCCGGGGCCTGTTTGCTCCCTGACACAGCCGCCAACAAATGACGGCGATGCTGCCCACTCTCAGGAGTATACGAACGGCGGAATTTCGGCGCAACCACCAGTTTGGTGCAGATGGGTGTATTCTTATGATTGGGGCGTTTTTCTCGTCGGTGCTGCTCTCGCATGACCGAATACATAATGTTAAAATGCTCCCCATGCTACACCATCACGAACTGGAGGCCGCCGTCCGGGCGGCCATTACTGCGGCTCAGGCGGCCGGCACGCTGCCCGCCTTCGATCTCCCTGACGTGCTTGTTGAACGCCCGCGCGACGCGACCCACGGCGACTATGCCACGGCCGCGGCTCTGCAACTGGCCCGGCCGGCGCGCATGGCTCCGCTGAAGATCGCCGAGACGATCGTCGCCCACCTGGATGCGCCCGGTTACGTGGGCGAGATCAACGTCATCCCCCCCGGATTCATCAACTTCCGCCTGGCGACGCAGTGGGTGCAGATGCTGCCCGCCCGTATCCTGACGCCCGACAGCGATTTCGGCCACATCGATATCGGCCTGAAAGGCAAGAAGGCGCAGGTGGAGTGCGTTTCGGCCAACCCGACCGGACCAATCACCCTCGGCCGCACGCGCGGCGGTGTCATCGGTGATACGCTCCACCGCGTGCTGGAGGCAGCCGGCTACGACGTGACCATGGAGTATTACTACAACGACGCCGGGCGACAGGTTACCCTGCTGGGCGAATCGGTCAAGGTCCGCTATTTGCAACAACTGGGCCAACCGGCCGAGTTGCTCGATGAGCATTACCAGGGCGACTATATCATCGACCTGGCCAGGGAACTGATCGCCGAGCACGGCGACGCGCTGGTCGACGTGCCGACTGACGTGTTCTCCGAATATGCTCGCGGCCGAATCTCGCAACAGCAGAAAGAGACGCTGGCTCGCGTCGGCATCGTCTTTGACGTCTATTTCCGCGAGCAGAGCCTCTACGAGACAGGCGCGGTCTGGCGCACACTGGAGGCGCTGCGCGATAACGGCTACGTCTACGAGCAGGACGGGGCGCAATGGTTCCGCACCACCGCTTTTGGTGACGACAAGGATCGCGTCGTCGTCAAGGCTGACGGCGAGCCGACCTATCGCCTGCCCGACATTGCCTACCATTGGGACAAGGCCCGGCGCGGCTTCGATCTGGTCGTCGATATCTTCGGTCCCGATCACCACGCCACCGCCCCCCAGGTGCTGATGGGCGTGCGGGCGCTGGGTTATAGCTCCGACTTCGTGCACACCCTGCTGCACCAGATCGTCAGCCTGGTGCGTGGCGGCGATATGGTCAAGATGAGCACTCGCCGCGGCCGGTTCGTCACGCTCGACGAGCTGGTCGATGAGGTAGGCGCCGACGCCATTCGCTACTTCATGATATCGCGCTCGGCCAACACGCCGGTTGACTTCGACCTTGATCTGGCTGTGGAGCAATCGGACAAGAACCCGGTCTACTACATCCAGAACGCCCATGTGCGTTGCGCGGGTATCTTCCGCAAGTGGGCCGAGGCGGGCTTGCCGGCCGACGCCGACGAGGACGCCGACCTGAGCCTGCTGACCCACGAGCGCGAGATGGCCTTCCTGCGCAAGGCGATGGAACTGGGCGACGTGATTGAGATGATCGCGACCAGCTATGAACCGCACCGGCTGGCGTTCTACGCCTATGACCTGGCGGCGTTGTTCCATCCCGCGTATGAGGAGTGCCGCGTGTTGCACAGCGAGGTGCCGGAGCCGCTGCGCCTGGCGCGGCTGCGCTTCTATCGCGCGGCGAAGGCCATCTTTGCTCGTGTGCTCGATCTGATGGGCATGACTGCGCCGGATGTGATGTAGCCGGCCGCTTGCCGGAAGCCGACAACGCAAGGAGAGCTAATGGTTGAGACTGGCCCCAACGGCAACGGCGCAAACGATCTCGCCGCGGGCAATGCACCCGCCAATATGCCCAATTACTCCATCGTCGTCTACGACACCCGGACGATCCGCTCATTCGACTGCCAGAGCGTGGATGAGGTTCTGGAGCAGGCCGACCCGTCGTGCGTCAACTGGGTGACGGTACGCGACGTGCACGACGAGGCCGAACTGACCCGGCTGCTGACCTACTTCGGCATCAGCAGCGACGTGCTGCCCAGCCTGCTCGATGAGGTGCAGACGGAGTTTGACGTTGAGTATGACGACTGCCTCTATCTGGAGTACATGCTCCCCTATCTGGATCGGGAGCAGGGCCGGCTGGTGCAGAGCCGCGGCTCCTTCATTCTCACAACCCAGGCCTTGATCCTCTATGAGCATCAGTTGCACGGTCTCTTCTCCCGCACGCGCCGCCGCGCCCTCAACAAGCTGACCCACATCATGGAGCATGGCCCCGACTATCTGCTCTACTTGCTGATCCGGGGCGTCATCGTGGAGCATTTCCAGCGCGGCTTTAAGCATCTGGCCACCGAACTGGAAAAACTGGAAGATGAGGTGCTCATAGGGGGCGGCCGCGAGGAAGTCTATAATACCATTCTCGTCGCTCGTGAAGGTATCAAGCCCTGGAATGATCCCTTGCTGGAGATGGAGAACTTCCTGGAATACGTGCAAGATGCCGAATCGAAGTTCATCACCGACAAGGCCACCAAATATTTCACCAAGTCGCTGCTGCGCGAGATTGAAACGCTGCTCGGCAGCCACGATCGGCTGCGGGTGATGCTGAAGGAAGTCATGGACTTGCACATGGGGAACGTGGAGCGCAAAACCGGCCGCGTTAACCAGCTACTGACCGTGATCGCCACCATCTTCCTGCCCATCACCTTCATCGCCAGCATCTATGGCATGAACTTCGACTACATGCCCGAACTGGATCAGCCGTGGGGCTATCCGGCGGTGCTGCTCCTGATGTTGACGGTGGCCCTCAGTTTGATCATCTTCATGAAGCGCCGCAAGTGGTTTTGATCTTTTCGCGCCGCGCCCAATCGTTCCGACAAAAAAGGGCGGCCGCGCGGCCGCCCTTTTTTATGTGAGACATTGTTCTTCGCTAGTCCATTATTTCATGACGTAGCGTAATATTTCCTGCCCCGCGGCGTTGCGGATGATCAACTGCAACGACATACCCGGGATTTCAAACGACGCCGCGGCGCGCAGAGCGTTGATGTAAGCCCCCTCCTGCTCCGTCACACCCGGTGGATCGGCGCAGAATATGTTGGTCTGGGTTATCTCGCTCACGGTGATTTGACCGTTGTTGGCCGTATATCGCCCGCTGTAGTTATTGCAGCCACCGAAGCCATTCAGCGTGCCGTCGTCATTGAAGGTGATGGTGACGTTCGAGCCGGTCACGATCGGCGCGCCGTTCAGACTATCCAGAGCATACGTATGGTTGGCCAGCGGGTTTGTCGGCGGCGCTTCGGTCACGAGCACCGACTGATCGCGCGAGGTCGACTGGCCGCCGGCCGTGCTGGCGATGAGCTGGTAGGAGTACGATCCGGCGTATTGCAGGCAGTCCTGAGCCGAGCCGGTCAGGCCGGCGTTATCCAGCACGAGAACGTTGTTGCGCATCAATCGCACCAGCCACGTAGCGCCGCTGGTGCTCCAGCTGATCTGGATGCATTGACCCGCCTGTATCTGCGACGGCGTCACACTGAACGAGTCGATGATCGGCTGGCTGGGCGGGGCCGTGGGCACGGGTGTGGCCGTGGCCGGGCTGACGACGCTCACGTAGTCCAGCGCCTGGCTTGTGCCGCCGGGGCCGGTGGCCTGGATGCGGTATTCAATCGTTGTCGGCTGGCCGCCGGTGCAGTCCTGCGTATTGCCGCGCGAGGGAGCGTTGTCCCAGATGGCGCGGAACTGGTTGCTGATGGTGACCCGATTGACCTGACCCTGAACGTCCCATTGCAGCGTTACGCACTGGCCGGTGGTCACCTGTGACGGCGAGGCCACGAACTGGGCGATGGTCGGCGCGTTGACATTCGGCCGCACGGTGATGACGATCTGCCTCTCCTCCACTGTGCCGTCGGGCTTGAGTACCCGCAGGAAGTAGGTTGTCGTGGTGTTGGGGCAGGCCACACGATTGCCTTGCGGCTGCACCTGATTGTTCTGCCATGCTTCGCCCTGCGCGTAGAAGTAGACGGCCGTGGCGTTGGTCACGCTCCAGTTGAAGGTGACGCACTCACCCTGCAGGATGTTGGTGCGGTCCACGGTGAACTGGATGCTGGGCGACGGCGTTTGCGTGGGCGGTGGGGTGGCCGTGGGCGCGGCCGGCACGGTGATGCCGACCCAGATGCGGTCGCCGAACGGCCGGTTCTGCTCATCGACCATCTGCCAGATGCCCTGATACACGCCCGGAGCCAGCGGGGCGACAAGATTGACAAACATATCATACTGCTGGCCGGGCGATACAAAGCCCTGCACGGGCGTGGGTTGGCCGCCCATGCTGGCTCCCGGCACATTGCCGCTGACAAAGATCAACCGGTAGGCCGTCGTCCAGGCGCAGGTGCCGCTGTTCTGAATGCGCCACCCCTTGCTGAAGGGCTGGCCGGGGCTGACAGGCGGCGGCGACTGCATATTGTTGTCGGACAGATTCAGGTCGGCGACAAAACGCATCCCGTTGACGCACGGCGCGGTCGTCGGTTGGGTAGGAGGCGTCGTCGGTTGGGCGGGTGTGGTTGCCGTGGGGACGGGTGGCACAATGATGCCGCCTTCGCCGACGTTCAGGTATTGCTGGGCCAGTTGCGCGATGCGGCCCTCGTTTTGCAGTTGTTGCAGGGCGGTGTTGATCTGCGTGCGCAGCGCGTCCGCGCCATTGCGCACGGCGATGGCGTAGCGCTGCGGGTTCAGGCCGCTGCCGACCAGCCGGACGCCGCCCTGGGCTACGGCCTCGTCGGCCACCTGACGATCGAGCACAACCAGGTCGAGACGATTTTCGCGCAGGTCGCGCACGGCCGCGTCAACGGTCTCGTAGACGAAAAGGTTTCCCGCCGGAGTGATTCCGGTGTCCACCAGATCGCGCTGGAGCCACGTCTCGTAGACGCTGCCACGCTGCACGCCGATACGCAGGCCGGCCATGTCGCTCAGGGTATTGACCGCCGTGATCGACGAGTTGGCCTGCGCCAGGATGCCTTCCTCGCCGACCCAGTAGACATTGCTGAAATCGACCAGTACTTCGCGCTCGGGCGTGACGGTGATGGCGGCGATGGCGACGTCAACCTGACCCATGGCGAGCGCGTTGAATAGGCTGTCGAAAGCCATGTCGTTGATCTCGGTGCCCACGCCCAAACGCCCGGCGATTTCGCGGATCACGCCGATGTCAAAACCATCGGGTTGGAACTGCGCGTTGCGATAGGCGAACGGCGGGTAATCGAGGGACGTGCCGACGACCATGCGCCCCGCGGTGCGCACACGATTCCATGAGTCATCGGTTGCTCCGGGCGCTCCGGGCGTGACACCCGGGCCGAGAGCGCCGTTGTCGCCGCGAAAGAGCAGCAGGTAGAGCAGCACCCCGATGACAACGGCGGCAATGGCGATGAGGCCTATCAGGAGCCAATTCAGGCCGCTGCGTCCCGCGTTCTCATCCTCTTCGAGCGCGTAGACCTGATCCGGCGGATCGGGATCGTAGACGCGCGTTTCTTCGTCGTAAACAAGCGGTTCGTTCTCGAACTCCGCGCCCGTATTTTCCAGGTTGTCTGCCATGAGATACCTCCTTGCCCTGGATATTTTATGTCACCTTGTGCCCGATGACAATAGCCATTTCGGCGGCGCTGCCCTTCCCTTTATCGAATGACCGTCGCCGATGCTTGCTGGAATACGGACTGGCCCTGGGCATTGGCCGCGTCGAGACGATAGATGAACGTCCCTTCGCTATTCAGGCAGTCGGTGACGTTGCCGTTGAAGGCGGCAAAGTCCAGGACGAGGACGCCATCGCGTCGCAACTGCACCCGACTGACGTTGCCGCCCACGCTCCATGAGACCGTCAGGCAGGAGCCGACGAAGATACGACTCGGGCTGATGATAAAGCTGTTGATGACGGGCAGCTGGTCGTTCGGCGGCGGCGGCGTTATCGTGCCCGGCGTGGGCGTCGCGGCCAGAACAGTCACGTTTTGCAGCGCGCGCGACGTGCCGCCCGGCCCTGTAGCTTCGATGGAGTAGACAATATCGCCCGCGGCCGTGGGGCAATCGCGCGAAGTGCCGCTGAGCGGCGCGCCGTTCCACAGGGTCGTATCATTGCGCGCCACACGAATGTTGGTTACGTCGCCGCTGATTGTCCAGCGCACATCGACGCACTGCCCGATAGTGATCTGGTGGCTGGGTGTCACGGTGAAGGAATTAAAGAACGGCGCTTCCGGCGCGGGTTGCACGTCGATGCGAATGCTTCGGATGTCGGTCGCTCCGGCGACGGGCACAACCCGGAGATCGAAAGTGGTCGTCGATTGCGGGCACTCCGCCTGACTGCCCGAGGGCGAAACGGGATTCTGTTGCCAGGGCTGACCCTGGGCATAGAAGTATACGCTGCCGCCGCCCGTCACTTCCCAACTGAATGTGACGCATTCCCCGGCCCTGATGTTCGACCGATCGACGGTGAAACGGATGTCGGGTGAGGGTGGAGCTGTGGGTTCGGGCGTTGGGGTCGGCAGCGTCGGCACGGTGATGCCGACCCAGATGCGGTCGCCGAAGAGCAAGCCGCTCGGGGCGCGCATCGTCCAGAAGCCCTGATAGACGCCGGGCACGAGCGGCGCGACCAGATTGACGGTGACATCGGTCGTCTCGCCGGGAGCCACGGGGGCCTGAATGGGCGTGGGCAGGCCGCCCATGGTGGCCTGCGGAACATTGCCGCCGACGGGCGTGAGCACGTAGCCGGCCGTCCATGTGCATGTGCCGTTGTTCTGGATGCGCCAGCTTTTCTGGAACGGCGTGCCGGGGGCGACGGGCGGCGGCGAGCGCATGCCGTCGTCATCCAGCGACAGGTGGGCGATCAGGGTCATGGCGTCGATACAGGCCGTGGAAGCGAGCGACGATTCGCTTGTGGCTTCGGGTGACGCTTCCGGCTCGGGCAGCGGCTCCAGTTCGCCTGCTCCCAGGTCCAGATATTCCTCGGCCAGTCGGGCCAATTCCCCCCCGGTTTGCAGTTCGAACAGGGCCTCGTTGATGGGCGAGAGCAGCGTCGAGCCGCGACTCAGGGCCACGGCGAAGCGCTGACCGTTCAGCCCGCGGCCGACGACTTGCAGGTCGCCGTCGCGGGCGGCCGTCTCCAGCGGCAGGCTGTCGGCGATGATCACATCCACCAGTCCGGCGCGCAGATCCTCGACGGCTTTCTCCGCGTTGGCATAGACCAGCATGTTGTCGGGCGACAGGATACCGGTGTCCACGGCCGTTTCCTGCAACCACGTCTCATAGACGGAGCCGCTCTGAACGGCCACGCGATAGGGAGCCAGGTCCTCGATGCCATTGATGAGGATTCCCGAATCGGCGCGGGCCAGCGCCGCTCCCTCGCTGACGAAGTAGAGGTTGGAAAAGTCGACCAGTTCGCGCCGCGGGTCGGTGATGGAAATGGCGGCGATGGCGGCGTCGATCTGCCCCACCTGGAGCGCGCCGCCGAGACCGTCGAAGGCCATATCCTTGAACTCCACCTCGACGCCAAGCTGCTCGGCCAGAAGGCGCGCCAGGGCGATGTCGTAGCCGGTCAGCTCGAAGTCGTCGGTGTAGGAGGCGAACGGCGGATAGTCGGCCGACGTGCCGACGATGAGCCGGCCGCGCTCGCGCACGGTCGCCCAGACGTCGATGCCTGCGCCGGCGGACGGCGGCTCGGCGGCCTCGTCATCGGCGGCTCCGGCGGTGATCGTCGGGGTGATGGACGTTGAGCCAACGGATGTTGAGACAGCGGACGGTGCGTCACCGGTAGAGGGTAAGGTCGGTTCGGCCGTTGGGGTCCGGCCACAGGCGACCGGGAGCAAGAGAATCACCATGGCCAGCAACACGACCGGCCGGCGGAGGATCGGACGAATCAGGCTGCTTACATTCATAAGGGTCCTCGATGAAAATCCCGCCGCCAGGCAGCGGCCGGCAATTCGTCCGCTCGCTTGCGTGGCGACGAATGCCGGCGCTTAAGCCTGCTCGAAATCGTCATACGCCAATAATTCTCGCAACGATTCGGTCAGCGCGTCCTCAGCCGAGATCGATCCGACCATTTGGATGGCGCGCGCCACCAGCCCCGTCCATCCGGTCTGATGGCTCGCTCCCAGCCCTGCGCCGTTGTCGCCGTGGAAATACTCGTAGAAGAGGATGTGGTCGCGCCAGTGCGGATCGCTCTGGAACTTTTCCGCGCCGCCGTAGACGGGGCGACGGCCGTTTCGGTCGCGCAGGAAGATGCTGCTCGTCCGGCGGGCAATCCCCATCGCCACCTCGAACAGGTTGGCCTGGCGGCCGGAGCCGGTCGGGTACTCCACCGTGAAGGTCGGGCCGTAGTAGCGATATAGCTGAAGCAGGGCGCGGAAGAGCAGGGTGTTCACCGGCAGCCAGATCGGTCCGCGCCAGTTGGAGTTGCCGCCGAACATGCCGTTGTCCGATTCGGCCGGCAGATAGTCGACCCGGTACTCCTGCTCGCCAACCCGGAAGCGATAGGGAGTCTCCAGGTGGCGGCGCGACAGGGCGCGGATGCCGTGGGGACTGAGAAACTCATTCTCGTCCAGCATTCGCGCCAGGATGCGACGCAATTTGTCCTCGTTCAACGTGGAGAGGAGAAACCGACCTTCGTGACCCGGTTTGTTGGGCAGGGCGATGTTGGCCGAGAGTTCGGGATATTTCTCAAGGAAGAGGCGCACCCAATATCTTAGTTCGGGCAGTGCGTCGAACACGCTCGGCTCGATGACTGTCGTCGCCGCCAGGGGCAACAGACCGACCATCGACCACACCTTCAGGCGCTGGGCCGTGCCGTCGGGGAAGCACAGCACATCGAAGAAGAAACCTTCTTCATCGTCCCACAGTTCGTCGGCGTGTTCGCCGATGCGATCCATGGCCGCGGCAATGAGCATGAAGTGCTGGAAGAACTTCAACGCCATGTCACCGTAGACTCGTGGATCGCGCGGCAGCAGTTCCAACGCTATTTCCAGCATATTGAGGCAGTAGAACGCCATCCAGGCCGTGCCGTCGGCCTGCTCCAGATAGCCGCCGGTCGGCAGCGGAGCGCTGCGGTCGAAGACGCCGATGTTGTCCAGCCCCAGGAAGCCGCCTTCAAACAGGTTGTGGCCGTCGCGGTCCTTGCGATTCAGCCACCAGGTGAAATTGATCAACAGCTTCTGGAAGGAATGGGCCAGAAAGTCGGTATCGGCCTTGCCGCTCGTCTCGGCGTCCATGCGATAGACGAACAGCGTGGCCCAGGCATGGACGGGGGGATTGACGTCGCCGAAGTTCCATTCGTAGGCTGGTATCTGGCCGCTGGGATGGAGAAAACGTATGCTCAGGAACAGGTCGAGTTGCTCCTTGGCGAAATCAGGATCGACCATGACCAGCGCAATGGTATGGAAAGCCAGGTCCCACGCGGCGTACCACGGGTACTCCCATTTGTCCGGCATGGAGATGATGTCGGAGTTAATCATGTGGACCCACTGGCGGTTGCGTACGCCTGCTCGCGAGCCTGATATCCACGGGTGGCCGCCCTGCTCCTCCAGCCAGATGTCCAGATCGTAGTAGTAGTACTGTTTCGTCCACAACATACCGGCCAGCGCCTGGCGCATGACGTGGGCCGCGTCGGCCGGCATCTTATCGGGGGTGATCGCGCCGTAGAAGGCGTCGGCTTCGGCCAGCCGGGACCTGAAGGTCCCGGCAAACGGCTCGCCGAACAGAGACGTGGCGTTGCTGCCGGGCGTCGTTGTCAATCTCAGTCGAACTGTCGCCGCCTCGCCCGGCGCGATGGTCGTCCGATAGTGGGCGGCGACCTTCGTGCCGGTCATTTTGGGGTTGACAGCCGACTTCACCCCGTCGATCAGATAATCGTTGATCCCGTCTTTCACATAGGGTGACCAGTTCGGCTTGCCCCAGACGCGCTCCTCGTTCGTTTCGTTGTCGGTGAAGAGCAGGGCCGCGTCTCCCTCGCAATACAAGTAGTGGTCGCCCAAAACCGGATGGGATGCGGCCACGGCTATTACACCGGATGGCCCTTCGATCTGCCGGATGTCCGGCCGCGTCGTCTCCGGCTTCGACGACCACGTGTTGCGATACCACAGTGTGGGCAGGAGGTGGAGCGGAGCCGGGTCGGGGCCACGGTTGAAGGCGGTGATGGTGATCAGAATGTCGTCGGCCGCCGCCTTCGCGTACTCCACAAAGACATCGAAGTAGCGGTCGTCGTCGAATACGCCCGTGTCGAGCAGCTCGTACTCCATCTCCCGGCGCGAACGGCTCTTGTTGGTGCCGATGAGATCTTCATAGGGAAACGCCGCCTGGGGGTACTTGTACAGATATTTCATGTACGAGTGGGTTGGCGTGCTGTCCAGGTAGAAGTAGTATTCCTTGACGTCTTCCCCGTGGTTGCCTTCGCTGTTTGTCAGGCCGAAGAGCCGCTCCTTGAGGATGGGGTCGCGGCCGTTCCAGAGCGCCAGAGCGAAACAGAGGTACTGCTTGTCGTCCGATATGCCGGCCAGCCCGTCCTCGCCCCAGCGATAGATGCGCGAGCGCGACTGGTCGTGGGAGAAGTGCGCCCAGGCGTTGCCGTCCTGGCTGTAATCTTCGCGCACCGTGCCCCACTGGCGCTCGCTCAGATATGGCCCCCATTTCTTCCAGGCAACCTTGCCGTCGCGCGCTTCCTTCAGGCGTCCTTTTTCAGTGTTTGTGGCCATGACAGGCTCCTGTTAGCGATTGCGACATTCGCGAGACGCCGGGACAGGCGCTTCCCGGCGTCACAAACGATCGGCTAAACGATTCGGCGCGGAAGCGACGGTATCGGCCGGATTATTCGGCGGATTCTATCGCCGCGCTTGCAGCAGCCTGTTGAGCCGCTTCTTCGGCTTTGTCTTCCGCCTCCTCCACGCGCTCTTCCATTTCCTTGCGCTCTTCTTCCAGGTACTCCTCAATACTACCCTCGACGACCTTGTCGGACAGCATCCGATAGCCGAAATAGATAGGCACGATCTGATAGAGAGCGAACCAGACCATCAAGCCCGTGGTTATCAGCTTGATGGTGCCCAGGTTGGCATTCACCTGCGTGCGTGCATTTTCCAGCGAAGCCGTGATCTGGCCCAGGAGGGCGATGTATTGATCGAGCAGGGGAATGTATTGCTCGACGGTAACGTTAATGCCGTCAATATTGGCCGACAGCGCCTCGATGTCGTTGCCGATGGTGCCCAGGTTGGTGACGGCCGTGTTCAGGTTTCCCTCCAGCGCGCGCAATTGATCGGGCACGGGCACCAGACTTTCGCCGATAGCCAGAACCGCCTCGTCGAACGGCTCCTGCGGCTCATATTCGATGCCCAGATCGAATCTGAGCGGTATGTTGATTATCCCCGCGCTGATGGTTTGATCCAACTGGAAGCTGCTAAGCCGCTGCAACGTTGTATCGATGGTGGCGGCGATGCCCGCCAGATTGGGAATAGCCGTGTTGACCGCTTCCAGGCTGGTGGGCAGCGTGTCGGTCGTCATGGTTGTCATCTGATTCAGCAGCGGCTGGGTGTCAAACAGGGTGGTTGCCATGTTGCGCGTGGCGCCGGAGACGGTGGAGAGCGTGGCGTTTGTCTCGCTCAGTGTCGATTTCACGTTTTCCAGGCTGGCCGTGGTTGTGTTGACCGTGTCATCCAGCAGATCGACGGTCGAATTGAGGCCGGTGCCGATGGCGTCAATCGCCTGTCCGGCGAAATAGGCCCCCGCCCCGGCGATGATCAGGCCGACGATGCCGACTATGATGATTATGAAACCGATGAAACGACGAAACAGTGACATCTCTTCCTCCAATGATTGCAATGGTTGGCCCCCGCGGGCGCTTTCAATTGCGCGGACAGCGCATAAAACCGGCGGCGCGGCCCCTGTGGAGAGCCGCGCCGCCGGCAAACGAACCCTATCGCTGCTGTGCGCGCAGCAGATCGCGAATCTCGCGCAGCAGTGTCTCCTCGGCCGTCGGTTCCGGCGGGGCGGCGGGTGCCGCTTCCTTCTCCCGGTTCATGCGGTTGAGCGATCGAATGATCAGGAACAGCACCAGGGCGATGAGCAAAAAGTTGATGATGGCCTGGATAAAATTGCCGTAAGTGATGCTGGCGTCGCCGACCGGAATGGCCAGCGACGTGAAATCGACTCCACCCAGCAGGGCGCCGATGACAGGCATGATGATGTCATTGACCAGCGAATTCACGATGGCCGTGAACGCGGCGCCCAGGATGACGGCCACTGCCAGGTCGATGACATTGCCTCGGGTGATAAAATCTCGAAACTCTTTCAACATAATAATCTCCACTTTACTGTTGGTTTCAGGTAAGCCCGGAACGGCTTACCTGTTCGGATCGTCCAGCAAATCCATGAAATCGGAACCGGACTCTTTCCGGGTCGATTTTTTCTTGGGCGCGGTCTTGGTCGACTTGGCCGTGCTTTTCTTGGGCGTGGTCGCGGGTTTGGCGGCCGTCGCCGTCGTTTTCCTGGTCGTTTTCTTTTTGGCCGCGGGCTTCTTCGCCGCTGCGCCGCCGGCGACCATCATACCCATCGTCTGCTGCAAGCCCAGAATGGCATCGTCTTCGCTGATGCCCATTTGGCTCGACAACCGCCCGGCCACGCCGCTGGAGCGGATGAAGTCGGGGTCGCTCACGAGATTCAGGTCTACTTCGCCGCCCCGGCCGCCGCTGCGGTTTTTGGCCATCGACGAGGTCAGCAGGCCGATTGCGCCCATGATGAGCATGTTTGCCATTTGTTCGGAGATGCCCAGTTTTTCGGCCAGCGTCCCGGCGAAGGGCAACGACATGCCCCCACCCCCGCCGCCGAAACTCATCGGATCGCCGCCGCCGCCGCCCATGAGGCCGCCGAGCAGCCCGCCCAGGCCGCCCGCGCCGCCCTGCGCGCCGCCGCCACCCATCAGGCCGCCGAGCAGGCCGCCCAGCCCACCCGCACCGCCGCCGCCCATCAAGCCGCCCAGCATGCCCGCCATGTCGCCCATATCGGGTTGGCCGCCGCCTTGCGCGCCGCCGCCACCCATGAGGCCGCCGAGCAGATCGCCCAGGCCGCCGCCACCCTGCGCACCGCCGCCGCCCAGCAAGCTGCCGAGCAGATCATCCATGCCGGCGGCGTTCTGGCCGTCGGAACCGCCCGCGCTCTCGCCCTTGCCCGAAAGCAAATCCATGAAATCGTCTGCCACTTTTCATTTCTCCTTTCACAACCCGCCGGATAGATATGTCACGAATTTCGGGCGTGAGATAAGTTGGGGTAAGCATACCCTCGTTTTGCTATCTGACTTGTAAAGTTACCGGCCGGGAAACGGCGCGCAATACGCCGGCATTATCCAGCATGTAGGCCACGATCCGGTACTCTCCAGGTGTAACTTCTCCGCTCACTGCCCATTGTGTATCCGGGCCGACGATCGCCGGCTGGCCGAACGATTCCCCATTCAGCGTAACCATAACGGTGTCGCCCGGCTGGGCCGTGCCCGTGACCGTCAGCTGCGATCCAAAGAAGGTGGTCACGCCCGAATCGTCGATGACCACCGGTCGCACTCCGGGTTCCAGCGGCGGCACGAGGATACGGTCGATGGCATGCACGATCCCGTTCGTCGCCGGGAGATCGGCCTCAGTGACAAGCGCATCGTTGATCAGCAGGGTGTTGTCCTGCGGTGTCACCGTCAGCAACAAACCGTTGAGCGTTGCCGGCTGCACGACCAGCAGATCGGCCGCCGTGTATCGCCCCAGCGCGACGTGATATTGCAAAATCGTGGCAAGCGCCTGTGGGTTGGCTCGCAACTGATCGATCACCTGCTGCGGCAACAGGGCGAACGCGTCATTGGTCGGGGCGAATACGGTGAGTGCTCCCGGCTCGGCCAGTCCTTCCACCATCCCCGCCGTTTCAATGACCGACAGCAGCGTCGAGAACTCGGCGCGTCCGGCCAGCAGTTCGGCGATGGTTTGTTCGGGGGGGGCGGCCGTGGCCTCGGCCGGCGGTTGTGTTTCCCCGCCGTCCGGGGTCGGCGCGACTGAAACGGCCGCGCCAACGGCGGCCGTGAAGGCCTGACCGGCGGCGAGCAGGTTGCCGCCCGGGTCCAGCGTGTTCAACTGCAAGGTGTAGACGCCGTCGGCCGGCGACAGCGGCATCGACCATACCCCGGCCGCGTCCACTACTGCCAGGCCGCCGCGGACGTCATCGACGAGCAATTCCACCTGGGTGCCCGGCTGGCCCCGCCCCGACAAAGTCAGGCCGCCCGGCTGGGAAGGCAACACCACGGCGCCTGTCTCCGGGTCAACGACGACTGTCTCGGAAGGGGTGAGAACGGGCGGCGGCGGGCCGAGCTTGATCGGCTGCGATTGTTGCGTCACGTTGCCCGCGGCGTCGGTCGCCTGAACCTGCACGTCGCCGGTGACGCCGTCGGCGGGCACGGTGATGCTCCAGTTACCGGCCTCGTCGGC